>Ga0181612_130334_pt1 | contig 37524 bp, 25 predicted proteins | sample HoacroProtozoa21_FD_119630 | JGI IMG/M metagenome (GOLD analysis project Ga0181612, IMG submission 119630) | Hoatzin crop microbial communities from Cojedes, Venezuel. Combined Assembly of Gp0051906, Gp0051904, Gp0051908
GAGTATGTAAAGACAACACCTAAGTGTGCATTCTTTCTGTTTTCTACGCGTTTAATCTGTTGTAGCTACCTGATCTGATATTTTTTTAGCTTCCTATCCTTAGTCTCCCTGACTTCCCCCTTCCCTGCTTTCCTCCTTGCATCTTCCAGATGTGTGGTTTGATTAGGAAGCTGTAATCTCTTTATTGTGTATTTCATGTAAAAGCACCTTCACCTGCAGAATGAACCGCTGGCTGTTTCTTGTTCGGTGTCCGATACGTTTCCTGTTTGCCTGGGTTCCGGGTTTTTCACTCGGCAGTTAACGGAGGCAATTAGGCTGCTGAAAACTCCCTGCTGCTGAGATCTGCCAGGCTGGCACAGGGCTGTGCAGCAGCCACAAAGACTTTCCCCCTTTACTGGCAATGGCATGATTTGTACGGTTCTTTTTCATCTTTCGTTTCAGATTTCCCATCTTCAGAATATGTGGGTTTTCTTGTGGGTTTTTTCTTTCCTTTTTTTTCTTTGTCTGGCTCAAATTGCTGCTCAGAAGCAATCTTTAGCACGTCTTTCCTTGCACATTTATGCAGAGAATTATCTGTGTCCCAGGGAAGGGAGGGCAGTGGGACAGGAGAGAACAATCTGCAAATTCTCCCTTACCGAAACCTTTAGTTGACAGAATTTAAAACATGGCTTTGCTTTGTGCATTTTTCGTTCAGTGCACCTGAAAATACTGAATAAACTCCAGCAAAGCTAATTTGTTCATCAAAGATGTTGTGCTAGAGATGAGCAACACTTGTCACAGTGAAGCTTATATTTTGGAGGGAATTTTTTGCCTTATCCTTGCAGGTTTTCTGTGTAGGCAGAACAGGCGCTTGCACGCAGTAACAGACTGCCTATTTTTTTTTCCTTGTGATCACCTGTAGCTGCTGAGATTGCCCTGCAGATCCCAACAAATGCTTCTCTAAGGACAGACACGAGATTCCTTCTTCTAGACTCGCTGTACTTGACCTCCACATCCCTCTGTCAGGGGATCTGGCCTTGTCTTCCTCTCCTTTTCTTTTTTTCCTTCTTCTCCTTCCTCTTTTCTTCTATGAAGTGTGCAAACATAGGTAAGAGAAGCTACAGAGAGAAATGGACTTCTTCCAGAGGAGGTGGCTTGCTGGGGAAGAAAGGGAGACCTGTTTGGGGGAAGAAGCCTGAGGTTTGGGGGCGAAAAAAAGAAAAAAGAGAGACAAAACAGCTCTTGGAAACCTCAGTGAGGACGATACCGCATGAGTTCAGATCTCCACAGCCACGGTGAACTGGATTGTTGAGGGGAGGATGAACCTGAGCCCCGTACTGAGAACTTGCTGAGCTGCTGCTGGGAACTTCGATTTTGCAGACAGTGAACTGTAGATAAAATAATGGACTCTATTTTAGCGAACTCAGCAGAATAGAGAATTAGAATAGAGAACTGGAGAATTTAGCGGATTTCATGCAGAAAAGCCTGGATCTGTGTTTGCAACTTTTTAACATTGTTAATGGTCCTATCAAGAGTTATTAGAGACATTTAGTTTTGACATCTTGGATTCAAGAAGGCAATATGTCATTTCATCAGCACGTTTCTGGAAGTTATATATGGTTCTCCACACACACACGCACACCCCTCTTGCTGTAGATGTCTTGTAAAGCATTATTCTTGTATCAGTCCCAGCAGCATTAATAATGCCTGCAGTTACTGATAATTTTCCTGTGTTTCAAATTTTGCTGAAGCAAACCAGAGACGTGGAGCTGCTACTGGCATTTTAACGTAGGAAATAAATATACTTCTGCTCCCAAATAAAGACCGTCTCTGGAAACAAGTATGTAGTGATCTCCCATGTAGTCTTGGTGCCCTTGTCGCTGGCTATCTTGATTCCTAGTTAATGTGCAGAGAGATGTGGTACTGAAGAGGCTTAAAGAGTTGGATTTTTAAATTAGGTGACTTTTTCCAGATTAGATACAATTTGCACGGGTTGAAGGTGACAAATTGATGAGTGTCTGTAGAAATAAACTTTAAAAAACCCAAACATGTGAATATGAATTTTTTTTTTAATAATCCAGCAGGTCTTTCATCCTTTTTTTTTCTTTTCAAGAAAGTCTTTGAATGCAGACTGTGTAAATACTTTGAGCATGATCAAAACTATTAATGCATCATTGATTTCCTCCATTGACTTGTCCGTTAGATATTTAATCTCTTTTTAAAAAGTGTGTGTTTTTCTGTTTCAAAAGTGGCCTCCCACTGTCCTTTGCATAGCGGGAAGCATCTCCCGCTGCCTTTCTGTCGCTTTGCCAGCCTTGAGGCTTTGCTTTCAAGGGCGGTTGGACGCTTTGGACATTCCCTGTCCTTCTGCTGGAGCTGGTGGGGTTGGGGAGCGAACTTCCCCGTTGCACGCTCAGCTTTGTGCCTGGCTGTGGCCCTCCCAGCCAATTTAATCTGTCTTGCCTGAATAGTGCATGCTATGGTCCCATGGCTTTGTTGGCAAACCCATGGCAGGAGCTCTCCAAAAGGAATCACAGCAGTCTCCTGGATACTCCCTGTCCTGCTTTTCTCAGTACCTCCCTTCTCTTTACTTAAGTCAGTTGTAATAATATTTTTTAGATGGTCACTGGTGATGAGGTTTTTTTCGTAGTAACGACTGTTATAAAGAATTGCCTCAACAACATCTGTTTCACAGAGTTCTGTAAACATTCTGATTTTAAGAATATATTTCACTTTTAAAAAAAATTACTTAAAAATGAGATATGATCAGCTGTTCTGGGCTCTGTGCAGGGACTGTGTTTTTCAACTTCTGAAATGACTTGTTAAGTTGAATGCCTGAGAAAAAAAGTGATTTGACTCATTGCTTATATTTAGTATCATTACCTACTGCATTAGGTTCCGTTTTCTTCTGAGCGTTAATGTTTCTGGTCAGGAAGGTTAACAGGGAAAACGCCCAGCAGAAGGCATTTGTGTGCTTATCGGAGGGCAAATGCGTGGAAAACATCAGGTCACTGTGCTGGGTGTCAATTTTTTCTTTTTTTCTTTCTAATTTTGAAGTCTGTAGAAGTTGAGGTATTCAAGGGTGGGGAGAGGATGTCCTTCCTTTTTGGTAAAGCCTGTGAAATTGGAGGTACTAGTGGATCCTTAGTACAGATGTGACCTGAAATCACAGCACCCTCTTTATGTCTTAATCCAGAATCACGTATCCTAAATGTATGAGATCCCAAACTTCAAAGATATCCTAGCTACCCAAAGTTCTAATTTCTCTGGTTTTGAGTATATTTGTAATTGAAGCAAAAATTCTATGTACTGGTTTTATATGTAATATTAAAAGTGTGATTGATTTTATTTTTGTTAGGAACAAGGTTTTACTACATCTTTCCATAATCCACATGGCAAACAAAGGGGAGATGCCCTGTTTTAAGGTGCTGCTTTGAAGCTTTAGACCAAAGCGTTAAACCTTTGAAGATCGTTTGAAAGCCTTAGCTGCCAAGAGAGCCGTAAACCTGGACAGGCTCAGCTCGGGAAGCTGCATGACTCCTTGTGTTTCTGGAAGTAGGTGAGGAGCTATAATCGTCTTTCATTGTAGAAGTATAAACTATACCGTTAAATTTGGTGTGCAGCAGGTGAAAGCCCCTAATACTCGGCAACTGGGGTTGATGATCAAAGGGACTGGAAGAGTTTGAGCACGGTTTTTCTGGTCTGAAGCCTGCATGCTGCTCTTCATTCTCCCCATTCCCATCTCTGTATGTTATGGTGTTATTTATCCTGGAAAACCTCTTTGAGGGGTTAACTGACCAGACTTCGCTTTTTATGTGACCATAAATAGATACCACATTCAAGACAATTTTTCTTCTTCTGGGGTGTGAGGTGTAGCAGAGCTGCTATCCTGTTTTTCCCTTGCTGAAAACACGAAGGGCTGTGACTCCTCAGAGTGCAGCTGGTGGAAGCAGCAATGTTTTCTTTCACTCGCTCCCAAGCAGTCTCAGCCTAGGGCTTGTTATTTTTGTTATGTGGAACCCCCTCCATAATCAGGCTGAGAAGCCTCTGCCGCCTGAAGTAATCGCTCTTTATATTGATACACATTTGAGGTGTCTTGCAGAATCTCTCCTGAGATTCCCCGTGATAGTCGCATCACCCTGCCGAGGAACCCCCATTAATATTCATGCAGTAATTGTTTCAGTACTTGGCAGGGACCAGGGCATTAAATGTGAAGCCTTCTTCAGCTGAGGCATATTAAAGAAATGATTTGTGTTTTGTACTGTAGCAGTGATTTCATTACACTTGAACAATGAAATTCTGGATGTCTTTTGGTAGAAGTGCACATAAACACTTGTGTTCAGGCAGTTTGCTGGCACATTGGACTGCATGAACCTCGCATTATCTTCTGTGCAGATCCATTTGCTGAGTGGGACTTGCATGATGTTGGTGCTGGTCACAAGGTGAGCTGCCTGGCCTCTCAGGGGCTGCCCTGGGGACTGGGGATGGCTCTGCACAGAGGGACGCTTTCTCAGTCAAACTCTTACTGGCTAGCGTGTTGTTTCTGGTTAAATGGAGATAAAGGTTTGAAACTGTGTCCAGTTCTTCCGTAATGAAGTGTCACTTTTTAAGCTTGGACAGTGGAACAAGGAGAAGCCCTTTGGCAGAAGACTGATGAGCTTGCATACTGCTTGCCCTGTGCTCCCCTGCTTCTCCGTAATTGGGCTTCTCTCTCTGATGTGAAGGGTTGTTGTGAAACTTGTCCCCTGTACCCCGGGAAGATTAATCTGAAGTCTCTGATTGTAAGAGCAGCTCGATCTCTTTTTTGACCCCAACCCCTTCCTTGATCTTGCAGTTACATGCCCTAAAGGATAGCAGCAATTTAATTTTAGTTTACTTTTATGGTTTGTCTAGAAAGACGGGGTGGGAAGAGGAGGGGAAGAGGTGGACTGTGGAATCTGCTGTTGCTATATTGAGACATTAAGAAAAAACAGGGGATCTTCTAGTAGCCAGCTTTGCAAGGTGGTAATAAAAAGGATGCTTGTTGAATAGTCACAAATCTTTCAGTGTTCCAGCTTAGATGTAATAAAGCTCTTTTATGAGATAAGTGGTCTTTGATAGAAAGATAAATAGCATGCAGCTGTCTGAAAAGGCCTAAGATGGCAGCTTTTTCAGATAGGCACTTCTTATCATGTTGGGGCTAAGGATTGCCAAGCTGCCAGCTTCTCTTCATTCAGTCTTTTGTGCTGGCTACTGTGCAACTCGGTTTGAGAAACCAAAGAGTGGTAAGGCACCATTCCATTAGCATTATCGATAACAGCTGCTGAGGATCCCAGACCAAGAACTACTATAACTTTGTTATACTTTTCAGAGGCAGGGAAGAGTTTCTCGTGCTGCGAAGCCACGTGCATCTCAGCCTTTCCTGCCGTAGGTGGTTGGGGAGAAGTCCTCCAGACTTGTATTTTTCAGCAGCCGGGCTGCTGCGACCAGAAAGGCTGCTGTGGCTGTGTCCTGGCCAGGGGTGAGGATGGTCACTGTTTGGTGATGGAACAAAGCTCTCCTGTCCAGCCTCTGTTTTCTCTTCTTCCAGGGATGCTTGGATGCAGCAGGCTTGCAGGTGTGGAGGGCTGCTGCTGCAGCCTGATGGAACAGGAGAGGATAGGCGGTGGTCTGTGTCTGGCTCGCTCCCTCCGCAGACCAGGTAGGATGCTCTCCAGAGCCACCCAGCTTGGCACAGCCTGCAGCAGGACATCTATGAGGGCAGCGGTAGGCAGAAGCGGCTGCTGCCATCTCTCTTTTGGGCTCTGCCTGCCCTTGCTGATCCTGCCTGCCAAGCACATGGGCCTGCTGAAGATCCCGTGGAGCAGTCAAAGCCATCATCATCTTCCTTTGGAGCATTTTGGGTCAGGAAAGCCTGCTCTCTTGCCTGTGTCAAGAGAGTATTTGTTGCCAGCAGTGGGCCCCTCTGGGTCGGTGCGAAAGGGTTTGGTGGTGTGTCTGATGCACGCTACTGGCGAGTTCTCGAATTTGCTCAGAGATGGACCTGCTGTGAGTTAAATGCCTCAAAATGGTGGAGGAAACCTGTTGAAGACTAAAGGAGCCTGAAGCTGTGTGAGGTGCAAGCTCTCAAAACACAAGTGAGCTGTTTATGAAATGCCATCGAGAGGATGGGGCTGACTTCTTGCGTTATCCCTGCACACACATGCACTCCTGCCAGGCTGAACGTGATCCCGAGAGCTGGTGGCTCGCTTGGGGCAGGGCTAGTAGCCCCAGCTGTGTGGTCTAAGCCAGATATGAGCTGCACATCCCTCCCCTGCTCGTTCATGGCACCTACACTGCCAGGGGCAGCAGCTGTAGCTGGCGGTACCTCTTCTGGGGCTTGTTTCTGCATCTGCCTCCCCCTTCTTTGCCTTCTCTCCCTGGAGCAACACGAACGCTTCTCAAGTCTTTCGTCCAGGCAGTTGGAAAGCTTACGGGATGCTTCGTACTGGAAATCCAGGAGACCTCTCCAGAGGAGGAAGCAGCGTCTCCTGTTTGTCTTGAATTATTCTGTCACAACAATGGCTTCAGAATTTGCCTAATTTAAAAGCTAGTTTTAATCTGATGGGAAGATGTTTGTGTATTTAAAATAGTTATTCCTTGCTGGAGCCACTCCCTTCTTTTGTCCTTCTCTGCTGGACTTTTCGGCTTCACTTAGCTAATATGCAGGGCTTGTTTACAGCAGAGATACCGGAGCATGAAGAAGGAAGTCGGTACGTTTAATACTGATTCGGTTCCAAGCTTCCTGTGTGTGTGCGTGCACACGTGTGTGTGTGTGTGTTTTCAGCCTGGTTCATCCAGACGCTGTGCGACCTCAGTAGAAAAAGCCAAGGGGCTGGTGGAGACACACGGACTAGATGCAGGCGTGTGTTTTTGAACTCTTCCACCCAGTTTGGTCCTGAGCAGGTTTAGACAACACGGGTAAAAATTCCAGTATGGCAAGCCTGGTGAGGAAGGTGCTAGTGCAGACAAAGCTGTTGAGCGGTGAGTATGAGAAACATCTTGCCTGATGGGAAAGATAACCGATCAGAAAGTGCTGGGTTAGGTGCCTAGGAGGAGAAATGTGGTAGCAGGCAGAGAGTTGTTGGGTATGGTGGTTGTTTTCGTCTTCCATTTCCAGTGTGAGATGGCTACCTGGAAATGCCAAAACCTTTGTCCGTGGGGAAGATGGTTGTCCAGAGGAATGCGCTAGTTGTGGGGCACAGTCGCTTTTAAAACCTGTTCCATAGCTTGCCCTGGGATTTCTGCCTCAGTTTGGCTAAATAACAGCAGCAGTCCGTATAAGTAGGATGGGTTTAATTTGTGAGGTTTTGGGAGGAGTGGGGAGCTTGCAGGAGACAGGCAGCTCAGGAGCATATAAACTGTTGTGTCAGTTGTGACTCTACTAAAAGATGGGATTGAGAGGAAAACAAAGCTAATAAGCTGTAAGAGCAACAATGTCATTGCTCTTTTTTTATTCTTTTGATTTGGGGGTAAGTACCTAGCTGGATTTCAGTAAGGTGCTCTTGTGCTGCAGTGGTTACAGAAATCGTCATCAGCAGTGTTGTGTATTTTGGATTTTAAAATATTCCAGTAGCAGCACCAGCCTGTGCCTGGGGTTTTTCATTTAAATTTATGGAGTTTATTCAGCTCTTAATTGTGCAAATTAGAATAATTATGGAGTGTGATTATATGCATACCCTGTGAGTGTTTTTAAGATGCCGGCTCAGATTTCAGGAATTTATTTTATTAGCCTGGTGTCTTTCTGATGCAAGCGTCCTTTCTTCGTGCTGCTGTTCTGCAAAGCAAACATCATAAACTGCCACAGCAGGAAGCAATTTTTGCACTGACATATCTGAGTGAATCAATCTTTAATAGGGTAGAAGGCTCTTCAATATCTGGGGCTAATTAGGTCTGATTGGGTTGAGTTATCGGAGCCTGAAACAACCCTCCCCAAGCAGAGCAATTTCTCTCTGCTCCAGGGTTTGGTAAGCACAGGAGCGCACAATTTGAGCCATGTGTGGTAAGGTTTGTGCAAGTGCCAATTTTGTCAATATATGAACTTTAATTAAAGGTTGCTCATGGACAATAGGGCTTCTGTATGAGTTACTGGCTGCTGCTCGTCGTTCCCAAGGCCGCAGCTGAGCCTGGGTTTGTGGAGGGGACAGCTCAGACACAGATGCAAGCAGTGTCTCTTGCGTACAAGTTATGGACTGGGTGTGCAAAGTATTGCTTTGTCCTTTGCTGGGAAAGAGATCTTGTCGGCAAATGCTATTCCCATCCAGCCCAAACTTAGTTGTCTCTCTTTGGTTGCTCAGGGCTTCTCAGAAACCACGAATCTCTGCCTCTAGGAAAAATGGAGTTATCACTTGAAACGTTGTGACAGATGCGGTGTGACAAATGTAGGAAACTGAAAAGGAGATCTCCCTGATCTCTCTGTAAATAACTGGGGACCTTGGGTAAATTAACCAGTCTTTACAAAAAGAAACTGAGTGAAAATAAATATGTATATTTCCTTGCTTCGGAGGTCAGGAGACTGGAATGTTCTAGCTGAAATTTCACTTGGAAAAAAGGCAGTCCGAGAATGAATAGTAGAGGGTTTTTTTTGTTGTGAAGTCTAGCAGATATGAAACGACTACAGCATACATTCACCTTGCATAGATTTCTGCAGAGAAGTGTTAGCCCGTCGGTGTTTGAAAGCACAGTCTTTGAGGAGGGAAAGGTAGCCAGTAGGGAGACTTGTAATAAGCATTGGCTTGATAACTTTCAGCATGATTTCAGAATCTCTGGAGAGTTGGGGTTTTTTTAAACTGAAATCATTATTTATGCTGTGGGCATGTGTGTTAAATGCAGTTTTGTAAATACCTGCAGGGTATTAGGAAGCTGAGGATGCTAGGAGAATGGTATAAAAGGCAATTGATGGGAAGGTGACCCAAGAAGAGGCATACCCATTGAAAAACTCTCTGCATAGGGTGTATAAATGTAAGCACTCGTTCTGCCCCATGGAATGTGTCTGCTTGAAGCCAGTTTTGTTTCTTCATTTGGGGAGGCTGGGTGCTGAGACCTGCGTTCCATAATCCCAGCCCACTGCCCAGATCTTCATACTGGTACGTGGATAAAAGGAGCACTGCAGTGAGTGGTCAGATGGAAGAAGAAGTGGCATGGGAAGGAAGCATAAAGGACACTTACAGTACTTATTTTCCAGTGTTTAAAGTATGGGGAGCAGCAGGAATACAGAATTACACCTCATTCTGTGTTACCACATTTAATTCTGGCAGAAGAAGGGTCTGCAGTAGAACAGGCTGATGAACATTTTGTCTTTATTGTGAGGGTCTGTGTCTGCCACTTTTTTTTATTTAACTCTTCTCGTGCCATTATAATAGAAATACTGTGTTTCATTCTTAGTACCTAGTGAGAGATTTAAGTATAGGATATCAGAAAGTGATCTTGGGTTTGCATGTTCCAAACTTATGCATTTGCTTAGCCACCACCAACTGGCAGCAGCTTTCAGAGATTTCGGGATTAATGAACTAAATGAAAGAACATGAGTCTCTAGAAGGGACTTCCAAGTGGCGACTTCTGTATAAGAATAGACCTCGTCAGAGACTGTTTCAGCAGCAGTTATATATATTCCACTTACTTTGAAACATGTTGGGTGTTCTGTTTTTTTTTTTAATGACCACTTAATACGTTTAAGGTTGGTTATGGTCGAGAGCTTGTGAGCGCTTATGAAGTGGTGGTGAAACCAAACATCCTAGAGTTTTGATCTTCATTTAAAACAAAAAGGTTATAAAATGTCAAAGTAGGCAGATGGAATTTTGCCACCTTAACAAATGCTGTTGTGTTAATCTCTCCTCTCCTGAGATCCGTGTTACTTTAATTTGCCTGTCTGCTGGTCTACAACTGCAGAAGAAAATGCAAGTCATTTTTTTTGGATTTGAGATAAACTGAAATTGGCTTGAGCCATACCCTAGCTGAAGAGACACTTAAGTCAACTGAAATTGGCCATTCTTTCACATCATTGTTTGCCTTGTAAAATATAAAAATACAAACTGTATGGAAAACTCAACACATTAAAGAATAGCAAAGTTGCAGAAACTTATAAAGAAGGACTTAGCTAAGCAGTATCCTTTGTTTTCTCACTAGATGCTGCATTCCTTTTTGTTCAAGTTTGAAGTGACACCCATTATTTCAGCTGCATCGCCACAGACGATGCTGCCATGTCATCTGAAAGTTGTGCAGGATGATGTGGGATGCAAGAAGCTGTTCAATGAAAGTTAAAGTTGTCACATCAAAGCTCTCAAATTGCAGAAAAGTAACAGCCTTAATGGTTGCAGGATCTTAACGTTACTTTCTTTTGGCAGGCAGGTAGTGGTAGTCTAACAGGAATCTCCAGTACCTCAGAGGATTTTTTTAAAGCATGAGGACTATCTTATATCTGAGACTGCAGAGCATGATACATTGGGGACCTCTGAAGTAAATGACCATACATGAAATATTCCAGATTTTAAAGGCAGTAGCCACTGAGCTGTTATGTCAGAATGCCATGGCTAAGGGAGTCTCAGTGTTGATTTAATCACTTGAGTGCAGTGACATTTATCCTGTCAGTTCAAGTGAGCGTGCTATACAACGTAATTACTAACAAAAGCATCTCGCTTAATGAAAATCTTGCAGTGCAGGAAATATTCAAAGTATGGTTTGGATTTAGTGATGCTGGATTCTTCTGTCATGGAGCCATCAGAATGCTGTCTTCAGAAAGTCTTTTAATGTTCTTAAAAAAAAAAAAAAAAAAACCTGTCTTAAAATTACGTGGCATTACCTTGTATATTCATTGTTCTTATAAACCTTCTAGCTAAGCCCAGAACGTTGTGTGTTATTTCCTCTGCAGACAGGTAATTGCAGTGGGGAGAGGAAATGGAGCAGTGTAAAGTAGAAAATCTTAAATAATGTGTATAAATTCCTATTTCCGTTTACAGGGAACTTAATATATCTTTTATTTTTAATTTTTTGAATAATTAAAACATTTTAGCCTCTAAAAAGCAAAGTTGTCATTAGTAATAAATCTATTTATTAGTATTAGTAATAAATACTAAATAATACTAAAATAATAAATAAAAATTATTGGTAATAAATCCCTTAATATTGTATTAAAAGTAAACTTTTTCCTGTGCTTTATTCTCTCTATCTCCTCTTCACTACAGATACCCAAAGGACTGCAACAAGGCTACTTGTATTGTTCCATAGTTGCTTTTCTTTGTGGAAATAAATTTGCAGTCCCTTTCTGACATGACAAAACAGGGTATTTCTTTATTTCTGGAGCACAAGTTGTATTCTCAGACGATTCTGCAGACCGGGCTTTCCTTTCTAACTCTGCAGTAGATTCGGGCTTAGATTCTTCACAAGGTAATTAAAAGTTCCACGTTGTGCTCTTTGCAGCTTCAAAAACTGGGCTAATGATACTCTTCAGTATCCTCTCTGATTTTACTTTGAGAGTTGAATAAAGCACTCTTACCAAGGGTATTTCTGGGTTTCGGAGATCTGTGCATTCCCTCTCTCACTCGCTGTAGATAACCCGACTGTTTTGGGACAGGGTCTTGTATGATCGATAGAATTTTTCCAGAGAACTAATTCCAAACTGAATTAAGCTGTATGAGAGGAAAGCCACTGTAGCTTTGAGTGAGGGAGGTTTTTGAAATGTTTTGTCATTGGTGTTAAATTATCTTAATTGCTGAACATAATCAGTTTTTTGAATAGCTCTGGGTTTATTCACCTAAAGTGCACAGAGGGTGGTTGTAGTATCAATTGTGATGTGAAGCTGTTTTGCCTTCCGCTAACCAGCTCTCCACTACTACCACTACGTAAACAAACACCAAGTACTGCTGATGGTGTAAACACAGAGCATTTGGGTTCACTTGACTGCATATTCTGCTATTATCATGATTAGGGGTGCAGTCCTGAGGGTTGTTATCAGATAACAGTAGGGGAAAGAATGAGTTTTGAAAATGAGATTTCCAGTCCTAGTAGGGCTTGAGAGGAGGTAACAAATTAGATGATAGTTTAGGTAGAAGGAAGAGTGAATTTTAACTTTGAGTTCAGTTAATACTGAAAGTTGCTTTGGGCCTGAAAGTTAGACTAGTCAGAAAAAATACAAATGTTCTTTTCCTGGTTGTGTCTGTAGATTTTAAAGCTTTAAAAGTCTCCGTATGAATCTTTTGACATCACCAGTTACTTTCTGGGACAATCACAGGCAGCAGCTAGTTCTTTTCTGAGCTAAATTCGGCTTTTTCTTGAGTAAGTGCTCAGAAATAACTACCCTTGCTAAATTACAGCTTTCTCGCTGTCAGATTTTAAGAGCTCTACATCAGTCGTCAAATTTGTGTGGCCGAATAATGGCAGCGTTAGAGCTATCTGTGTCAGAAGAATCTGCAGTGAAATTTCTTCTTTACTCCTTCTGGAATCCCTGGAGTTAAGATCTGGAGATAATAAATACATGATTCTTCCTTCTCTTCCTTTCGCCTTCCTCTCTATGTCATGTTTCCCCTCTTATTCCTGGCTCTAAACTTCTGAGCTTTAAATACACATTTGTTCTGCCTTTTTCATTGTGTTGTGTGTCGCTAATCTCTTTTGTATTGCTGCATTGGTTTTTCATTCTGCCTAATTTTCCCAGTAGTGTAGTTTGTGGTGATGAGCTTCAGTTATTTTACGAGGAATCCTTGCGTTTAATGATATTGCATTTAATAATAGAAAGAGAATGTGAGAGCAGTGATTTCTTCCCTCCCCCCTCGCCCCCCTCCACTTTGGTGGTATTACCCAGAAATTGCCACCTTCTGGTTCATTCAGAAATTCCCTTAACTATCTAGTACAAAATTTAGAGATCTTACCGTTAAGGAGGCTGAAGCTCTCATTGTAATATGCCTCTCGTTGCCAACTTTAAAAAGTGTTAAAAAGAGAAAATTTAAATTACTGTTGGAATAGATATTTCTTGCATGGTTGAATCTATTGAACTGTAATTCATTTCGTAGTCTAGAGCTGTGATTGTAAGAAGGACTTTCAAAAACGGATTGAAAGCAGAGGTGCAGGTGGGTGAACTCTCCTGCTACCTTCAGTGACACACGATCTCTTAAAATCCCTGTGGATCGGAATGGAATGGATATGGACTATTCAGTGTGAAAAATACAGTGAATACAACAGGAAAGGTTCTGTGATTTAATCCCTCTATTGGCTGTGTTTGATAGTTGTTACATAGGAAGAGCAGAAAGGTGAGTGGAAAAAGTAGCTGAAAAAGCCCTGTAGGGCAGAATAATGAAGGACAGGAATAAACACAACCTTTTTTCCAGTGAATGTGACAAAGAGATTCTGAATAAGGAACTGTGTGCAATCTTCTCTAGAAATCTTGCGCTATTTCTGGAAAACCTTTGGTAGATTTGAAATTCCACCGTAGACTGATTTTTTTAGTAATGAAGTCACTTTTAGAGGTATTTGTCTGTGTTCTCCTGCCTTTGCTACAGGTTCCTCTGATAGGCCACCTTAAACTGTTGAGTTGTAAACCCACAGTCACCGAAATGAAAGGTTTTAAACAGCTCAGAACAAGAAAATGCTCCCACGAGGTCGCCTGATAGCCAGAGCTTCTGCAGGGTACAACGGCAGCCTGGTGTGAGCAGTGGGTTTTGGGGTTGCTTCTACTGCTGCGATCCAGGACGCACAAGTAAATATCAAGTCGATTCTCTCTGGAATTGATAGTCTTAGCCATCCTCCTTCTGTCAAGCTGACCATTGCAGCTTTGCAAGCGCGATGTCTGTGTACCTGAATTTCCACCCAAACCACTGAGACACACTAAATTTGGTGTACATTCGAAGATTTTAACGTGGTTTAGTGGTTTGGGAGGAAATGTGAATTTTTGTTCACTTGGCAAAACACTCAATTTAGGCATGCTGATCGTTTGCAAAATGATTGGGATTTGGGAGGGAAGCGTGAGAGATCTTAGATCCTGTCTTGTGAGTAGACAATGAATCAGGGTGTCGGGGAATATTTTTTGGTGTATGGAACAAGCCAAGTAAGAAAATACAGAAAAAATAGCTTATGCCTTCTGTGCGTGGGAAATAGAGCCTATATCTAATAGTGAGCCAGGAAACAAACACAAGGAAATGCAGAAGAGACCTTGTTAAAATAACTTTTTATATCTAAAGACTGTATAAGGGTTATTTTAAATATCAACAATTATATCTGTCTTAAGTGTAAAAGCGATGGTGTATTTACTGTGAGACAGTAAATATCTATAGCATTATCAGCTGTTTGCAGGCACTTGGGTAGCAAGGATTTCTTGTTGATCCGTGAGGCCCTGAGTCAGAAAGTTGGATGGCAGCACACTCAGCTTCCCATGGTGACGTCGCTGTGTCTGGTCGATGAATGAGTCTGCTCTATCTGCAGAAGATCAGTGACCTTCTGAACGATACAAGGTGATACCCAAGACTTATTGCTAGTTTAAGAATTAAATATTCTAAACCTCTTTATTGAAAAGGTTATCTCCATGGTCCTAGGAACTCACCTGCCTTGCACCCTTTCTGTTCTGACTCCCGTGTTGGTCAGCTGGGGGAAGTTCAGAAGTAGGTCTGACAGGTCAGTTTAAAACACTGAGAAGTGTGTTAAATCCTCAAAACCAAACCACAACTTATTAAACTCTTAAGGTGATTTGCTAAGGATTATCTTGAGGATTGTCTTTTCATATTTAATTGCAGCAAATTATATTCCTTGAGGGGTTTATATTTTAAGAAGATAAGCTCTGATACATCCCAGTCTTTTTTTTGTCTGGTGTTCCAGTTTGTTCCAGAGTAATACTCAGTCTTCGTCTGTCAGTTTTTTAGACAGTCAACAAGATAAAAGAAGGACTTGATAGCTTGACAGCATTTCAGAGAGGAGAAACTTGGCTTTGTTTTGGCTTCACTTGTCCTCGTGTCCCTACCTGTATATCTATAGAGGGAGGTGATTTTTGGCCTCTGTTGCTGGAAATCCTGCCAACTGCATGACAGTAAAACCATGCGACTTCTCCCCAGGTCTCAAAATTGTGCGTTCAGCCTTTGAGCACAAAGCTGTTTGTGTCTTGCTCCGCTGTTGGGATGCGGGAGGGCACAGCCACTCCAGAGCAGGATCCCAAGGTGTGGGCTGGGAAGGGGACCTTCAGGTGTGCTCGCCCACCTTTCCTGCTTCTCCATGTCTGCTGCGAGCAGGAGCACTGCTACCTGGGTACCTGTCCTCCTTGCCCCCCGTACAGCGGGGCTGCAGTTGTTCTGAGCTTTGGGGCTTTTTTCCTTCCTTCCCTTTGAACCATCTCTACACCAGAATTCTGCCAGCTGGTGATGGTAAGAGGAGAGCATCGCTGGCTTCTGCAGGAGGCTTGGCCAGTTAATTGTTTTAGGAGGAGCTTTACTTGACCCTGAGACCTGATCTGGGTTTTCATAGTTAAAAAAATGGATGCACTAGTATGGGATAAGAAGTTGCACGTTACCCAGACAAATAGTACAACCCCAAGCTTGTGCAGAGTTGACCTACGGGGCTTTTTCTCTGTTTGTAGCATCCCCGGGAGATCTGACATTGGCGTTGTCCTGCTTCTTCCCTGGCTGTGAGGTGAGGAGGGAACAGGAAGCGAAGGTCTTGTGTTGCATCTAACGTGGTGGTGTTGGGAATTCCAAATTGGGAGGATTTCCTGGCCTTTCTTGTTTTTTTTTGGAAAGAAGAAAACAAAACTTTAAGACAAAAAAAAAAAAGAAATCCCCGTTTTCTCTGCTTCTTCCCTTGCCACTCCTCACCTCTTCTGCCGCGTGCATCGCCAGCCTGGGGTGGAATGTTTCCAGGCTCCTTTTTGAAGATATTTATAAATAAGTTGAGCTCCATATGTTTGTGTTTTTCCCAAATGGTTTCTTTACTGTAAGTCATTGTATTTCTGTGTAATTGATCTATGCATGGCAACTTGTATCGAGGGAGGGAAGTCGCAAATGGGTTTGGCCTCTGCTGTGCAAGCATGGAGAAAGGAAATAAAAAAATAATCTGACAATAATCCTAGCAATGACAGCTGGGAAGAGAAACTTGCTAAAAAAAATCGAAGTTAGTTTTAACTTGTTTTGAAACAGTAAGAATAAATGTGCTACATAACTGCTAGGAACTAAAATAGAGTAGGGGGCAGCGGGCACAGATTTCTTTCGTCTAGCCTCAGCCTGCCTAGCAATATCGAGCTTTACTTTTATAAATATCAATAGATCAAGAAGGGCAAAGGCACTTTTAAGTCGTATTTTTAGCAAGAAGGAAAAGCATTTCGGCGGTGTTCCTTCCCGTACGTTACGGTTACAGATCACATTACCTTGGTATGCTTCAAAACAAATAAAGATTGCAGGTTCGGTGTCCTCAGTATGTAGATCTTGGTTCCCAACACAAAAGGGGTAAATTCTACTTGTTCCCAAGTGGTTTGGGGAAAGAGGGAACGTATGGCTGGATGTGTGCTGCAGTCAGGAATATCTGTGCTGGAAACATCAGCCGCAGCAGGGCTGGGGGAGCAAATGCCCTGCCATGTCCCATCTAAGAAGATTAGGTTAATACTGCAGCATGGACTTAGCAAAAATTAGAAAGGATAATGATGCATTAGTTCACACAGGTCTAGTTTCTGTAGCACAATGACAAAACAAAACTAGTAATAGTCTAAAAATATAACCCGGAATAAAAGAACTTTCTCCTCCACCTTTTTTTCCCTCATCCCCCTCCTCCCGTCATTTCCTGCTTGGGCACTCAAAGTTGGAACTTAGAGTGGGTTTTGAATGGGATTTTTCTCCCTCCCCCCATGCTTTGATTTAAAAAAAAGAAATAAGAAAAAGAAAATCCATGTTTCTGTAGCTGTGACTCAGTCCTGCGGTGCCTATCTGCCTTGTGTCAGGCGTGGGGCTGTCTGGGGGAAGCAGAGTGCGCACATACCCGAACTGTGATGCAAGCTTTGAAACCGCACCAAGTGCGCTCGTAGCATCAAATGTGCCGGATCGCGCTGCCTTTCCAGTAACAGCCAGAGCTCTCCTGGCTCAGAGCGGGAAAGTGGTCATGCAGCCTGAAAAGGGGAGAGAGGCCAAATTGCACATTCATTTGGATAATTAAGTAAACTGTAAATATGAGAAGTCTGTCTCCTACTCAAACTCCATTGTTTTTTCCTAAAAGTCTATATTTAGATTTGGCAGCCAGATTTATCACAATAATTGGTGCATTGTTTAAACAAGGTCACTGATGTGTGTGCGTGTTTATCTCTGCTTAACTGGACTGCTTATTTGAAGTAGAAATACCTCCAGAAACATTAAGCAGGGCTCTTGAAGACTTGTGTACTCCTGAGGCACATGGTCTTTATTAGAAAATAGATGCAATTATTCACGTTTGGTTTTGCCGCCTGAAGTCCCGATGGATTTGTACATAAAACTGTGGAGATTTGATTACATCCTGATTTTATGTCTCACTGGTATATGAGTGTTTCATATGTGTAAAAACCTTTTTATAAGGCATATGTTATTATAAGTTACTAAGTGAAGCCATACGAGTGCCATCCTCTCTATTGGAATTGGAATACACGTTCGTTAATTTAGTCTAGCTTCGGTGGTTGCTTATGTATTTATAAAACTCAGCATGGCTTTGTGTTTTATATTTAGAGCAAATACTTTTGGCTTGTTGGCAGGTTGGTTTGAGCCTTCGAGATACAATTTCAAAGTTGGAATTTATTGTTCACAGTAGTTCTGCGCTGCTCGTAGAGGATGAAGCACGGTTTGCTAACAATGCTAGGGTGGTCAAGGTAAAAATAGCAAGTAACAGCTCGTTTTCCCTTTTACTGATGAAGTGAGTACACACGAAGGCCTTGAGGAGGAATGTTTTAATCTGGTGACTTTTTTGACAGTACTTGCACATCGAGAGAGGGTGGGACAAAGGTATCTTTGCTGAAACTGCTGCCTCCCATGGCCTTGATCCCAGCTGGGTATTGACAGGTCATTTCACAGGGCTGGCAGTAATTTCTTTTGTGGACAATTAGTGGCTTCTTTCTGAAAGCTAGTTTCTTTGCTGGTGTGATTGGTGTGATAGTAGCACCCTAAAGAGTCTTGTACAAAACTATCCGAGAGTTTCAATAAAACTCATTTAAGAAATACCAACTGGAGTGGATTTTGCTCTTGCATGCAGCGAGAGGGTTTTTTTGTTCTTTTTATTTCCTCCTAGTCCTGTTAAACCTTTTGGTTAAAATTTCCATTTTTGCAATGGAAATAATTGAGAATATTCTTTTAAAGAGCTTGGTGGACAGTGGCTGCTGGAAGTGCCGCTTGCTCAGACTTACAAATGGAAGTTTGCATACTCAGTTTGGAAAGGATCGACCTCAGAAACAGGCAGCTTTGTCATCTGGTAAGCCAGCATTCACACCTAATGAAACAACAACAAAGCCGTTTTGGAACTTGAAAGGGAAGAAGTCTCTGGTACAGTAATAACGAATGAGAAGACACCAAAGAAATAAAATGCTTGTGTCGTGGGCATGGCTTGCTGCTGCGTGCCCTTGTTCGAGGACTGGGCTGTGGCCCCCTGCCCAGCGGGCCTCAGAAGGACAGCATTAACGGCTGGGATGCAGCCATTCCTGCTTTGGGCAAAGCCTTTTTCACAATGTCCAGTTCTCTTTTTTTGTCCTGTAGCGAGAAGGTGTGTGCATGTGTCCCTGAATAGTCTCTGAAAGAGAAATTCTCTTCCTTCCCTCCTTCGTCTCTCTTCAAAGGTTGAAATTATTCTGTATCTTTCTCTTTTTGGGAGAGCCTCTTATGTACCACGTTACCATCAGACACATTTTAATAGTAACTTTTAAGGGTTTTCATTTAAATTTTCAGTTTGGGCTCGGTGTGAGGATGTGCAGGCCCATCTCTCGGACGTCACACAGCGTTATCGCAAGAGGTGTCCTGTACTGAATGATCTTTAATTGTTCTTTAAATGACAAACACAGACTTAGATTTGTTCAGAGAGGGTGTGCTCCTTTCTTTCCCCGTCTTGTGCTGTTTTGGTGCCCACAGGTCACCTTGCTTCATCTTTTGGCTGTGTACGCTGTTGCCCGTTGTGAAAGCTCCTCCAGCCCTGGCGCCAGGCTCGCAGCTGGCTCGGGGCTGCCTGGCAGAAGGGACGTCTTCACTTCAGCACTTCATCACTGTCCCTGTCTTCTGGCTTTTGCACTGATTCAAGGCTGTTCCTGACAGACAACCTGTGGAGAAAGATCTCTTCTGGTTGGAAGGTCATTTAAATGTAATACTTGCACTTTTTCCGGCCCTCCTTCTCTTTTTCCTTCTCTCTTCATTGTTTATTTTACTTCTTTCTTTGTGTGGTATGTTACATTACATTACTGGTACAACAAGTGGAATTTTACATAAACCCTCTTCATGAGCTGGTATTAAATGGTTTAATTCCAAACTTTTGCCCTCTTGATTTCATCATTCCTTGCTGTAATCCATTTCTCTCTTTAGGTGAAGGTTTAATATTAAATTCCCACGCATCACTGATTTATTGTCTGTTGTTGCACTTTAATTTGCTAGTATTAATACAATGTTCTGGAGGGGCTGTGAGGTGGGTGCTAGGCTAATTGTCATGCACCTCAAGGAATTTCCCTGCATAAATTCAGAGCCTAACGTAATTCTGGATTTGTAAATTCTTTGTCCTGTTGGTTCTATGCTCAGCTCCCAGTGCCCGACTCTGTGGCTAACGCTTTAACGTGGTCATGTATGCAGGTTCTCAAACCATTGCTGTTTGTAGTCCAGGCTAGCAGGCAGAAACACCACTGGATATCAAGGCTGTCGTGCAGACTGGATGTAGAGCTAACCAGCAACTCAAGTGTGTCTTGGGTGATTTGAAAAATTAAGCTTCTGTGGTCATGTTCCTTTGGTTCATGCACGGATTCCATAGGTGTCAAACATCTTGGGTGTTAAATGCTGCAGAAGAGGATGTTACAGTTTGTGTGAGATAGTTGTTCTCTTTCTTGTTACTGACTGGACTTTTTTTGGCCATGGAAACCACCAAGTCTGCCAATTGGCATTTTCTAGCAGTAAACCAGACTCCAGAACGGGTAAGTGCTTGGCGCAGGGCATTGGGAAAACATCTCTGCTGATGTCCTGGTGCTGCCTGTCTTTCCACCCGAGCTACCACGAAGTCATGCTGCTTAACACCAGTGTGGGGTAGGAGCCATGACAGGAGACCGAGTATTTCTGTTAAAGATTTAGTGTTTGTATGGTAAATGCAAGCATTATAATTATGGATGTTGCTGAAATTTGTTCCATATTTATACTATAATAGCACACTGATATACAAGGATTTTGGAGAGTGTTGTGGATTAGTTGGTGGTTATCTTTTGCAGCTAGTTGGCTTTGCTGCAGGATTTCTGATATGTGAGAAGCTGCATTTTAAAATATATTTACGTTATTAACAAAGTATTAACAATATTTGTTAATAAATCAATAAAATTATTACAAAGCTAGTATTGCGTGAAGGAGTTGCTGAACTAAAGATAGTTTATTCACTGTCGTAGGGAGGAGTAGGACAAAATAAGACCAACAGAGTTAGAGCAGTTAATTTTTAAAAAAAAAATGCACAGAATAAAATTACAAACCCAATTCCTAATATCCTTGATGGAGACTAGAGTTGGTAGGTCTTATTTTTGCACCAGTCTGCACTGAGGATGTGCTCATTTACAGTTACATAAAAATAAAGGCTAGAAAGCTTGACTATATACACCTGCTATTTATGCATCGTTAACAAGTTCATTTTTGAGATGTTAATCCATTAAGATGCCTATGTACTATGACTGTTTTTCCTCTCTTATTAGCTGCAGCTGCTTTGCGTGCAGGGATCACATCTAGTAATAAAACTGTGTTCTGCTGGTAAAACCCTGCTTGAAGATTTCTGGAATAATGCTTGGGTTTGGGGCTTTTTACCCTCTCTCCGCAAAAATCCAGAACATTTCAACTGGAAAAGGAGTGGGGAGATGGAAAGGTAATTTTACTTGCTGAAAACCAGCATCATTAAAAACCTAAATCAGCATCTTGCGTGTGATGTTTCAGATGGTACCAAGCCCAACCTGTAATCACAAGGAAATGGATGTCCGAGTGTGAGGATAAGCACTTTCTTTTTTGTATAGTTGAAGGACAGTCTTGCAGAAGTTGTCAGTAGGGTAGGCCAGTGCACTTATCTCTCTTCAGGGGCTGTAGCTGGTGGCTCTGGAGGGTTTCTCCCCTCGCTTCAGCCCCCGGGATGTGCTGGTGAAGGTGGTGATAAGCCCATGGGGCTGCAGCTGGTGGATCTGGAGTGTTCCCCTTGGCTTCAGCTCCCGGGACGTGCTGGTGAAGCGGTCGTCAGCCCATGGAGCTGCATCTGGTGGCCCATGGCTCTGGAGAGTTTCCTTGTGGTTTCAGCCCCCGGGATGTGCCGGTGAAGCGATGGTCAGCCCGCAGAGGAGCCAGCCCTGCAAGAGCATCTCTGTCACAGGGCAGGGCTGAGGGCTTGCCCACTTTACAGAAACCTGGACACTGCTTCAAATTTCTGAGGCAAGTGCCGACACGCAGTAAAAAGAGATGTTTGTAGTGTTACGACTTTCTGTGCTGCAAAGGGGTTGCCAGAGTGTTTACCTTCAGGTTATACATTGGTTTATTTGCACCAGTGCATGTTGCTGAGAGACTTGGCCGGCTTGGGGTGGCGTTGCTGGCAGCTGTGTGTGGGCTCGCTTAGACGCTGCGTGCGCTTGGCTGGCTTCTAAATGTACAGTTTTATGGCCCTTGAAACTTGGCATGAGCTGTGTTTTGTCGGCAACAACAACAACAAAAGATTGCTAGCGAAATTAAAATCTGGCATCACAGTTCTACAGGTTTATTCACGATGTATTGAAATGGGATTTTCTTGCTAACTTTTCCTGGCATCCATCCAAAACTCAGCATCTCATAAATTTGTATTATCTCTCTCTGCTCTGCTTGGTTGATGGGGCTGCAGCAGTTTCTCAGGCAGATCACAGGAACAGCATAGACAAATGAAGCCGGGAGACTTCCAAGTGGGGAGTTTGTATCAGTAGAGAAATTGTAGGAGAAGAATTAAGAGGGCAGGAATCTGGAAGAGTTTTTCAGTACCTGCCTTCAGAGACTAGACCACCACAAGTGCAGACCAGAGTCAGTCTGCATCGCTGCAGCTCTGGCCGTAGTGAGAGGTAGAGGGTTTGGAAACGCAGGGCAGTGACGGTACAACAGTTGCAGCGTGCCTTGGCATGGGAATTTCACATCATGAAAATGAGGTGCTCGCTGGCATTTAAATGTGCTGGTATCGCTGCGTTGCTTGTTCATAGAAGCATTTTGTTCTCAGCATACCTCGTTGACTTATCTGGGACAGGTGAGCTTCCCCTGTGGTCACTGGTACGCATTGCCAGCTCCAAGCTTGTCAGATAAACACGTGGCAGCTTGGCTCTCAGGAGCTCTGGGCTCAGTAAGTTAACTGTGTTCCAACCATGCTGATTCCAAACTCCAGCCAGCCTTGCTCTTCCAGTCACTCTGATCCCAAATGCAACAGTTTTTCAGGTGCTGTTTCATTTGTCCTCCGCATAACTTCACGCGCTAAATGTTAAGCGGTCAAGTCAGGTGCAGTGGTCTGCGCTGAGCCGAGGAGAAGTGATATCCACCTGCAGGAAACGTTGCAGGGGGAAACAGATGCATCTCGGTGATAGGAGATGGGAAGGGGATGTTAGGTCATTAATTACTTAGCCTTGCATAAACAAAACTTAGTATTTTGAGAAGTCTCTAATTTAAAGGGAAGGAAAAATCTTTCATCTTCTGTCCTATTTAGCTACGTGCCGAGTTGTGTCAATTGGAAGACTTTCGTGATGATTTTTGCTTTATGTACTGATTGCTGCTCCAGGAACTGTTCCAGTGCAGTGAGCATTGGACTGGTTTTGAAGGGGAAGAGAGCTAAGGGGAGCTAGACTGCAAAATTGAGGATCCCAGCCTGGCTGCATCCCTGCTGGCTTGGCTGGGGAGGATGAAGGGTGTGATTTGTTTTGCTTTTGTATGTGTTAAAGGACTCATTTGATGGCTAGTAGTTGGGGGCTTAATCTGGGAGCTTCTCAGAAGTGATGTCATCTTAACCTGCTGTCTTTATGATTTAAAGAGAGGACTTGGTTGAAAACCCAAGGGTGGTGAATAAACGTGCAGGGTTTGTTGTAGGGTTTGCTGGTTGTGTGGGGTTTGGATTGTTGGGTGTCTTGAACTCTCTTCTCTTTTCCCCCCTCCCTCTTCACGTCTCGGCAAATGTTTTAATAAATGAGAAGCTGGGAAGTTTGTGCTTGGTCCAAAACTAATTTAAAATGGAGTAGCTCAGTCATGGGATGTTTCAGTTCATCTTTTTCTCGATATAAGCTATACTAAAGATGAACTAGAATTTTACACATTGTAGTGCCTTTACTCAAGCACTAGAAGCCTTCAGAGAGCAAGCGAGTGAGCATTAAACATTAACTTTTATAATCAGAGACAGGTTCTCCCTCCAGGTGTTTGACAGTGATGCTTTTGGGGGGGGGGGGTTGTGTTGTTTGTTTTAATTGGCTGGCAGTATTTATTAAACAACAGATACTCTGCAGAATTTCTGAAGTGTCATGCAGCAGAGCTGGGTGGTATTTTTGGAAAGCCGAATGGTGGAGAGCAGACGGCCCACGCAGGAGGCCGTTGCCAAAGAATTGTCTTCATATGCTCGGTGAAAATGTAATGCTGCTCGTGTACATTTTCTGTGAAATGTTGTTATAAAGTTAAGAAAGATTGTTTTCCCAATACAATCCTGAAGCTGAAATACAGTTATATTCCAACATAGCAAATCTACATTTTGTGCATAAATTACTGAAATATCTAGGAGTAGTGAAATACATGCTGTTAAACATGTCAAATCGGGTGATTAAATGACTGGATTGTTAGGAAGAAAATAGTAATTTTCTGAAAGAGCTAAATGAATTATTTGGCACAATGAACTGCAAACATTACCAAAAAAAAACTACTTCTGAGGTTTTTGATAGCTGAGGATCACGTTTTTATGCAGTACATATTAAAAACAGGAGGTATAAGTGAAAATATTGCAGATTTTCTCAAGTTAATTGACAAGCTCCTTTCTTCCACTGCAATTATTTTACCTGCTGACAGCTGAGTGGGTAGCTCTGCGTGGTTAGCGATCTCACATAACCAATATGTTAGCAGTCACTGCTGGTAAGTTGATTTTTTTTTTACGATAGTGAGACCACGTAAATACTTCCTAAGATAAACTGCTGCTCTGAAAGGACTTGGGTTTTCACATGAGTGACTGGACTGCGGATCAAGGAGCAGGTTCTGCTATGTGAGTGAGTTACTTGCATGTTATATATACACACCAAATGCTGGAGCCAAGTGAGACCAGTTTTAAATCAGTGGTGTTGGATTAGTACAGACGAAGGCTTTGTTCGGGCATCATCTTCACTACTTACGATGTGTGTTGATAGAGGGGATTGAATCAGTATAAGGGAGAGTCCAGTTTGACTCAAAGCCCAGGCTAAAATTTTTGAGCTAGCAATTTAAAAGAATTGTCTTATTTGTAGACTAAGCAAACTGGTGTATCAGTGATTTTGTGTCGATAAACACGCAAGCCTTGTGTGCCGTTTGTAGAAGCACTTTGAGAAAGACCATTTTTACCCTCTGTAGAGTACGCTGGAATCTCAGCTAAGTGGAGGCAGCTGGATAACTGTTTTCTTTGATCACAAAGTGCGTTCGGCTGAGCAGTGGTAACATGAAATCAGAAGTGAAATCCCAAGTCAAAAGTAAAGACCCTTCTTAACATTACTCAAACTTAAACTAAACTGTGACTTTGATGTTCCTGGGCTTCATGTTGAGTGCTTACTGAGGCCTGTCTCTGTGTTGTTAGTTCTGTACAGAAGTGAGGTCCAACCCCTGGGCGCACCAATAAAAATATTTTTAAGTAGAAGTTAACCCATAACTGGTTTTGCACGTTGCTTCATGCTGTAACTTGAGACACAGTTAATCTTTCTGTGTGTTCCCCTGCTGAAATGGGTGGTCTGTGGAAGTTGATTGATGTGACGCAAGCTGTGTTGGGAAGGAGATGAACTGATCTTTCCATACAGTCAGGTGTCCACAGGATGGTGGTGAAAATGAGAACTGGGATGAAAGGAGTCCTGGTGATCATTTCTGTCCTCATGCTAAGACCAGCGTCTCGCCTAAAGGTTCATTCTGTCCAAAGTGCTGTTTTGCTAAATCCCTGCTTCAGAATAACGTTGACGCAGCTGGTGTCATATTATCTGAGTTGAGTCATTCTTGTTGGCCATACCGAGTCCTCTGATATGGCAGAAAAGTGCTTTCAAAACACTGTTTCAAAACATGGTTTGTACGAGTGCTCAGCTTGGTCGTTATGTTTTAACAGGAGTTAGAAAGCAAGCTAGAAATCTTCAGCAAGCAAATCCCGGGTGGACTTCAGCTCCTGCACTGTCGGTCTCTGTCTTCTGTCCTCTCCTGCCCTTCTGTGTTCCCAAACCAAAAGTAGATGTAGATGTGCTAGCGGAAACTTGTGCAAGCGAGGCTTGCAGAGCTGACCAGAAACCTACCTCACATTCTCAGTTTTCTCTGCTAATTATGGCTTGTGCCATTAGAGTGAGCCACATCGTTGTCTGTCGTATTTATTTATACTTACTTCTGAAGTTCCATAAAGCCTGTTTTACCAGACTGACTAATTCAAAGCATTTGTTCAAATCACTAATGCCACATGAGTAGTAAAAGGCTCAACAAGGCAAACAAGGACCCGTTACTGGAAGGGCTGGGTGATCTAGTAACAGCAGACCCAGCTGAAGGGTCTTCAATGCTGTGTTTGCCTCAGCCTTCAGAAACAAGGACCCTCAGGCATCTCTGCTTGCTGAAAGGGTTCAAGAAGGGCAAAACCCACCAGCAGTGGATGAGGGTCAAGTCAGCAATTACTTATAAGAACTAAACCCATGCAAGTCTGTAACATGACTGCATCATAAGGGTGATCAGGAACCCCTGAGATCAAGAAACAAAAGACAAGAGCCAGCTAACTTTTTCCTGGCAAATTTTGCGATTTTCACGATGGGAGTACTTGCATGTGTGCACGTATTCACTGCTCCTCGTGCCTCCTTCAGGAGATAGTTGCTCCGGATGGAAATTGTAGCAGAGTTCTTGTTTAGGTACATTTTTGTCATTGAAGACGTGTGCTCCTGAGCAGCATGACTTCCTACAAAGCACGAGAGTCAGCGTCAGTATTTTTGATGCAGAATTTGCACTGCAGTGCCTGAGCTGTTCTTGCGTCTGAGTTTGGTGGTTGTAACTTCTGAACATGGCAACTTCAGAAAGTCAATTCTGTTACTTCTAATTAAAGAGTGTAACTTGCTACTGAGTAAGGAGATTATTTTTCAGCGTGGTGGAGGTCTTTGAGTAGCTCCATCACTGTTCTAGGGAGCAGCGATACCCTTTTCCGTGTATGCACATAAGTAAGGCAGGTTTTGCATCTGCAACTGTGAGGAATGTACTTTGGCTGACAAATGCAGCCTAGCTTAAAGGCGAGATCCCATAGTGGGTCTGTTAAGCTTTGTTGGTCTGCCAGACCAGATTATCATTTTATTTAACCAGAGAAGTAGTTTTCATTGTCACTGGATTGCCAAGGGTCTGTCAGCGTTTCCATTATAAACCCCCTATTTTCAGGGATTTGAGTAGACTTGAGATTTAAGTGTTCTGGTCTAAAACTTGGCAAGCAGGATCTGAGTTCACCAGCGGATATTTTCTTTATGAGATTTTAAAATAGTCAGCTGTTTCTTAAATTGTAGAGAAGGCGAGGGTTTTTTTTTCCTCTTGATTAAACAGATAGGGCTATTTTTTCCATCCTACTTATTCCAACTAGATCTATAAAACTACAACCCATTCTGTTTTTTTTAAAAAGAAGAAGCAGGGGGAACACAAAAGAAAAGCGAGACTCTGCCTGCTGTCTTGTTCTGTTTGCCACAGCATCACGCCTCAGAACCTTCCCTTTGCTTTGGTCTGTGTTTGGTGAAGTCCCACCCACCCTCTCTGTCCCTTTTCTCCTCCCCTTTACTTATTTCATTGCAGTGTATTTACACTCTCACTACATTAAATTGCAGTGTTTCTTCTCCTTACTGCATTCTTCCCCTTTGCCTTCCTCTCTGGAGCTTCCAGCACTCGCTTTTGATGTATCTGCCTTTTTTACCTCTCTCTAAAAGGCAACTCTGAGGGGTTCTTAAGTGATACGATGTACCTGTGGTAAATATAAACTCTAGGAATTGTCTTTATGTTGTATGTTACTCTGTTTATTTGATGTATTTTACTACTTAACTGAAGAACATAATGTGCGTGACTCTCAGTTGGGTATTGTGATTTTTTTAACACTTTTCTGAGACTTTGCTGGGACTCGAGTGAAGTACTTTCGCATTCTTTTGTGTTTTCAACCAAATCTTTAATGTAGACTGAAAAAAGTGAAGTGTGATTGGCGCAGAACACCACTGTGGGTTTTCATGGCTGGGCTCTCTTAGTCATTTCCTGAAAGCTTGGTGCAGAGATGTGACAGCGCAGGAAGCGGCAGCAAGCTTAGCAGGGCTGCATGTGCCGTTAGAAGTCGGCTTGCCAGAGGTGAGGGCACGTCCGTCTTGCTGAGATGTAGAAATACCTGGCTCTGGGATTGATGCTCAAGCTCTTCTGGAGGAGCCTCTGCTGTCTTGCAGTTCACAGCAGTGGACAAAGTGACTGCAGCATTAAAATGGTGAGTGAGGGACTACAGCTATATGATTCTTAAGTGACAAGGAATGCAAGTTAAAAGCTGAAATTCAAGGGCTGGAAAATGAGTGCTTTCAAAAAGCACTATAGTCTCTCTCCCAGGACCTTCAGAAGATCGTTGTCGGAACAAGATGCTGGCACTGCTGCCTTGAAGGACTATAATTGGTACCACCAAATGAAAAGCAAGAAGATGGATAAACAAATGAGTTCTGACACAGAGAAACCTCTCGGAGCATACAGGTGGCAGACGCATCCTTGGCTTCCTTGGAGGATAAGCAAAGGAGAGCACTTGTTCAGCCTGAGAGGGGAGGGCAATGAGCCAGGCCTGGCCAAAAGTTCTACAAGCGTGGATGCTACCAGTGCTGATGATCTCCGTGAAGACCCCACAGAGGCGCTTTTGCAAGCAAGGACTAGACCGTTCCAGGTTCCCTTCAAGCGATCTCTGTCTGAACCCGTGCCACACATTGGAAACAGGAATGCAAAGCCATTTCTGCAAGCCGTGCGTTTGGTGGACTCTGAGCAGCAGGGCTACTTCATCCGTGGCATTTTCTCCTCTCTCTCAAGTGGCTTTTCAAAGATAATGAGTCGAAAAGGGGAGCCTGACAGTGAGTCAGTAGATGAAGGGAAGACAGAAGATAGTCAAATCAGTTTGAGTACAGGTAATGAACTAATTTTTGTTCTCTTCTACTTCTGTTTGTGTAACAGGTGATTGTCATGAGACGTTCTTTGGGGCATATGATAGTTGTTTAAATTGGTTTTTAACTTAATTTTATTAACACGACATTGGCAACTCTGATATTCTGTCTGAAAACATGCAACTGAAAAAGGGCCTTTCCTGATTAGGAAGTGGTGTGAGCGGTTTTGGCCTGTGCTTAAAAACTTGGAGGTCCCTCTGAAACAAGCATCTTCTGGTGGAAGCAGTAGGATTTTTCTCTCAGATGTACCCCGGGCATGTGGTACATGCAGTCCTGCAAGCACGGTAGCCTCTGCAGCATTATGGTGCCCTGATTGAGATATCAAGCCTGCTGCTGTAAGCGAAGTACTAGGGGGAGAGAGAGAAATAAAGCTGTCTTTTTAAGCAGTGTTCAAGACAGTGGAACGGATCTAGTTCCTCATACCAGATTCACAGTGTTGTAATCAAATGGCTAAATTGATGTCTGCTCTCGGGTAGATGCCAAGGACAGCCGTGTTGCAAAGGTTTAGCCAGCTGGGATTGAGGTCAGCAAGATGCCAGTCTGAGATTTCATTTAAATCTGCCCTGCTGAGAACAACACGCATAAAGTAGAGGGGGTGGGGTTTTAAAAAAAAATGGAAAAGGGGCAAAATTTTCTTTCTGTTCCCGTGGTCTTTCCTGTAACTTCTTGGTGGGCTGCCCAGCCTGAACCAAGTAACTGATCCTTTCAAAAACACAAAGAAAAAAATAATTAAAAACCCCCAAAACTTTCCTTCTCCCCCCAATCTCGAGACTCCAGAGTCCTCCAGATTATTGTATTAAAAGCCTGATAACATCTGGATCCAGTTCAGACTGCTGGACAAGTCATCAGTATTCAAAAAATGCACAGCTTAGTAGCAGTAGTGAAAGAAGAATGTACTCTATCTACAGGAATATTCTGTATTTTAGTCACAGTGGAATGTCCCTTACAGGTTTATGTTTGTGACTGGAAGCACATTGCTCTAAAACAAAAACAAATGGCCAAAAAGAAGAAATAACTAAGAACTGTATGTGTTCAGACCTAGTTACATACAGTCACTGATTTGGGTTTCTCGGAGACCTTTCTCGGTTGGAATTTGGATGGATGATGCTTGTTAAATAACATGAAATATGGGGGAGGGGGGAGAAGTCATAGAATTACTTTTTAAAATTTTTTCTTCCCCCTTGCTCTCTGTTGAAGACTTGTTAAGGGGTTGGTTGGTTGTTTTTCTCTACGCATTCACATCAGAAACAAAGATTTCTACTGCAGGCTCCCACTGTTGTGGAGAGCTCCTGGGAGACTGAATTACTGTTGCAGGCTGCTTGGGACAGTTTTTCTCTTTGATCTCTTCTGCCCGCCAATATACATTGGCAAGCTATACTGGGAAGGCATTTTATGTGATATAAGCATTTTGGGTCAAAATCTCGCAGTATGTGAGAGGCAGAACATGCTGTAGTTCCTTTTTTTCCTCTCTTCTGGTGCACTTTGATGCCAAATGGTTCTCTCATAATTTGTAAGTATTGTCACTCAACTAGGTTACTGGGATGCTTTGCTTTGAATAGCATGAAAAGTAAACAGAGGAAAAGGATTATTTGTGAGAAGCCACCACTTGTAAATGCTTCATGTCAGTTACGGAACAATGACAGAGGCTTTTGGCTCTTTGGGGTCGGACAAACCTCTGTCTGAGCCTGCCAGAACTGGTTTTGCAGAGAGTCACAGTTCAGGAACTGAGAGAAGAACAACGGGATGCTAGATTAAAAGTCGAACTCTCTCGAGGGAGGAGCTCGTAGGTGGGCAGGTGTTTGGGGGAACAAGGCTGATGCAGTCACCCACAAAATCGCCTGAAACAGCCAGGTCCTGCTCGGGCTGCTGTTGCGGGACCACGGAGCTTTTGGTGGGATGGACACCTCCGTGGAATTCCTTTTCAGCCTTTGCCTGCTCAAAGGTTCATCCTCTGTTCTGCAAGCAGACAGCAGTTTAGGTTTAAGAGAAGTAGTTCACCCTGCAAAACATGCTGCTGTGTGGCATATCTAGACACAGGACAGCTAGTTGCTTGCCACTGGTTTTATTTTTCCTTAAAGAAGAGCTGCTTTTGCTAGAGTTAGCTGGAGCTGATGGGTGGTAGGGTCTCCTGCCCCACACAGTACTGTAGACCTGATGAAACCGGGGCACAGCTTGTGAGCTCCTGGGGTTTTAGATTGTGGGTCTGAGGGAAGTAACTTGGAGACAAAAGGGGTGAGAGAAATATACCTAGTCTGTCATATTCTTCAACCACAGTCTAGATGCTCAGAAGTGATGAAATCTTCTGTTCTCCTTCCAAATACCACCTGAGTTTAGCTGGGGGGGGAGGGTGTCACCGAATTGTCCACTGGCAGTTTTGGTGCTTGGGCAGGCAGAAGGTATCTTCCCATGCCTACAGTCCAGTCCTGTCTACTGTTCAAGGAAAAATCCAAGAATGTGTTCTGTTTTCCTCTCCAGGAGAGGCAGAATTTGGGAATCCTCAGGCAACTGAAGGCCGTGGTAAAAGTGCTCAGGCACTTTGTTAGCCGAGAGATGGTGTGAGACATGGGGTTTCTCCAGTGTGCAGACAGTTTAACTTCGAAGAGCTTGATCGAAAGTCTCCCAAGAAACATCTGTTTGGACAGAAATGCCTGTCACTGTGACCCAAACCCAAGAGGAGCTTTTCTGTGTTGGGAAATACACAGTGGGAGAGGCGTGCTGTGGAGTTCAACCAAGTGAACCTGGAGACATGGTTTCTGTCTCGCTTCTGTCCAAGGAGCCAAGCCCCTTACTTCCACAAGCTCATGTCATTAAAAGTATTTCTACTTTCCTCTGAAATACTTGCAGATTATCAACTTTGTAAAAGATTCTCTTTCTTCCAACGCTTGCCTGGCCTCTGGTGTTTTGCTTCATCTCTGCACCAGAACTGGAGAGGCTGGGTCGCCTGCGTGGGTTTGGGTGGCGATTGGCGGAGTTTGCTACTGATTTTTGTAAGCTGAGGGAAGAGCAGTTCACTTCTGCAGGACATAGTTGCCTCCCAAAAGAGGATCGGTTGGTTTTTTGGCAACTTGAAGAGGGAAGTGGGATTTTTTAAAAAAATAATAATTAAAAAAAAAATCTGGTTAAATATTTTCCAGCTGGCCTCAGAGTCTAGGAAGCATGTTCAGACACTGCTTCATCGGTTCTTGGCTGTAGAACTCCCTCCTGGATGGACTCACTCGTCCTCTTTGGTGATGGAAGGATGCTGGACTGGGGAGAAGTGCCTCTTTCGGCCCTGGGCAGGGCTTTGGCGAGGTGCGGCGACTCCCCAGCGTGTGGCACGCGTTCTGCGGCACGGGCTGTAGGAGGAAGAGGACGGACAGGGTGGCCGGTTGGTGGGAAGAGTGGAGCCCTTTCCTGGTGTGCTGTGTGGGTCTTCGCCGGAGAAGCCTGCGCCAGGTTTGGCTGTGAATGAAGGGCTTTTGGTGCACATGTGCTGACATCGAACCACTTCTGAAGCTAGGCGCTTGGAACCAGTGTTCAAATTAGCATATGCAAAGCATGGAGGTAAAAGGATATGCACTTAGTCTTATTATTTATTAACTTCAGAAATGTAAGAACATTTTAATTTCTAATGAATGTGTCAACTTGAGGAAGGAGAAGTGTCATTCTGATCAACTTGTTGGTTGCGAACACACCATGATTTCGGTAGAAACAAGATAAGGAAGGAGCAATGCAGACAAAGCCTTGGATCCAAGGGGTGTGGGTGAGCTGCTGCACCTTTTTTTATTATTTCTGTGTATTACCAGTGACCTGTTAACACTGTTGAGAATGGGTTTGCGAGAGAGTTCTCAGATAACATTTAATTCGCTGTTCTTGCTTATCTGGATCTCAGGACAGTGCGAGTTTAATTGTGGATTGATGACAAAATAATTCTTCAGTAGAACCAATTACCTGTATCTTCCCTTGGTATCTCTGGTTTGGTTTGGGGGAGGGAGAGGGTGAACACTGATTTCTTTTATTCAGTGTGCATTTAGCTTTCACGGTCACTCTTGTGTTCCAATTTTTATCAATTCAGAATTATTTTCTTCTTTCTTCACCGGGATGAAGATATGTTTCTTCAGTCCTTTAACTTTGATTTTATGCTTTAATTCATTTTATAGAGTTTTTTGTACCTAGAGTGAGAGAATATTATATATTCTTACTTTTCTGGAATTGATTTTGTTTTTTTATAATTCACTAAAGTTATTAAAATGCTATGCCCTTTTTAATGTCTTTACAGTCTAGATTAATAAAAATCTATTTCTTCTATCTTTCCATATAAACTTATTTAGAGATTTATATTTCCCATTTATAACTCAAATTAAAGCTGAGGCAGTTCAACATTCAGTTTCTTCAGCGATTCCCAAAGTACAAAACTACTTTTTCCTGTCTGAGATGGGAATTCAGTATTTATTACTCATTGGAGCAGCTTTTCTGTTTTCATGTTTTTAAAACCACTTTCTCATTTTAGAAGTCCTTCTACTGACTCATGTTCTTCCACCCCCAAATCTCTTTTGCTCTTAAGTAGTTTATTTTTGGTGGGGTTTTTATTAGGGAACTTTTAGACAATTGAGCTTATTCTGTAATTCATGTGTTCAGTTAAGTGCTGTGCAAATATCAGTTTATGGTCCTTCTGCTACAATCCCCTATGTTTTGTTGCAAGGTGTAGTCTTACCGTTAAAAGTCATTCAGCTTTAATTGTCAGGACAGATTCAAGATAGCTGCTTCTGCCTAATCCCTACGTTGCATTAAAATGACTGTAGGGTTTTTTTAGGGTTATAACTAGGAAAATAACAGGTTGCAGTGCAGAGTCAGTTTGTCTTTTTTCACCTGTAATGTGGCTTTGTGGTAGTATATATCGTGTTACGTGGATAGTGAAAATTCCAGGAGGATGGGGCTGCACAGAGGAGCGTTGCGGGCATTTGACAGCCTTGATTATCACTTCAGCACCCCACCACCACCCTCCCCGCGCCCTGAAGTGTTTCCTCTTGCTGGCGAACCGTGCCCGCTTCATCCCAGGCGTTGTCACGGTTAATGTGGGCAACAGGCTTATACAGTTCAGCTGAACATTTATGAACACAACACCAAATAATTTGCCATAATATCTAAAGCTAATAGAATTATGCTTATCTGGATGTAATTACACTTAATGAATGGTGTCTGTGAGCAGGTAGTTGTGCTCATTTCAGTGCTGTCTGTTGATTTTCATTTCTTTAATTCCCAGACCGTTTTGTTTGGTTCTAAAAATTGACATGCAGCGGGATGAATGAGGACATTTATATTTGCAAGAGCTATTTTCTGACTCATGAAATCATGGCAAGTGAATGACAGAGGCTTGCATTCCAGGTTGCTTTTTCTTGTTTTTTGTATCCGTGGGACTGTCGGGATGTTGTGCTTTACTCTGTGCAGAGGAGACTGACAGCTGGTGCTTGGAAGGATGTTATCTGTGATTGCCTTGATCATGAGAAATTATCTGAGCAGAAGAGTAATTGTGTCCTAGAGCCGTTTCATCTCCTGTATTTTCTTTGCAGGGAGGTAGAGGTTTGAAGAGATGCAGCTTTCTTAGAGACAGCCAAAGAGTGAAAGAGTGGAGATTAGGAGAAAGGGCTCCCGGTAAAGTAAAGATTTGGGGGTTTGGTGGGAGAAGCTTTTCCTTTGATAACAGGCCAGACAGGGTCGGAAGGAAATGGCTGGAGGAGAAACAACAATCTTTGCTTTCCAGAGGGGGAGCTGTGTCTGGAGCAGTTGGGTTTGGAGTCTTTGGCAAAGCTGCATGTTTCAACTTTTGGGCTCTGGAAGGAGAAACTGGAGCTGTTGAGACCAAGCCGGGGCAGGATCCCCCGGAGGGCGGCGGGAGATGCTCCTGGTCTAGAGGGTGTCTGGAAATGGGAACCGTAGCTCTTGTAGACGCGTACATTTAGAGCCTGTAGCAAGAGGGTAAGTTCTGCTGTGGTAAAATTTCCTGCAGGCAGAGCTCCCTGGTTTGCATTTCCATAAATGCTGCCCGTAATGGAACTTGGCGTGAGATGAAAATTGCCTGCATGCTTACACAACGAGCGCTTCCTAGGCACATTGACCCTTTTTTCCTTAAAATAACAAACCCAAAGGAAAGTATTTGGTTCTTAGGTCTTTGGGTTTTTTCCAAATAACGAATGGTGTAGATTTGTAATGCTAGCAGCATGTGATTTAGGACTGAAAGCAATGGCATTTTAGAAGTAAACAAACATACACAGGATTCCCTCTGTGCTCTTATTTATACCATTGCGGTACTATAGAGTTACTTGATCACTTGTTTTAACATTAATTTGTATTATTGTTTAGCCTTATGCTTTCTGTGGTAATACTTTCTCTGTGGTAGAGACTCTTCGGACTCTTCTGAAATAAATACTACATCATCCTGTAAATCATCACTTGTTTCAAGGAAGCTGTTTGTGTAAACAACAGGCTAATGCATGAAACTCTTGACACGTTAACATTGAAACCAACTGTCCCCTGAGTGGTTTTGTTCTTACTGTGAGGAAAGCTGAAGCTAGACATCTGGTCTTCTGTGGGCGAGAGAGCTTTTCACAAGTTACAGGACCGCTTGTTCAAGTGCCGTTAAAAAATATTTTGTGCAGAGAAAGTGAAAAAAATTTACTGAAATAGTTTCTCAGAGAAGCTGGTGTTTTAGAGAGCAGGCATTCTCTGTCTTTATTCCCTATGGGGAAGATGCCAGGCATTTTAATGTGTGCATTTGATGTAGGAGCATCCTTCTCAAAAACCACTTATCTGAAAACTGATGCAGAGAGGAGCCAGGTTATTGACAGTGGTGTGTGAGAACAAGTATTGAGAAAACACACTTCTGTGGCCCAGGTGCATATATTTGTCTATCGCCATGCATCGCTGTTGGTGCTGTTTATAGGTTTGAGACCTAGAGGATGAGTTATGTCTTGGTTTAATAGTTTCTAGTCTTTGTATGAGGTTTGAATTCTAGTTCTTGATATTAGTTTATTTTGCTAAGCTCTCTGATTCTCCTCGTCCTCACCCTCCCCGCATCGTGGACGAATCCCTCTTTCTAAAAAGTGAAATACAAGAAAGTATGCTGCCAAGTCCAATGGCAAGTTGTAAGCAGACATGCTTATTCATTTTATGTCTGACTTTATTTGCTTTTGCATGTTTTATAGGAACTGAAGCGCTTTCCTGCATCCCATGCTCTGACTAGTCCCAAATAAAACCTTAAAATCTTCTGAGATTGTTGCATACTTCTGTGATGATGGAAATGGTCAGACTTCTAGCTGCATCTCACTCATCCAAAGCTGAGTTGCTGTAGATTTTCTGCTACTTAAGTCTATGAGTTTACAATGCATTTTCATAGAAAAAATAAAAGCCCTTTTAATGCAGTCACTCTTAAAAGCAGTTTTCCTCTAACAGTCATTTAGTGACATAGATGCTTTGGCAAGCGGTTTTGATAAATTACTACAAAAAAAAAAAAAAAAGTCTGCCAAACTTTAAATTCTTGCCGTGTGTCTCCATCTACTTTATCACTCCTCTTAGCTCTGACTGCACTTGTACAGGAGAAGAGGCTTTGTCAGCAACACGGCTCCAGGTAGTGCTGCGTGTGAGGGACAGAAGGTAAATACAGAGATCTGAAAAGCTCCCAGCTGCTTACAGTCACCTCCGCTCAAGCAAGGCTTTTTTTACATTACCGATCAAGTATATTGGCGTGTCCCGTATAAATAGCCTCGCTTAGTAACCAGTTCCTCTGCGAGCTTTATTAAGCAATGAAGACTTGAGTGGTTAATCTACTGAGATGCTGGCGTTTTCTGGCCGGGGTTGCTGAGTGTGTGGTGCTTAGCAAGGGCAGGCTTCTACCTGCAGTGTGGTTGACCGTGGGTTTCCTGTCAGCCCTCCTGTAGCTTGATAAAACGAGTGTGGTTCAAGCCACCAATGTCTTGAAATGACAGTCCTTTCTTTTACTGAGGTAGTACTTAATGATGCTGAGACTTTTTCTTAGCAAAAATAGGATGAAGTTTTGAAAAGGAATGAGAGAGGAAGGGAGAATCATTCAGAGCCTGCTGCGACAGAGCTGAGTCATTTGTCTTGACATTGGTTTTTATGGTTTCTGACCATGACCTCCACCTCCACTTGCATGTGTCACTGTCACGTGGAGATTTGTCCCTTAATTACCATGTCTCAGTGTTAGACATGACCTGTCTCGATAAAAGCCTTTTAACCAAGAAGACTTGGGCTGCTATGGGGGCAAAGCGTGGGGCACCTAGGAACGTGTTGAATGCTCTGGCAGGGTGGGAGGTGAGCCCTTGTGACTGTGTGGGGTTAGGCATTCAGAAGTTTATATATCTTTTACTGTTAATACATAATCTCAAGGAAACAGCTGAGCGAGGTGCCCTGGGACTCTGAAAAGTCAGTGGGATAGCAGTGTGTATAATTAATAAGGAAAGAGCAAACCAATGTGTGTCAGTAAAAGATGGTGCAAAATTTTCTTTATCTTCGTCTTGCAGAGACAAATCCTGCGCATGTCCAAAATCAGGCTGGTGCCCTCCTACGTGCGCATTGGGTGCCAGTGAGCCCAAGCTGGGGCTGGGCATGCTGGGGGGGATGAGATGGACAGCCCTGCGCTGCCGACAGCCCGCAGTCTCTGCCCGGAGTCTGCCCTGTGCGGCTTCCAGGCTGGGCTGCCTCTGAGGTCTACCCATATGCCATACAGCACTGCTAATGACTATTTTCCCCTGCCCCGTACAGATATATGATGGCTGCAGCCACTATTATCGCCGCGCTAACGAGGTTGGCTTTAGCTGGCTTATCTGCAACAGCAGAGGGCTCAATGGAGGTTGCCACAAAACCTGCCCGAGGAGCTCGTTATGGCGGCAGGTCGTTAGCTGCTGCTTAGATATACTCTAATAGCTGCAAAAGGGGAAAACTTCCTTGCAGGAAATATGTTCTCCCTTTTTCATTGTGGAGTTTCTTCTGAGCTGTCTGTGAACGCTTCTATGAACAGCAGTGAAGGCCCTTAAATA
>Ga0181612_163658_pt1 | contig 37491 bp, 22 predicted proteins | sample HoacroProtozoa21_FD_119630 | JGI IMG/M metagenome (GOLD analysis project Ga0181612, IMG submission 119630) | Hoatzin crop microbial communities from Cojedes, Venezuel. Combined Assembly of Gp0051906, Gp0051904, Gp0051908
TCCTTTGGGCTCTCTAAGGCTAAGACCTTCTCTCTCAGTTTTTTAATGCTCCTAAACAAGAGTTAAAGAAAATGCCAAACGCAAAATTGTCTGTTGAACCCACATAATCCAGTGACAGTGAATCCTTCAGAGCATCTTTAAACCAGTGCAACTCATTGTAGATGCCAACCCAGACCTCTGTCAGATTTAGCATTTTTGCCAAACATTTGTCATCACTGGTGGCAATATCCCTATTGCTTATATTTAATAACCAACAAATGTTCACACAGGCATCCTATCAAATCCTCATTATTCTGATTCATTTTGATGGAGTTTGCTATTGCACCCCCAAGCTGCAAGCCTGTAATGCAACTCAGCATGGTTTGGGTGAGCTGATCAGCTTTTTGAGTCATGCAGTACCACCTGATGTCTTCACGAATAAATATTCCTCGAATTCATAACTTTTACAGGGAAAATTATGTTTCCAGTAAAAAGACATACAGCAGAAAAGATGAACCTTTATAAGGAGTTCAGAGTGACCTAGGCCTTCCTGGGACAGATTCCTGCTGGGTAACTCATCCTATCATAGCCCTTCATCGCTTTTCTTCTTCACGGTCCTGCCTGGCATCACGCAAAGGTCGGAAATACATCCTCCATTGTAGGACAGTAAACAGCCTTGAGTCCACTTGGTTATTATTAAGTGTACACTTAAATGCTGTGTTGGATCAAAGCTTCTGTAGCTGCCTGGCTTCAAGGCTGAAACGAGTAGATCTTATTGCTGCAGACAGGTGCGACAGGAGGATTGATGTGAACTGAGGGCAGTGCATCTGCTCATGCTGGTTTGAACAGAGCACTGAGAGGTCTCTGCAAAGTCTATTAGTATTTTATCCAAATGGCAGTGTCACACTCTTTCCTAAGCCCACTCCTGTCCCACCCCTCTTTCTGCAGCAGTTACCTGACAATCTACTGACATAACTCTGTAAATGCTCTGTTTTCTCTCTCTGACCTTCCAGGTTTTTCCTCTCCTTATCCTGATATGTAAGTTCTTGCAGATGGGATGGGAAGATTCAGCAGGTCTGGTGGACAAACAGGTCAAATCCTTACTTAAATTAGGCCCAGACTCAAGCCTTCTGAACTACTATGTAAACTTGAATATGTTACTTTCAACTCTGCCTCTAGGCAATGCCCAAAGGTAGAAGAAAGGGCTCTGAAAGGCTGTTGGAAAGGGCCATTTCATGACATTTCCTTCCCAGCGCTCAAGCACCAGGGTTGCCTGAAAATAAAAGCTTCTGTCAAGCTCCAGACAAAATGATGCCAACTTCTAAACAGAACTCCCCATATCTGTAAAAGTATATGAATTTTGATAGTGGAGTAACTTCTCCCATGCTTACAGCACAAGATGGATGCTGACACAGGCTGTGAAGTTGTTGCACAACTATGTATTTACATTTTTAATTCAACATTCTCTGCATGAACAAGATCACAGTGAACTCCATATCTCTCCAGTATTTGCAACTCAATAAGCAGGATTTAAGATACGTGTGCTTGTAATCATAGATTCACCAGTATGTGGAATAATTGCAGTTATTATGCCAGGCACAAATAGTTTTTTCATGCTTTATCAAAAGCATATAGGAGCACAAAAGAGCATTTCATTGTTTTTGTTCCATGGCAAATTTTATCAGCATTAGTAGTAACTTCATACAGAGCAACCAAGATGCAGATAAGACTTGTTTCCCAGGGAAACCAAGCAAAATACTTGATCTTTCCTACTATCCAGTTCTATCATAACAACACAACCCTTCCTTCCTTCCTTCCTCCTCCCTCCCTCTGCCCTGTACCGTCGTCCCTCCCCAAACCTTGTGAAGTTGGAAGATCAAAGAGTTTTAATCTGTTCCCACAGAGAAAATAACCTAGGCACAAAAATGACAAGCAAAAAAAAGTCAAGCAAAGGAGGCAAGTGAAGAGAAAAGTTCCATTCAAGTGAGAGACTATTTGACTGGGAGCAGGACCTGCAGAGCTGAATCCTCCTGCAAACCACGCTTAAGCATGGGAGCCGCAGTTCGGACATCAGTGTAACTACTCCAATAAAGGAGTGCACAAGAGCAGTACCTGAGAGCCCTCCCCCACTTTCTACACTGAGATTTACAGAAGTCCACAGTTAGACATCTAAATCCTACTAAAAACTGATGACAATTGAGTATTAACGCTCTTAAGCCGTTTTGAAAAGACCAGCTTCTAATCAATCCATTTCTAGCAAGCAAAGAAAGTATGAGTTTCAGCAAGAAGTATCAAATATAAATAGGACATGAGCTAACTAATGAGTTTGACTTATTTGGCACAATACGCTAAACCACGTCTATGAACATATTATTAAATGATGAGAGCATCAATTGTAATTAAACTTTGCTATGCCAAATGGCTGCCACACCAAATTGTCTGTCCACAAAGCAGAGGTTTTCTGTCCTTTTTAAACAAAGATTCTTAAGTAGTTCAGACCTGACATTTGGGTCTCATTTAAAAAAAAAAGGAAAGGAAAAAATAAAGACCGAAAGGGATATAAACCATCACGGGTAGGAATGGTTTTATCATTTGTCCTTCAAAGGGCAGACTTTTGGAGTTCTCAGCTGCCAAACTAAATCTCTTCGGAAAATTCGGCCATTCCACTTGTTACAAATTCCATCCCTCTAAGACTCTGTACATAAACATATCTGTGAGGAAGTCTTTACTGAGAAGGAGCAAAGCAATCCTGCATGTCTCACATAGCAAAAGGAAGGCAGACATTTATGATGAGTGTCTTCTGCATGCAACGAAGAGCCTAATGCCACTGCGCAGGTTGTGCAGGGGCTGCTCAGCTGCGCCAAGGGTAGAGGACAGACCACTGCTGGCTATTTTTATGTGCTTGCTCTCTGTCGGCCGTTCTCCCTTCACACAATGTTTGATGAGCAACTGGGACAAAAAAAACCTTATTTAACAGAAGCCTCACAGGTAATGAATTTGATCCCAACAAGTTTCATCAAAGTTAGTGCCCAATCATGGGACAGTGGATTCATAGACGTATGCCCATGCACAGACAGGTTTCAGTGGGAGCCAAGATCTCAGCGTGGTGACATTCGCCTCCTCCAGCAATAAGCACACCTCGAAACCCACTGCCATGGTATTGATGCCTGTCTGGAGGGCAGGGCAAGCACAGGCAGAGCTGTGCAGGCTGCAGGCAGCTGCAGGCATCGCAGAGGGCAGGAGGCACCCACCCCCTGGCTCGTTAGTGGTCCTTATTCTGGCTAATTGCAGGTCATGGCACAGGGCAATGGATGAAGTTACACCAAGGCTGGGCATAGAGCAGCTCAGGGACCTCCTGGCTCCTAAAGACAGGGGACTTAGCCTTGCCCAGGTTTTATTTCATCTAGACTGAACTTGGCATCTGGCAGATTATTTTATTTTCTAGTGTGAATGTGCTTCTGTCACAAGAAAGTTGGATGTGATTTTTATTACTGGACTAGATTTGGCCTTGATTTATATAATCAGTGAAATCCCATTGACGTCAATGGAGTTGCCTGGATATAAGTAAGGGCAGACTTTGGCCCTGGTGTTCATGTCATTTGTGGTAATAAAAGGAATGTACTAATTCTCCTAAAGAGTAATCGGAGACCAAGAGCACAATTACTTTAACAAGTGTTTCCACTGCTTCTTTACTTGAGATTCACATAAAATTTTTTGTTGTTTTTAACCCTTTATTCATTTCCTTAACTAACTTCATTGCCGTTGTTGTGGAAGATAAATGTAATCACATGAATTTCATGTGAGCCTAAGAGAAATATTCTGTTGTCATCTTTAGTTTTACTGACGATCTTCCAAGATCATCTTCATGATGTGACTTGTATCATACTAGTCTGGTACAGTTTTTCCAATAGCTCAAAAGTTGCTCAAGAAAAATATTCAACTTGGAAATGTGTCTTCTTTGAATGTACTAGTCATTTTAAGTCATAAGACTATGATACATTCAAAATGTGCACAACATTTTTCTTGGCTTGCTGAACATCTCTCTTTTGGGCCATCCAACAATGAATGGCTAGAGCTCTGTGGGGAGGCAGTTGCCAGAGGAAGTATATTGGTACCTTGCAGAAGATGTTGCATCAGAGATAATGGTGAAGTAGTTCATTTCACAGAACTGAGCAAACTCCCTGGTGCATTGGTTGTTCCAAGTGCCCTCATGGTTTCTCAGAAAGATCTTACTGTAAATGCAGACAAATCTGCCTAGAGCAATTGCATGTGTGTAAGCAAAAGATAGGGTAACATGCATGATTTACAACCAGGCAGATACTGTCTTTGAAATACAGCTGTTACACACTTTTATACTGTAAAATAACTTCTGCTTTTGTAAAGTAGAGCAATTAAAATTCCATCTGTTCACAGAAGAGGAAGTTCATGTGGTATTTCTAGGCTCCGCTTATTAGTGTGCCAAAATCTAGCTCTAGAAGGAAAAGACCACTTCACAGACTTCAGTGGAGATGCGAATGTCCCATTCTGGATTTCACTTTTATGCCTAGGTTGGTAATACTCTATGCTTAGTCATGGTTATGCTACCTAACTGGACCCAATATCTGAAGGCCACTTTATAATCATTGGACTGAAGTGTCTTTTTATCAAAAGCAATTTGTTCTGGATTTGAGCTAGTCACCTCTGAGAGAAAATTGCTGTGGTTCTGCAAAGGTTCCTGCTCCTCCTGCTCAGAGTACCTCAGGCAGCACTCTGCCGACTCCATCTCCCCCAGCCCTGTGGCTCGGGACAACTCGCCGGCCACGTGACGCCAGAAGTGTCTGGTTAATACATCACCTCTAAGCAATGCAGTCTAGAGACACAGTAAAAGAGAAACAGTAGCTTCAGTAGCACAAAACAGTATTTCTAAAATGTAAGATTACAGTTCTTGTTAAATATAACGTTCTTAGGAAAATAGCCAGCTGCACATTACTTCATAGCCTTACAGTCTCTCACAGCCTGCTCCGGCCCTAGCTCACTCTCTGAATCAGCTGTGCTCATCTCCTGCTTTCTAGGAAGTGTCACAATTTCAAATGCAGTTACGTAAAATTGAGCATTTCAAATACATGACCTGTATTTGTCTCTCTTGAACAAATACACCCATTCCATAGTGTCTTTGGGACAAAAAAAAATGGAGTCAGCTATGAAAAGGCAAGGCAGACAGCAACCAGACTCAAGTTAGACGGCTTTCAAGCATGAAAGCCATATGTTTGCCAAAAGCATCTAAACATTAGCCATCAAATCCAGGTGTCTTTCAAATCTTTGCAGTTCTTACTGGAGTTGTATCAGTGCAAATGACAGAATTTGTGTACGGCGACAACAGCATGACAAGATGAAGCACCTTACCTGCTACCCTGACCTGGGTGGGTCTGCAGGCTCTGCATGGCAGCACTTGGAACTCCTCCGCCTGGTACATGGAGTAGTCAGTGCTTGCAACCACCAGCCTGTCTCCGGGTTTCCAGGAGCTCACGTCATCCACCAGGTTCAGGACGGTGCTGTTCACATTGGTGTCAATGCTTACCGTAAGCTTTGGTCTCACTGAAAAGCCAAAATGGAAAGGTGGAGAATTCAGCTAATCTTATTGGAAAATGTTTGCTCTTTTTTTTTTTTCTTTTGGCCTACAACACCACCAAAAATGATGATTTCCTCATGCAACAAAAAATAGTTAACACTTCCAAACTTGCTTTTTACTGGCTTTGGTTCGGAAAACAAGCAAACGAGAAAGTGTTTTCCCTCAGCTGCAGACAGGTGGATTTTCCACTCACCCCAGGACTAAATTTAAATGTAGCTCTTAGTGGCTCATTTTCACCACACCCACTTAGCAGCAGCGCTTGTGGGTGCTGGACACTGTTATTTACAGCAGCCAAGTGGTCTTTAACCTAATGACTGTTTTTTCCAGCAAAACAACCATCTTCCAGCCTCCTCTTCCTGCCAGCTGAGCGCTGAAAGAACCTGATGACCTGTCTAATGACCAGGTTAGGGACAGCGGTGTTGGAAGTAATAACTGCAAAACTAAGTATTGCTTTCAAAACCTGTTGTCTTCGCACGCTCTGATTGACTAATCCTACCTCATCCCAAAATGCTTTAGCAAAAGACAAGATATTTACAGGAAGGGACTTGCCAAGTATTTGCCACAGCCTTGCCAGTGTTTTGAGACACCACCCTGTTGCCTATGTTAGTGCTCAGGAATTTTTCCTGAGATAAACCTTCAGCTGTTTTATCTGTGTTAATGTCAATAGCCCAGCTGAAATTTTAGGTTGAGAAATTACTCAAATTGTTCTTACACCAGACAAGAGCCAGTCAGCAGAAGACAGTACTTCTGCTTTTCCCTGGTCTGGCTTTCAAGCATGGGGCACATACCAGATCTGCCACACAGGAACCGTACTCTGTAGTTCTGGCAGCCCTCGCCTGTCTGGTCCTTGCCGTGGCAAAGAAACCTGTAATCGTGGCCACTCTTGTAGAAAACCTCAGTTGTTAAATTCGCTCCATCAAGCGTCATTGCCTGGAATGAGAATAGAAATATAAAACGGGTGATACCTTGAGGTGAAAAGATTTCACCAAAACATCGATGCTGTCAGAAGAGACTCTTGCTTTGTTTTGGGTAATGCGCAAGAGCTGTATAAGAGAACAGAGCGACCGTTACATGTACTATCCAGCCAGCACTCCAGCTGGTGCTCAAACACAGCTATTTCATCTGCAAGCTGCACAGATTATTGCTAGTTGCATGCCTTTCTTCTGTATCTATATTAAGACCACGTGCTTTTTTGGGAGAGGTATTCTGAGCTTCAGTAACATCTGCCTTGATGCCCCAGATTTTGTCTTGCCTTGGGTTTGAGGGCAGATGCAAACACTGAACACAGATGCTTGCACCCAAATGAACTCATTGCTTCCAGCCTCTGCACTGCACTCATTTCGTTGCTTGTGTTAGGCTATGTCTGAAGCTTGCAGAAGAAAGAGGTGGGGGTCTTATTTGTTCTTTGCATGGATCAATCTGCTTAACAAAAACCCAAAGCTGCTCCAATACCTGTTGCTCCCAAAGGAGCAAGAAGAGGTGGCCTTTTCTCACATACAAATACCAGCCAGTACAGCTGCCTTGAGAAAAAAAGGCTGTCTTATACCAAGAAGCAGTGCGATATGTAGCCTCCTCTGTGTTCCTGCTGGGGCAATGTCACCCCTCAGGGTCACGTTAAATTTCACAGTCCAGCTCTAGAGCTTGAAATTCTCTTGACTCTTTCACAAAAATGTGATGCCTTGCATCGGGCAAGCCAAATAACACGCGCATTTCAGCGAGGCACCAGGAGATAAGCCATCTTCCAATGAAGGGTCTGATCCGGACTCTCTCACTCGGGCAGACCTTCCTTATTAATGCATACGCCCCGCTGCCATGTATAGGATTAGCACTGTCAGCTGCAGGAATGTGCCTCTGGCTGTGCCGCGCTTCTGTTATTATCATCATATCTTCAATTTTCTTGTATGTAGCATAGCTGGAACAGGCCAGCTGCTATAAATCAGTGTAACTTTATGAACGCAATGAGCAACACTAGATTACGCTACGTGCGGATTTGCCCCAAGTTCTGCAGGATAAGCTGAAAAATGTTGTTTCACTTTTAATATACATGGGGATAAAAGGAACTGTCATTTAACAGAAGGTTAAAAAAAGTTTGTTTCTTGAACAGAAGAATATCTTTCTTGTTTCTCTTTTAATGCGCATGCTAGAAGGGGCTGTATCATAACAAACATCTGACCCCTGTTTTGAACTAAGTTGTCACTTCTAATATATGTATATGGAAGCAGAAATTAATGTGGATTTGTTAAGACCTGGCAGAAAATTGCAGGGCAGTTTATTTCCTCTCTGCTCAAGAGGAGATCCTTTATAACATCTAGCCCTGGAAACTTTCACTCACACTGTCAGCATTCCCATTCACTTCAATAGCCGCATTCTTGTGAAGAAGGGGAAGTCCACTGGTTCAGAGTACGCAGGAACCTTAGGTTCAGCCTCCCACAGATTTGAAGTATTTTATTGTCTTTTGCTAGGCAATGCTTCTGCTGTAGTTGTTTTACCAAGCAGACATGTAAAGTATACAGTGAGCATTTACAAAAAAAAGGAAAAAGCTGGCGGTTTGCTGTTTTGGGGGGGGGAGGTGGGGGGGTGGGTAAGGAGGCTTTTGCAGTCTCGGAAAAGGTACATGATTTCTCCTCAGCATGCTGGCCTGATGGCATAATTATGATGTTTAGCCCCCAAAAGAACTGAAATTTCTTTCCACAGAGAAAAAAAATAGACTCCAAGAAACGGCTGCAAGCTTACTGACATTTTTTCCAACTTACTACAGCTGGTAGCTTTACCATCTCATTACATTTTGTGATTAATTTTTTAGATAGGGTCCATTCCAGGACCATTTAAAAACTTGGAAATTTTCATGTGTTTTTTCCTTTTAATCTTCCAGCAGGGAACCACTTATTTCATGGTAGCATCTGTGCTGTCCATGACCCCATCTGTACTCCTTTTCATGCCAGAAGCAAGAATTTACTGAAAGGAGTTCAGTTCTATGAACTTTTGTCTCAGAATGATACAAGACTGGATAACAGATCTTGTCAGTTATGTATTAGAGCAGTAAAATAATCAGGGTCTTTTATTTAGAAACAAAAATTATTGACAAGCACAATTATTTTGGGCTTCAGTGTCAGTCCAAGGAGGACTTGCCCCTGTAAAGCAAGTGGTAAGCTAACCTACCTGGATGTCAATGGGCTGCCTACAGATTTTATCAGGATGAGCAGCTTTGAAGTCAGAAAGCTTCTCCATGTCCTTAGATCTCGCTTTATCAGGCTTCTCAAACCACTCTGTCCATTCTACATCTGGAGACAAGTGCAAACAAGAGAAGTCATTTGAAAGTCAAGCTTAATGAACGCAGCAAAAATGCATGAAGCATAATATGATCTCAGATATCATTCACAAGTTTCTTCACTGACAATCTGATTCCTGCCTCTTCCTGCCAGTCTGTCAGCCGCTTTTAATGATGCTGTGAAGTGTAACCAGCAACAGCGGAGTTATTAAAGCTACATAGCTGGAGTATGCAGTATGAGCATTATTAATAGGTATGGATTTTGGATCTGTGTCCTCCTTAGCTGCCTTTTCTGATCCTCAGATCAAGTTACGACCAGTTACTGTATGTTGTCTGTAACGTGGACATGATGACTATGCAGTCAAAAGAAGAGGTTATGTGTGATCTCTTAGATCATCAGAGATGGAATTTCATACCCAGTGCAGTAAAGGACAAAGGATCCCAGTTATTCAGAGAGTCCTGGAGACAATTGGGGAAAGAATCTGTGCGTGTTCTTCACTTGGGTTAGCGGCAATATGAATAGCAGCCAGCAAGTCCACTCTTCCCAAATGGAAAAATATTGCAATAAAAAGCATGATTCACCCTATTTGTCAGCTGTCTACCACCGAGTTAAATGGCACACAGACCTCTTACCTTGAACCCACTCACTAGTTGAAGAGATGTTAAAGTATTCTCCATTCTCAGCTTTGAATAGTTTGAATACTTTGGCCACGGCTGACCCTTTGTGACCTGTAAAAAACAAATATTGGTAAAACCACTGAAAGCAATCGATGAAAGCCAGAACTGAAAAGGTAATGTGTGTGTTTTATATTTTGGCTACATTATCCAGAATTAGCCCTGCACAGCTTCCAGAAAAATTTACTGATCTTGGAATGAAGCTTCAGACACTTTTATAACTGCTTGGACAATCAGGAGGAAAAATCTTAAAAAAATAATGATTTGTAATATATTTATGTTTTTATTTGATGCTGTAAGCAAGCCATGTTGTTAGTTGCTCTTGAAAATGTCATGAAAAGACACAGTCCCAAAAGTCTTCAGCTTGCTAGAAAATGGTTTTGCAGGAGTATTTGAGGCTGCCACTGCAGGATATGCTGACTACATTTTCAGTTGGTGTGAAGTGGGTTTGTTCCATAGCTTTATGTCGAACAGAGGCAGAGTTTGAGCTCAATAGAGTGAAATCGGTTTACACTGGTGCGTTTTATCTCAGGGCTTGGATAACCTAGGTTATACCCTACTCAGCTGCTTCAGCTGCATTAATGGGAAGAAGCAATATAAACATACATCGAGAGCATTCGACTAAATATGTCCAACCACCAATTGCTCACAGCTTCAGTGTAATGCAGTGTCAAGTGAAAACACCATTGACCAAATTAATCTCAGCCATAACTCCATAACTTCCAGAGATAATGTCAAGCCAGAATTTTGTGCAGGAATTACCTTGATATTCAATGTGGTCTTCAACAGAAGAGGAGGGATTTCCTTTAACAGTAATAAAACTCCATGGGTGCCTGGAAAATGAAAATGAGAAATGATTAAGTGACGTCACGTATGAGATGCATATATTTAATAGCACAGTGTAATGCTCTCAAGGGCATCATATTCAAAACAGTCTGATTAGCATGACAGGCAGCTTAGTTAATATTAAAAATATCTTAACACTATATTTCTTCAGTAAATATATCAAGACAGAAGGAAGTTTGAAGACAAATCCCCTCTTAATACACTCCTATAACAAGTGTGTTTCCCTTTTAAATGAGCGTTTAAAGAGGCTTGTGTGTGACAGACCCAAGGGACACCGGCAGCTCCTTGGGGAGCCTGAAAATTTTTCTTTTGTGTGTGTGTATGTGCATGTGTGTGTATGTATGCACACTAAAGAATATGAAGAGGCCACTTCTGCTTAAACTTAGCTCATGCTGGAACCTTGTATATCAAAATTGTCTGTGGAATGACCCATGAGAATTTCTAATAGAAAGACTGGCTGACCAAGGGCAATAAAAAGTACCTAGATAGTCTCTGGATATCTGGTTTCCTCATTTTGAACATTGAACAGGGCTAAAGGTTTATGAGTCTGAATTGTCTGTTCAAATCTGATCCTATGTAAGAAGGAAGTTCATTACTGTCTGATGGTTACTGGTTGAGTAGGTTCAATAGCTAGCAGCCACACTGGAAAACGACCACATGGCTGAGTAAGCAATGGAGATGGAGACTGAAGTGCCTCCCAGCCTTGGGGGTGAACCCAATTAGTGAGGGTCAGGAGGGAGTTTTATCTTTGAAATAGAAGAAGTTCAGGCATGTCTGCTCTTAATGACTAACAGAATAACAAATATGCTTTTAGGGTGTTAGGGAGACTGTCACCCCTACCCTGAATTTAGCAAACAGTCCCACAGATTAGATCATGTCTCTATAAGTATAAACTCCCAGTGATTTCAATTACATCAAGATTCACCCTTGAGTCTTGTAGGTCACCTTACATTTACCGGCTGCTTGTATAAGCGAAGTTACAAAACTCCCTGGGACTTCAGAAGAGAACATGAGCAGACATTGACAGATAGTCACTAAAACACACACAAAGCATCACTGGTGCGAGGCCGCGCTTTGGGGTCTGCAAGAGCAGGCTTCGGGGAGCACCGGTGCACCCCGTGCTGTGCTGAGGCCCCACGCACGCACCGGCCACGGCTCCTGAAGGGGAGGCAGTGCTGGCGGCGTGTCCTCGGCCCGAGCACAGGGCAGGCTCAGCGGAAGCTGCCAGCACAACTGCCTCGGGAGCCTGCCAGCGAGCCAGATGCTCCTGCTGGAAAACCCGCCTTCGCGCCAACTGCCGAAGGCACTGCCGGGCTGTGATCTCCATCCAGGGAGAGAGGGGCGATGGGGGCAGGAAGGATGCTTTATCACTCAGCAGGCAAGACTCATTTTGTAAAAAAAATTTTTTTACAAAATAGATGATAGCCCTAAAATAATCTGAAAAAGAATCTAAAGAATAAGAATACAGCTAGTTCTGCATCTTAATGTTTGGCCTGATTTCATATGTTAAAATACATGTTTCTTGCAGTTATTTTATCACTAAAAATAGTTTTAAAGTCTTTCAACCCTAACACATAACGACACATGCACACTGTTTGGGCTTCATGAAATGAAGGGACCAGTAAGTCCAGAGCCAAACCAGTGATATTTGGATGGGATTCCAAAGAGAACAACTGTGTCATCAAGCATTGAAAGCCTTTCTCTTAATTTATTAGTAGAAGGGGGAAAAAAAAAAGCTCATGCTTAAAAGAGCAAACATGCTTTTCAAAAGGACTACAATAGAGGAGGAATGCAAGATTTTCCTTTCATTCCTAATGTTCTGGACTCAGCAAACAAGCAACTGAAAGAGATGCCAGGAGCACAGGAACGTTTTTGGATAAATCAGTACTGCTCATTGGCTCTTCTACAGCAAGAGGGAGTTGCACAACTTTACAATGTGGTTGAATAAGGAGCAACCGGGAATAGACAGGAATTTGTCCATATAACCCCGTCACAGCCCCAGTCAAAAAACAACCCCGTCCATGGCTGAATAGCCTGACTCAAGTGGCACCTCACAACATGTGAAACAGAAATTTGCTAAGCCAAATTACTGCCTGGGGCTTACACCGTGATTGTCTCGGTGATGCCCATGGTCAGTCCCAGCCATCGGCATGAAGCTGAGAAGAGCTGACAGCCAGGATTCGGCAGGACCAGCAGAAAACCCCAGGTGCTGGGCAGTGAGTGGTGAAAGTGTGTGCAGGGGCGTGTTAGAAAGAAAACTCCATCCAGAGCCTTCCTTTGCCATAAGGGTTAAGGTATGTACGTGTGCGTGTAATTTTCTTATCCTGAAAATTTTTTTTTTGAGATCTTCCAAAAATGTCTGAAAAGCACCTGTCAGGAAAACACATCTTTATTCATAGTTCTAGATGTGTCTGAAACATAAACCAGTATGTCTAAATCTTGGTACACTAAAGTAAAGTGGAAGTTCAGTTTGTACAAGGAGAAAAGCTTGGATACATCTGACAAAGTTGCCTGTTTTCCCCTCTGCCACCTAACTGTCTCTGTAAATCTGGTCCTAGCTGCCATCCAGACAATGTTTTTTTTGAAACTTGATGAACTTGAACACTGAGAACACTCCTAAAAATACAGTCTTTTAAATAATGCACCAAGATGCGGGTATTTTTCCACGTACCGGTATGCTGGTGGGAGACAATGTTTACCAACCACTACCACATTATGGTACCCACAATGTCCCTATTATTTATGTAAGGAAATATTGTGGTATTTCAGATAACAGCATGGCAAGGATTAGCTTTTTGACTGCAAAGAATAGTAATGTTGAAAGTGACACTTCCATGGATGAATTTCTATGGTATTTCCATTATAAACATTTATGGCAAAGAAGTGAGAAACTAGCATTAAAACACCACAGCAGCCTAAAAACATCAAGTGCAATTTACTTCTATAAACATATGTGAAACCCATCAATTTCTTCCTGTTGCACAATTGGAAAAAAAAAGGTATAATGTTCAAAAATCTTTTTCTGTTTCCCTAATTTCAGTCTTTGAAAAGAAACCCAGCAGGCTACTGGGCTTTAATACGAGGTCTGGGTATTTGAAAGCAAGCATTGCACTGATGGAGACAGCCTGGTTTTGGAGACTGTTTCTGCAGCCTTGGTTGATTCTTTGAAATGCATTATCTGGTGTACAGGAGTCCCTGTTACATTTGACACAACCTCTTTATCAACCACCTCAAATCTTACTCCATCTTCACATGCCCAGCTGACACTTGGCTGTTCCCACAGACTGCTGTATTGAATCACTTCTCCCTACAAGGCAGATTTTTTTTTTTCATGTTCTGCAGTGACTGTCTTAGTGCCTCTCAAAAAAAAGAAAGCCTACATAAAGTCAGATAAACACAAAAATAATGGCTGTGGTTGGGTAAATAGCAAATATTCTCAACAGTGTGTGTGCCAACATAGACACTGTATTGGCTACAGAAGTATTTACAGTCCACTGCATAAATTCATGCATGCTAAATTTCTGTGCTGCACGAGTTCCCTAATATGTATTGGACAATCTGAAGAATATGATGCTGTATAAATGTCTATATGTATCTAGCCAGGGTTACACGGCTATTATTCTACCCTCCTTAATGTTCAGCCCATCCAATCCACTGGGTGTATGTAGAAATGCTTCTTAAATTTTTTGGGGACGGCTTGAAAATAAATTGGAATAAGTAACTTGTGGGAACAACATCTTGGAAAAACATCTTTTTTAATATAAATCATACGCTATTCCTCAATCTGCTAATAAAAATACCCAATATAGACACTGAGTGCATCTTAAACTATTTAATTAACTGCTAGAAATTCACATTGAGAAGTTTCCCTCTGTTTTTTCTTTTTCCATGTGAAAGAACTTTGTGCCTTTGAGAGTGTGGAATTATTTGGACATGTCAGGAGCATAATAAATCCTCTGTGCTGGGAGAACAGGCAGGACTGGCACATACCTAAACCCAAGGTGGAGGAAATGCTTGCTGCCCAGTTTGGTCATTGCTTTCCTGGCCGAGTCGTCCAAGTTTCTGGATCCTTCATCGTTCACTGCAACCGACAGGATCATGCCATGCGCAACTCTGCCCAAATATTGGGCAAGACGTATGCTTTCCTCTTTTGCTCTGTAGGTATCAAACCTGAAGTGACAAAAAACACCCAAAAACATTTACTTCATTTAGCATCACGGCTTTATGTACCGAAAAGCACATGCTATAAAGAAATAACTCTTTTGTGTTGTTTACAGTAATTATATTATCCTATTGCAAAAGCACTTGTCTAACAGGATATATCAGGGGTTTCTATTAAGCCAAATTGATTAAACTCTAGTTGACAGAATAGCAAGGTGGTAACACTACTCACTCTTTGGTTTGGGAGATTACTGATCTAGCAAGAATTATACAGACATGCAATAACACCCATTTGAACAGGATGATAAAATGCGTGTTTCTGAGCATGCTGAGATGCTGTCCTCAACCTATTCCCAAAGGTTCTCACATCTAGACAGCTGAAAAGTCACTTACCGATCTGAATGGACAACTGTCCCTGTCTTTGGATCAATAACATGGACGATGACGCCCCGATGGCCCCAGCTCCTTTCAAAGTAATATCCACCTTCTTCCATGCCGCCAGGATGAAGAGTTTTGTTTAAGAAAGTCCAGGACAGTTTTTTCTTTCCGTGGATCTCAAGAGTGCCACCCTTACTTACTCCAAGATACTTCTGCCCAAAGTAAGGATTCGGCTGGCTGCCATCATCCGCTCTGCAGCAGGAAGGGAGGAAAGGAACCAGTTTGGGGTTTGTGTCTGACAGTCAAGCAGCCTCTCTCCTTGTTCTGCTATGGCCCAAGGAGAGAAGTGTCGTGACTTGCAGTGCATTTCTTTCAATTAATCTAAGAATCAGCAATTGCTCACATTGCACAGAAAAAAAATTATTTTAAATAATACTAGCAGCAATGTAGAACTCAGATTATATACATCATATTCATTATATCCAGGCCGGAGGAGGCCTGAAGCCCAGACTGAATGACACATTTGCGTTTTTGAATTCTGGAGGAAGTTAGGACCCTAACCAGGAGCTAGGAGTCTAGTGGTTATTAAGTACGAGTTTGGCATCCTTGAAAATCTAAGAGATCCTGTAGCAAACTGCAAGACATAAATGTATTATCCCTTGGCTCACCACTTTCATGCAGAAAGAAAGGATGTTTAGGAAGGAGAATTTTCAGAATATAACAACTTTAAGCTTTAAGCCTATTCTGGGAAATCAGCTTGAGTGGTGGCAAGGTGCGTGCTGATTTTCTGGCATGCCCAAATATCCCCATGTTCATCTCCCAGTGGTATTTGAAACCAGAACCAAAACTGAATCAATTTTCTACAGTATATTTAAATTGCTTATGAAGCTATTGAACTTTCCACAGAACACTGATGATAAGTATATCTCAGAAAATGTAATTTTAAGGAACGCTTTTGTTCCCTGTTGTGGAAGAGAGATCCTAGAAAGTTCCACATAATATTTTATCATGCATACGTACCGCCCATATAAGATGATAACCACATTGCTTTGGTAAGGGCACATCTCACTGCCGATATGTAACTCTCCACCATTTTCAATGAGTATATGTCTAGTACGCAAAATGATAGGCTGTACGTCGTCTTTAATGACCAGTTTGCCTAAGTAGGAAAGGTTATGACATTTGCTTTAACACATAGCAGCTCATCAGAGGTTGTGATACCATTGTGCTAAACCCAGTGCTGGGCTCTCCACTCAATTTTTGCAAAATTCTTCCCATCCTCCCCAAAACAGCTCTCTGTACAAATCCTAAAGACATTACATGTTTTTTATTCAGTCGAATTCTTGAAGAATGCAATTAAGATTTGCATGGAAAAGGACTCATTCAAAACTGAGACAGAAATTCAGAGTTAATATGAATAAAAGCTATTCATGCTGGCAGCCACCAGAAACACTACGACTCTGTCCTTAGAGACAGAGGCACATAAGTATCTGCCCTGTCCTGAGACCCTGAGAACACAGCTATTGCAGTATGATGTTATCGGGACAATGATTTCATAAAAAAATGTTTTTGAAGCAATTCACAGAAGTAGAACTAATGAGTACAGTGAGCTACTTTTGTAAGTTCTCCAGAAGGGACAGCAAATAGGTTGATTCTAATGGATAAAGAAGAGATAGCATCTCAGCTACCACCCACCCTTGTACCGAACTAAAGCTGGGTTTGTCCAGCAGTCACCCAGTTCTCAGCAAAAAGCAGGAAGCTCTCCCAGCATGAGACAGGGTGATTTAAACAGCCGCAGTGGAAAGCACACTTCACCCAGCCTTGCCACCAGCATGTTTTACCTCCATCAGTGAGGTGGATGGAGTGGACAGTCGCAGAAGAAGAGAGGAGGAGCTTCCTGCCATTACGGATTTCAACCTGGTTTCCCTCGTCGTGACCAGGGTTCCAGATTTCTATCTCAGGATCCTTATCGGGACATGTCACAGCTGCTTCTGCTGGATAGAGGTGGAGAGTGAAGGCAATTACCATTTGTTCGGTGCAAGACAGAAAGCTCCCTCTCTGGGCATCTTTAAAGTATCATTCTCAGTACCCCCCTTTGCCGACTCCCTGGAACACAGCAATATCTCAGTGCAGCAGAGTACATGTGGGTCACAACCAAAAGAAAACAAACAACAGCCCAAGCTGTATGGTTTTCTGTTTTCTGGAAGCATGCAAAAACCCACTGCCTGATGCAAATGAGCCTTGCGAGGGATGCAGTTTCCAGAAAACTACTGAGAAGAGGCTGTAACTGTGCCCTTCCTGCAGTGATGTTCAGCTCTGTTGGTACCATCCAGTCTCAAAGCCTTTCACAAGGCCAGTTAAGAGGCTGATGAAAGGATAAAGCAGCTACTACCTTTAAACGTGCTCCCAAAATACCTGCAAGGTTTGAAAAGCTTTGTTTAAAGTAAAGACGTTAAAATACGTTTGCATACTGTGTGTTCATTGGTGATGGAAAGCAGAAGTGCTCAAACTAACATGAAAACACCAAGCACCAAGGAATTACCAGTCCACCCAGCAACAGAGAGCAACAGATATCTCACAGGACAGAGGCTCTGGGTTTGTGAGCTTTTCCAGGCAGAAGCAATAAGGATTCATTCGCTTCAGGTTCACATATCACCAGTCTCCACACACAAATTTGATTGCGGACTGCCATGACGTGTTCGTCTAAACAGCTCTCATACCAAATCCAGGAGTCTCCTGTTATAAGTATTTACTTAAGATAAAATATTTCCTTGATATAATCTCACTCGATATGTGAGCCTCACATCTTACTCTAATCAACAAAACTGCAAGTGCGAGAGTCCGATGCATGATGCATATTTTCTGAGAGTAGCAACCTTTCTAATCCTAGAAAGCTGAGGTCAGTGGAGGTTTGAACAATGAGCCCTTCGCCATCAGAAAGGGTTGGGAGTTCTCACCAGCTCTCCAGTTTTTATCCTTTAAAACAAAAACACCAAGGGAAACTACAGGATCCGCAAATCAAGGATAATAGACGTGGGATAAACACCTTAATTTCAGCAGGGTTATGTCACTGGCACTTAGTATAGTTGATTTGGGAGGGTTTTGTCCCACAGATACTAATAAGTTAGTTAATGGAAATGACAACATGTGAATCCATGCAAGAAAACACATCCCAGTGCTGGTGTAGCTGACAGCGAGCTGTTGTGTGCTCAGAGCAGGCTAATAGTCTACCAGGCAGCAAGACAAATACTGGTAAACATCCAGGATCTTATTTTGATACCACTTGTGCCAGCTAGAAACTGGAAGTATGTCAGTAATGTCAGAGGCACTTTTTCTGATTTACAGTAATTGAGGAAAATAAGAAGGAGTTTCTGGGTTCCCACTAGAAGACACACAGAAGAAGAGTTGGAAAAGATAAATATTTCAGGCAGGAAATGGGAATTGCACTGTAGATAGATGTTCAGAGATAAGCGTAATATACACTGACAACAAACTCAAAAAAATGAGCTGTTATTCTCATAGGAATAAGGTTAATAGGAAAATTTGCTCTGATGAGAAGCTAAATAAAACCAAAAGAATCGATTCAAATGCAGAGGTATAATTTATCAACTAGATGAAGTAGACAGGATAAAAGCGTGTTCGTTTTTCCATTTACTTGGCTATGCTAGCACCCAAAAGAGCGTCCTGCAGTCTCAAAAGATGACTTGTGCCCCCAGATTCATTATTTAGAAACGGAGGGGTAGACAGTGAAACCTAAGGGGAAATCAAGAGGAACTTACATTGATGATTGAGATGACAATCAGCAAAAGCCAACATAACCTAGAACAAAGGACCCAAATTCCCAATTTCATTAACCAATTCGTACCAGGGACCAGGAGCTGTGCACAGCACCCACATCCGCTGCGCCAAGCACACTGGAGGGCTGAGCATCTTCCACCAGCTCATCCAGCTACCTTGTCAGCTTGGGCTATTATTGTCATTGTCATTTTTTAAATAAGAGTGCAACTTGTACCCAGGACAAGGAATTAACTGAATGTTTTGGTTCTTGACCAAAAGGGTCTGAGCACAGCAATGAAAGGTTGCTTCATGCAGCTGCAGCTTTTGGGGAAAGACATACGGTCTCTTTGTTTTAAACAAATACAAACCCTCAAATTAGCTCTAATTAGAATATGTATACCCAGCTTCCCTTTTCCCCTTTGCCTAACTGCTTACAAAAAGGGCTGCTTGGGAGAGACACAACCCAAGGGGCAGGGATTTCCCACCCCAGAACATTTTGCTCTCCACATCTGGGCTTGAGCAATACAGCAAAATGCTCGACTTCGCCTCCCACAGCCACAGCTATTAGGACTTGAGGTTTCTTTTGTTGTTTCTTTGTTGCAGTTAGATGGATTTGGGTTTGCTTTAAAAACGCGTGGCAGAGGGATTCCTGAGGGCGCTTTCACCTGCTCAGAAATTTCAGTCTTTGCCACTCCAGCTGTCCTCGATCAGAAGTATTTGCACATCAGAAAACTGCTTTTCTCCTGAGTTTTCTCATTGTCCTTGACTCTTCTTTTATGAAGAAGAGTGAAAAGCTGCTCAATCCAAACCAGCAATGTCTTTACTTTAAAACAGTATTACAAACCATGTCTTTTTTCCCCATGGCAGGAAAACTTACCTGTGCTTACAGAAGAGATTACAAGCAGGAGAAAAATGAAGTTTTTGGCCAGGTAATTGGAGGTAGGTAGAGCCATTCTTCAGGATGTTAAATTCTCTGGGTGGATACCTGTGAAGAAAGAATATCAAGCAAATGTCACTTATTTTTTCCCCAGCTCATGCAAAAACCATTCACTGCACAAAAAAGGGGTTACATCCAGCGTTATGCCAGCCCACATCCACTCCCATTCAGCCCTGGAGCGGAGAACATCTTCACGCTGCTTCAGGACCAGACCAAACAGAGCGAGAAACCATGGGCAGCTCCTCACCCTTTGTTTGGTTTGGGATAAACCGACTTGGGAATCCAAATAGACACTCAGAAATCAGCCACCTGAGGTAACCAAAAACGCTTTAGGAATGCAATATAAACACATCCAGTGTCACGACTCTCTAGGGCTGCATATTCACATGTGCAAAAAGTAATGAAACACAACGGAGCAGGCGTTTGCAGAGTGACAGATTTTCATGAAGTAACCTTTTGGTGGTACCTCTCTCCCCCGGTACTACCCACAGATTTTTAGCAATGGTGTTTTGTGCATCCCCAGGATAAATAATACTCACACTTCCAGCCTGAAGCATGCAGTTTCTTAGATTTCAGATCCAAGAAAACATTGTCTATTTAATATGCCAGCCCAGAATTTTCTTCCAAAACCAAAAGCTGCTTTTGAAAACAGCCTACCTAATGTTGTTTTCATTTCTTCAGTAGCCAACCAGCAGCAAAAACAAACAAGGAGTGTCATGAAAGTCAAAGTTAGAATTAATGTGATTCCCCCCAGTGATTGATTCTGCAGCTCTGCCCTGTGCGCGTGACAATTTATCGACATGCATATTCACGCTGAGGCAAGGACACCCACTTCTGTAAGTGTCACTGCTCTGTATTCATACGGCGCTGTTTAAAATTCACATGTAGTCCTCGGAGCCATTAGGTTTTAACATGTAAGTCAGTATCTGAGGAATATCAAAGAAATTTATTTGCAGCTGTCAAGTCACATCATGCTGATGAAATGGGATAAACTAACGCATTGCACTGCTTCGTTAGACGCAAAAAAAGCAACTGAAAAAAACTCCAGGTGCCCCAATTTCCTTAGGGCAAAAAACCCATGTCATTTTTCATGTCACTTGTTAATATAAACCAAACAAAAAACATAAGAAAGATATGCAAGAAGCTAGGATTTAGTCTGGAGCAAATTTTACAGTGTATATATGCAAAACACATGTCTGTGCTTTTCATAAAGGTGATATAGCTCGAAGTGCAATGATACATTCAAACCATGTGTAAGCCAATGATTGTATTACAAATAGAATTAGAACCAGATTTGTCAGGAAATATTCCAGCAGGAAAATGTTTGCTTGTTTTGGTGTAGTGTATTTGACAGCCCTGAGCTCTGGAAATGGCATAGACTCAGGGCTTGGTCTATCAGGTGCTGAAATGCTGTTACAGAACAGTAGAAAAGAGGAATGCACTTCGTAACGCTATAACTTCGAGTGATATACATTATCAGGGAGCAATACCGTCGCTGTGGAATTTGCGCCAGAACCAGGCTGTACGTGTCTGACATTCTGACAGCATTAACCATAAACATTTGATAAGCCAGGGCTCTTTTAAAGGAACATTATTAGACGCACGCCAAAAGTACAGCAGTCACCGTTAAAATGTCAAGATTTTTTAGCGATTATTACACAGCCTAATCTGCAAACCCAATCACTAGATTCTGCTTTAACAATAGTGGAAAAAACATAAGTGGTAACACTATAGGATAGTCACTAAAGATAAACAGTGTTTGTTATAGCATCGGCACAGCTGTATGTCAGTGTTGCATAGAGCCAGATTCCAACTGGTAAGGTATTAGTCATAAAACGTAATCAAATGATATAAAATTTCACAGAAATAAAAAGAAGGGACTGAATTTTTGACAGTGATGGCATGCATTTGTTCTCCTGTTGCTTCATAGGTATCAAAGAAATTTCTTTGCTCTGGCCGTTAAAAACTCAGAGGAGCGTCTCTGCTCCATCTAGCTCGTGTTCTTGCTTCTGACAGCAACCTGTAGCAAACTGGTAGGAAATTAGTGTAAGACATTTCACAGCCTTTGCTTTCTTTAGAGCCAAGAACTGCACAGTACTTACCATCTGGTTGTACAAAATGGCTTCTGCTATCAAATCCCTAGTTGCTCACCAGGGACTGCTGTCACGTCCCACCTACGCGTCCCACTCGCGAAATCACACGTTTTACAATGGCAAGGCCAATCATCAAAAATAAGAACCCACATCCCAACACTACAATAACATTCAAAAGCCGTTTGCCCCAGCCTGTAAGTCCAAGTGAGTTCAGGAGAGAGGCAAGCCAAGGTTTAGGGTTCCAACCATTAAACCAGTCCTCACTCTCTGCCCATAATGCAGAACTTCCATTACCAGAGGGTCATGTTAGCCTCGCTGCCGGGAAGAGGGGCTGAGGATTGTGCATAGGCGTAGCTTTTGTTCCCACATTCCCTTCCACCCTTCTGAGGTCTGCCTTGGACTTAGTCTCTCCCTGACCAGTAAATCCTATTCACCTCCCGTAATAAATTACCTCCTGTGCTACCTCCCCCATGTCATCTCTGGAGGACATCCCCTTCTCCTGGGTCAGGGTGTCCTCAACTGATCTTGAAGTTGCACCACACATAGTTTTAAGGCGTCAGATAATTCCCTTATAAGCAGGTGAAGTCTTTTGGGGTCCACCACATATCCCATGGGGGCGGGCCAGTAATCAGTCACGCATTAACTGGAGACATGCGGTTTTCCGTACGCTCTCTAAAATGTGACCCGCCATAGGCATTTTAGTCAAGAAAGGGTCTCCCCTTTCCATAAGATCTAGTCCACCTGCCCAATATGCTGCTCTTTGAGTCAAGGACCAGGGCTCTCTATTGTCATTTGTAGTTATAAAAACCCCTGGCCCCCAATACCCTCTTGCTTCATCCTCACTCAGCAAGATATGGTCACCCCGGTAAGGGATGTGCTCCAAACACATTCAGCTTCCATCTCTCGGGGTCCCTGGGAATATTTTTCCTGAATTTTAATCAAATCAGTAGTGGAATAGGGAACAGTGCAGGTGGTAACGTGTTGGGGTCCCCCTTGAACATCATCTACTGTCTTGGTCTTAATTAGGGGTCACATGCTGACCTCTTCCTTTCCAGGAAAATGCATTTCTTTTGCATGTTCGAAGTCTTTAAGAGACTATAGCAATTCCAACTCTCCTTCTCCATCAGAGTTTACAGCCCAGTTTTCCACACTGATTTGGGAATGGGTTTCATCTAATTGCTCTCTTCATATCACTTACCTCTCCAAAGCCTCCATTAAAGCAATATTAGCCTCTGGTTAGTCACCTGCCAACAACAAGCTGATCAGAGAGACTGCTTGTCTCATCTTCTAGTTGCTCCTGCAAAGCCCCCACTAAATCTAGGAGGGGCTTTATTGTCTCCCCTTCTGCTTGCTGGGTCATGTGTTTATCCCACTGGGCTGCCACCAAGGCAGCTCCTAAAACCGCACAGACCAACTCTTTCCGTTTTCCAAGTTTTCCAAGTCTCAACCTTCATTCTTTAGCTAAGGCGGAGCTTCTGTCCACTACAGCTTGTGGATCATGCCAATTATTATGGGCCCAAGTCATACCAGGGGGAGAAGGTCGGGCGTTATAGTCCTCTGATTTCTCTAGAAGAGGGGTACAATCTACAATTGGACCTCCCAAGGAGGCTATAATGAGTACACAATGGTGGGGATCAGATCCTTCAGTAGCCCTCAGAGGACTGTCTCCCCATGTATATGACTCCTCTCAGAGAGGGGCCACAATAAAAGCCTGGTCCCAAACGATCGCTTTAGCACCAATGAGGGGATCCCGTTGTGATGCCAGATTTTAATGTCGCGTCCCACCTATGCGGGGGGAGAGCGACTGAGGTTCTGTGAATACCCTCGGGCTAAATTAAGGTGAAATGACACCAAACGACCAATGAAACATTTTCTTCATGATAGAGGTAACTCCAACTTGGAAAATGTAAAAGGCATTGGCAACCTGGGTTCTTACTGAAAATATCTGTAAGAGGAAGGGAAAAGAAAAGAGAAGAGAAGAGAAGAGAAGAAAAGAGGAGAGAGAGATATCACCACCCTAGGATCCCACGGTGATGATGACGGACACAGCAATCCTCCAGTGATTGGTGCGCGCTCAGCTCTCTGCAGTTGTCTTTTTTATAGTCCAGTCTCCATCCTCAGTCACGCCTCTTGAAGACTGATATGGTGCTTGTTCCAGAAGGTTCATGATCTTCTGCGCAGGTGCCAATGGGAAGGGGTGGTCGTGAGGAGTCTCTCAGGTGGTCTTAAGCCCCTTCCTCAAATGAATTCTATGTGATCTCTACTTATATTTGGTAAAGCACAGCAGAACATGGAACTGTGCATCCTCCAATATGCCCTCTGTGTCCTGTGCTACCCACCTTCTCGCTTGCAGTCTGTTGTCGCCAGGCAGACCACAACCTGTTTTACCACAATGTTTGAGATCTCAGCATACATTAACTCCTTCAGTCTCTCACAACTGCTTCCCTGGTTACATCCATCTTCAGCAGCAGAGATCAAAACAAGCCATCAGCCACTGGAAAATCGTGTCGGTTTTGGAGGCATCAGCTGTGTGCCAGTCTCCAATGTTTTTATAGTGTCTGATCTGCCACAGTTCAAAGAATATCCTGCGTATTTTGTGACTGAGGTAGGCTGTTTGATTCAGCTCGCAGCGAGCCCGAGTTCACTGCAGTGTTAGTATTAACTGGCGCTCGGGCTGGAAAGGCTGAGAGCCAAGAGGGCCAAGAGGATCCGACTCCTCTGATTCAGCTCTGACTAACACGCTGCCGGAAAAACGCTGCTCGGAGGATAACCTCAGAAATTTTCCTTCAAAGGCTCTCAGTTAAGCATCTTTCCCAAACATTAGACAGAAACAGTGACATGTTTGATTTTACTGTTAAATGCAAGAGGAGGAAGAGATAGTGACTCTTTTCGTTGTTGTCTCCTGCTGGAGAGGACTCGGAGCCAGAGCTCAGTGCTGGGGGGGACACAGCCACGCACTGCATCGCACTTGAAACGGCGCCACGTGGCCAAGTCCAGCTCTGACGTAACCAGCAATGTCAACAACTCTCCCTGCAGATTCGGGCACTCTGAGAGCGTAAGGGCCATACAAGTGTCCTCCCGAGTCTATCACCTCCAACGTTTCTCACATACCATCTGCAACTTGTCTCTTGGGTGAGAAAAGCTTTTTCATTGAGCCATAACAAGCTGCCTGGCAATGGCAAGCGGAATTCATATCCCTAGACCTGGCAAGGCAGACTTTCTGAAATTATTCCCAGCTGCTGGATGTTTCCAAAAAGTGAACAATAGCAGCAGACAATGCTAAAAGTAGATGCAGGAAACCATTAGTCCTCAGCTGGCTGCTACCACAGGTGTCAGTGGCGATACTGTACTAGAAAGCGCACTGCGCAGACAGGAACCCTGACCCACCGCCCTCCCTGCGGTTTTAATGTTGGAGGCAACACAGAGCAGACAGTCCCGAGAGCAAAAGAGCAAAGAAATGGGCTGAGGAAGGTGGGTTGTCACGGGCATCACGGTGGGCTCACATGGACACCCCAAATCCCGGGCGGCAGAGCAGCGCTCTCCAGAGCAGCACAGCCAGCCGTTCAGAAACACCAGCCCAGCGCCAAAATTTTAAAATAGTAGCTCGTGATACTGGGTATCTCAACATGCTTTTTAAGGCTGACTTGACACACTTTGGAGGATGTACCTTCAGCCTCTGCTGAAGATGAGGCTCCTCTCTGGTATGCCAAGCAAGGCATAACAGGAGCGTTAATCACCCATTACAAACCTGACAAGGGCGGGAGCAGAGCAGCAGCTACCTGCTCTTCCCCGAAAAAAACTGTGAAATGGGACTGAGAAACCTGATGGCTGCTACTTCCCAGCAAGAGAGACCACAGACCTGCATGGGGCAAAAGTGGGAATCCAGAGCCATCCCCAGAGAAGAGCAGGAAAAGTTCACATGGATAAGGCACCTTTTAGCCTGGCAGAGAGTGAACTCTCAGCAGACACTAATTTGCACAGGTACTTGAGAGGACCTGTGAGTAAAATCTGTGTTTGCCAGGGACTGTCTCTGCGAGGTGAGATAGATGCTCCAGGAGACCCGCCAGGTCCATGCCCTCATGCTCCGGGTGCCTTCCCACCACCACAGCTGATGCTGAGGTTGTAGTGGTTTGATGGCTAGGTCTGAAGCCTTGCTGCACGTTTCTTCATTCATACCTAAAGAAGCTGATGTCAGTTTGGGAGCTGATTCCTGAGAGAGGGAGGAGCTGTTTAATTAGCGCCTCTGCTACCTTCTTGCTGATGTTGCATGACAGCAACTGTCCTCTCACCCCACTCAGGGAATTTTGTGTTTTAGCCCCAGCTGGGAAGATGGATTTGAGGAGCACATTTGCCTTTCTGACCTGAGGACATGCCAGCTCTTGCTACAGTGACATTCCTGCGCTGTGGGAGCCTTCGCACACCCAGCCACAAGCACAGCTAAAGCCTTCAGATGACCTTACAAATAAACAAGTGCATTTCTAGGGATTGCTAATGAAAATTCTTTTCCAGTCCCAGCGCATGACAGCAGCATAGCTGCCTCTGCTCTTCGTCTTGATCTTGTGCTTGCCACTCAGCCATTAGCTGCTCTTTTTTACTGGCAAGCAGAGGAGGATTAAACTCAGGAACAGACTTTACTCCTCAATCCATACTGGAAGAGAAAGCAGCACTCTGACTTTTTTCCCAGTGAACCTTGGCTTCTTATAAATTTACCTAACATCTTTCCCTACAAGGAAGAAGGTTCTGCTCATGTATTCCACATATAAACATCACTGCAAGTTTCTTCATTCCTGATGCTCATAGAAACAGATTCTGAATGAGGAGCAGGAGTTAGAGGAAAGTTTTGCAAAGAATAAATCAAAGGAAACTAAGGTGTTTGCAAATTTGTTGCAATATTGGCAAACTATTTTGAGACAGAAATAAAAGGGAAAAAAAGAGTTATTTTAAAGCTATGCTTTTTTTCAGAAATCACTTTTTTTTGCAGATCCTACAGACCTTGAAAAGGAAAGGAAGCAATTTTTGGCTCAGCTAAAAGAAAATCTTTTGCAGTTCACATCACTCCACCCATCCGAGGCTGACTGGCTCCCAGCTTCACATGCCTTTGAAGTGCTCAGCATTTCACCGAATTAAACCCCCATCCGCCGCATGAAGTTTTCAATGCAGCAAAGTGGTGGGAATCTGAACCCCATTTTTGGAGGTTCGGGGTGCACTGACTGTGCTGTGCATGCTGACAGTAACTCAGTGTATAGCCAAGCTAATGCCCTCAGGGAGTGCCAGAGCTACTGTGCTCCCCCTGCAGAAATGCTCCGGGGGTGCCCAGGACGGCCGTATGTGCTGAATGCACTGGACGTACTGAATGTGCCTGCATTAGCTGCAGGTCCACGTGTACACCCACAGCCCATGTGGACTCCAGCATGCGGGTGGAGATCCTCTTGCTCAGGAAATCCCCAGGAGGAGCATGAGAGCTTCCCACAAATGCAACGCCCACGCGACACTTACCCCGCAGCTTCACACACACAGGCTGCTGGTGCATGCCAAGTTAGCAGTCGCCTTTGAAAACATCGTCCTGAATGTCCCAGGGGTCCATGGAGGAACTGTACCCTCTGCAGAGTGTCCCTGGTTTTGAAGTCTTTTCTCCCTCCCAAGGTAAGGAAAGTGTGTGTAGTGGCTGAAGAGGATCACAGTATCCCGAGTCCTCTTCAAACTGCTGCTTTTAACTACCCAAATAACTGCATCAGGATGTAAATATTTTTCTTTTTGCTTTTGTGGTACTTTACTGTTTGCATCTGGCTCGCCACGGCTCCACGCCTTCCTCTCCAGGACATTTGCCGTTTGCTCTCCTTCTGGGACGGGAGGAGGAATAGAGATTTTTCAGAGGTTTAGGCACATTCCTCTCCTTCCTTCACCAGGCTCTTCCTCTGCCAATTGTTTAGTCTCAGCCTGGGGTTAGAGCTCTGCAAAGTTTTATTGGGATCCAGGGTCTGGACCTGTCACAGATTATCAAATAAATCTCCAAGAAGCTAAAAGCTTGCTCTGTAAGTAGTTGTTCCAACGTTGGGCTTACGCTCACAAGCCAAAAACATCTTGCTTTTCCTCCCCTGCACGGCCTCAGAAATCACAACAATTAGGTACTAACAGGAGTTCAAAGGACTTCAAGGAGCACCTCACAGGGTCAGTCCCAGCTGCTCAGGCTCTGGTACCACTCCTTCTCACCACTGAGGACATCAGTCTCCATCGCTCCCCGCAGGGGCCAGCTCAGGCACATGATGTCCTGTGCATCACTCTATCTCACCTTTACCAAGCAGCGTCAGTGATTTTGCCACACTTTCTTGTAAGCCAGCACCTTTCCCCAGCCAAACCCAATCCCCATCTCTCCTACCTGCTATGGGGATGGAGCTGCGGTCTCCTTCTCTGTGTGCTCTCACCCCACATCCAAGGACCACCGGGCGGTATGAGTCTGACGGAGGCAAGCATCCCAGCTGAGTTCAGTCCCCGCTCAGAGGCACAATATCAGCTGGCCAGCGTGCGGATGCCAGAGCGACTAACTCACCAGGGAGCAAAAGTCTGGCCAACAAAACACTAACCTTTCCCTGTAGCAACTTGTTTGGCCATTTCTGAGAACTTCAAAGAAACGACGGGACATTAGTAACAAAGCCTTCACTTACCTGTTTGAGTAACCTGGGTGACAAAGACATGGATAGCCTGAAATCGCCCGCCCCTTCCCTGCTGTCACCAAGTAACACCATGTTCAAACCAAAATGAGTTTGTCGTCATTTCAGGGTAACTTTGTACTTAAACTGTAGACAGTGAGTTCATCAGTTGTTTCTCAGTTTGCATACAAAGGTCTATTTTTGTCTTTACTTCAAAAAAAAGCAGCGTAAACAAAAAATCAAAGAGAATTAGCCACTAGCACTTGCAGTATTTCAGTCCTCAATGGCATCAGAAAGTCAATACAAGCATTGTCTGAAAGAAACGCAAGACTTTACACGCACATACTGAGTTTTTTCCTGTAGGTCTTTAATTAAATGTTCAGATCAGTCGGACAAACATAATTTCACCAGTCATTAGAGACAGAAACACATTAATAACTCTTTGTTGCACCCTATATATTGAGTTTGATTAGAAGATATTATTGTAAGATCACTGATGCTTACCCACTGATGCAAGCAGGTGTCACCGAGTTCACCTAAGACACCACAGCAGACGGACACCCAGGTTTTTTAAAAGCAGACGTTAATGGAGGGAAAACAGGACTGAAGAGAGGATTCCCTACCTCTGCTGAAGTTCATCTGTTTCGCTGGATGTTGCTAAAGTTTCACGCCAAATTTCAGTTCCAGTCCCTATGATACTTAAGAGCAGATTTTTGCCTTTGAAACTTACCTTTTGATATCAAATCCTGGATATTTTGAAACACTTCTCCATGGGAAGGGCAGCCCACAGGCTTTCTCTATCCTGACCTGTGAGGCACTGCTTGGAGAATAAAGCTCTACCACATTAGGTAAGATGAGAATATATTTATTAGTTATAAAATATACAAGGGGATGCCATCGCTTTGGTACAATCCCGTAAAAACCAGAGGAGGTTGTGGTGAAGGCAGAGGGCTTTGCCTGGCTGGTGTTGCCCCAGTGATGCTAATCCCGGGGCACCGCGGGCTCTGCAGAGATCTGCTCCCAGTGGTTCTGAGAAAAAGCGAATTTTAGCGACTCATCGGCATTAGCTGGACATCGATATTCTTTCAGCTTCAAGGGAACATAATGCTGCAGAGAAGCAGCTTTCTGATAACCAGAATTATTAAGGACTTTAATCCAGGAGGGTTTGGCTCGTCCTTTATAGCCAAGCATGGCGAAACTCCCTGAAAGAGAGACACAAAGAGAGTGACCCTCCGGAGGGGTCGGTTCACTTATTAGCAGCACAGCACAGAATCCCTCCACACATCGCAGACACATCTTAGCCCTTCTTTTTTTCCCTTGGACTAAAATAACAGAACATTTAGGAGAGAAAAAGGGTGATGAAAGAGGGAATAAGCCTTGCTGAAGCCGTAGCCTCACTGAATCCCAGATCTGCAGGTATATCAATAAGCTAAGACAGGTTCCCAGATGTCAGTTAGCAGGAATATTCTTTTACTCATTATTTTTAAGCACTGGTACTTTCACATATTTGACTACATGAAAATGGTCAGGCACTTTGAATCCGTCTTTTATTAGTTTACATGAGTTTCTTCCTGTTATGCCTGCACTATTCCCCATGTCGACTCTGCTCTGGTCCTCTGCTATCACAAAGTACAAAGGCATTATGTATTCTTCCATTTTAATAACAATGTCTTGTGTTTATATTATGCTTTTCATTGCGAAGACTCCCAAGGCTATTTGCAGCTGGTTGGATCGAGACTATTCCTGTAAACACTTCTAATTTAAATAAGGTTTTGCAAAACCAGGCAACAAGATCCGAAATCCCGATCCTGCTGGGGTCAAGGGGATTGGGGCTTTTTTTGCATTACCCCTGGCAGAAGAAATAGGCACCTGGGAGAAATGTTCCAGCCTGCCCTGAAACGCAGCCCCCCCAGTGCAGATCAGTCCTGCGTGTGATCTCAAATAGTGCACATACTTGAACCAGCGGGAGAAAGCTCGTGAAGCAGAACATAATTACCCAGACTGGAAATCAGGGCAGACACGTGGGTGAACACCCTTGCCCTTAGGAAAAGCAAAACAGGGGCGGCACGTGATCAGGGAGCAGCGGCTTAGTCCTGCCACCGGCATCCCACTGAATTGGCAGGGCAAGGAGATGGCCACCAACCAGCGTGTCCCCAGGTCGGCGGTGCCCTGCTTGCTGCTCGCTGTGCTGCAGGAGCCGTTGGGGCTGGGGGCTGAACCGACCTCCCGAAAGGACCTGGGAGTGCTGTGCCCAAGGAAGCGGTACTGGTGGTTCAGGGAATAAAGTTTGACAAAACAAACAAAAAAGATTGCTTTTTAATCAAAAAATTCCTTTCAAAAGTATTCAGGGCTTTGATGAAAGCATGAAGCAATGAAGCTTCAGGACAAAACCAAAAAAGAAACCTTCAAATTTTTGCTTTTTGAAGGATGAAAGGAGAAACAGCTTCTTGGGAATCAAAGAGGCACCAAAGTGAAATCTCTGCCTTTACTGTAAAGACTATGCTGTCCTCCCCTGGAATGGTCACAGCAATGAGCTTTGAAACTTGAACCAGAAATTGATATAAATTTCAGTAAAGCATTAGGGAAAAAAATCCCCTACCTCCCCACCACAAAAAAAAAAAAGAAGCTAGAAATACAACCAGTTCTCCATCTGATCTCTACTTGAGAGACTGCAAATGAAATCTGAATCAATCTGGCCAATTGTTTTCTTGATTTCCTTATCACTCAAATTATTCATCCAAGCTTTGACTCAATAGCTCCCAGTTCTCCACTAGGAAACCCAGCATGGATGTCCTGGACCAATGATACCATTGGATTTCTTTCAGCAATCCATGGTAAAACTGTAATTAGAACTTTCCAAAACTGGTGATTTCACCTTCCTTCCATCCAGGCTATTTTCTTTTTCATCAACCTTTCAGTTTATGACGGTTTTTCCTTGCAAAACAGTCAAATGTTAAGGATGCAGTCTTTACCAGATAATTCATTTTTTTGGTTAGAGAAACAAGCTCCCTTTATGACGAAAAATCTGCAGCATGTAGCTTCTCACCAGTGAAGTAGCGTCAAAACCCCAAAATAACTCTCCTACTTCTCACCATCCCTGAGCCAAAGTATTTTGCTAGGTTACACTGGCATATTTTATGGTAGCAAATATATTGATAAGCACTATATAAGTATGGGTACACTTTTGGTAGTGAGACACATCAGCAATTCTTAAGCAAAAGAAACATGGTAAAATAAATACATTTACCTTCCTTGTGGAAAACAATAGGCTTTGCTGAACCTAACCTGGTAAAAATAGACATCTCAGAGCTCCCCACCACATCTGCAACATCTCTAGAGCACACGAGAACAAGTGATCTGAAAAGAAGGACAGTAATTACTGCATAATTGCAAAATACTACTTCATTAAGAACCTGCAAGACCTTTAAGCTCCAGTTCAGAAAAGTACTTAAGAGCTTGCTTAACTTCAGCAACATGTTTAAATCCCTTTGATTTCAACCACATGTAAGCTTTCCTAAGTTTAAGCCTCTGCTTAAACGTTCCTCAATTAAAGCTATGCTTCACGTGGAATCAAAACAAACACAAACGACTGTTCGCGAGTGCATCCCTTCTGGGAGCGTGACACTCAGCCGCAGAAGAAATTTGCTTGCTGTACAGCCCTGAGACTCTGAAACTGTCTATATCCTGGGTGTGATTTTCAGTCAAGTCTCAGTCTGGCTTTGGCACTCACAGATGCGCTTTCAGCACCCAGGGAATTGTAGCTGCAACGAATTACAGGTTGCACAACTGGTTGCATTTAGCTGAACGCTTAGACTTGCAAAATACACATCCTACCAGAAAACCAAACTGAATGTACATGCATCGTATGGATATACGCCACTTCACGCACGTTTTATACATGTACATATTCATGTGCATAAATACAGATGTAATTACTCATGAGTGTTCAAATCTTTGGTCATGAACTGCTCAGAAAAGTCTTGGACTGAAAGTCTGGTTTCTGGTTATTTGACCTGCTTCTGCCAGCAGCCAAGAATTTATCTATAAATCTCTGTTGTTCCGTGTTTATGTGGCGACACATAAAACCACAAGGAATGTGGGACAGACACAAACAGAGATGATCCAGACCATTGCCAGGACACATGCAATGTAACAGAGCCCACAGGCAGGCAGGTCTATTCGTTGGCTCACCCAGGAAAAGTCCTGTCGGAAAATCTGGCACACCTATGATTTTCATCTGTCACAAGAGGGAAAAACAATCAGTAAGAGTAAACAGAAACCAACTCATTTCAGAAATGGAAAACTGAATCATCGGCTGCCAGGAAATTGCTGGACACCGGGATAGGTGTGCAGGATTGCAAATGTCATTGCGAGGACCTTATCTACTCCACGCTGGAAAATGAACTGTTAATTTAGAAGGAACTTCCAGTTTTCCAGAAAACCCGTCTCTGTCTGCTCTAATCTGTGCAATCCTGGGAGAGAGATGGTGCTTCTCTCATTATCTGGGTTATATTTTGGATTTGTATGTATTTAAACTGTGCCAGATTTCTTTGGAGCACAGGTTTGGTTATGAAAGTAGGTCATTTTCCTTTCTTTGTCTATCAGCCTACATGAAGTGGGCTCTCAGCATTTTGCTTACCTCTCTTTTATAAATGTTTGAACATAATCAGTTATTGCACTGGCAGCGTTTTCACCAGTAACGGTGTCAAAGTGCCTCCTACTCACGACTGCTCCTGAACATGCATCTAGCACCACGAAGAATATCCCCCGGCTATTGAACAGGAAAACTGTGTCATTTATCTGCAATAAAAAACAAAGGCAGGTTTTGGTTTGGGGAGATTCAGGCTCTGATCCTGCTTTTCCATAAGGGAGTTACAAGCAAGGAAAATATCAAGGGTGTACACCCTATAATTTTAAATGTTTAATTAGTACAGATGAAGTGACATCACTTATACGTGGTCAGTGGCAGGAGGAATCAAAACCCTAATTTCTCAAAGGGGTACAAAAACATGAGAAATGAGGTCATCGGCTTCTTTTGTGTATTAGGAAGATACATTTGAGAAGCTGAGAATCCTGGGAGCAGAACGCTTACTTCAGTCTTAAGACAGTTTCTTTCCATGTGGGGGGAAATTACTGTCGCTTGGCAAAGCAGATCTGACCACGGAGCAGGGGAGAGGTGCTGAGACAGCAGATGGGGGAATGGAAGTGACATATGGACTTTTTTTGTTTTCCCTGCAAACTGTAAATATCAAAACCAAAATATTCCTTCTTGGTAGGGCTGTGCCAGTGCCTCAAAAAAGTTGTAGCACAGGTGGCTCCTACTCCTCCTTTCCTACACCAAGGGCTCCTTCCCCAGGTTACACCTCCCAGGATGCACCACAATCCCTGCTTTTAGAAAGGCAAAGGCTCTCTGGGGTGCCTGGCACTGGTGCATCTCCCCAGTAACCCAGGGGACAGCCCAGCCTGGGCGGAAACAACCTCCACCAAGGAGAGCAACAACATACCAAGGTCAGGCTGTCAGAAGGCTGAGCCCAGGATCCACAACACGCCGCTGGAATCCACATAGTCGTCCAAAGCCCACAGACACCAGTGAGCTCAGATACATCCCCATCAGTCTGAGACGTGTATGCCTCCAGTGAACATAGGGCTAAGACTGAATGAGGGAGCCAAGTGTCGAAAAGTGGCTTCTGCAAGATGTCAGAGGATGCTGAATGCAATAGGGTGTCAAGGGTAAGGGAAACATGAATGTCCGGGCCATGGGTGGCCAGAGGGGAGTGAGGCGGAGCAAAGACAGACTAAATCTTTTGCCTGGTCCTGGCTGTCTCACACTCCTAAGCCTGGGAAGTGTGTCAAAGTCTGGAAGCACATGGAGCAGAGAGCAACCACCTCTACACACAGACCTAAACGTGAGCCACTGGCAGAAGAGCGAGCCCTGCTTTGTGTCTTGCCCTGTCCGCACGCTGCAGACCTGCTGAGGAGCCAGCACAAGGGAGCTGACTTTTGCATTTCGTTCGGCTAAACAAGAACAAAACACGTGCTTTGGTAGTGGGGCCTCCTCTGTTTCACTTTGTTTCCAAATTTCCTGCACCTGTTAAGATATAGGGTAAGAATGTTCCTTTAGACATTAATCTTGATCATTCGCCTAGTCCAGCCTTTACTTCAGCTAGGAGTACATGTGTTGGAAAAAAAAAACCCCTTCCTTTGAAAAACAGTATTTTGCATTAAAGCTATAGAAAAGGCAAAGCAGCTTTGAGGACACTACGCCCGTCCCATGAGCGCTGCACACACACAGGTCTCTGCACTTTACTGCAGGTGAGGATGCTGCCTCCAGCAACACCTGCTTGCTAATCGTTTTGAATAAATTTTTCATGATACAGCCAGCGCACATGGCAAGAAATCTTGGCTGCTGAGATTCCTTAAGGATGCTGTACCAGCTTTGCTTGGCATTTGTTAGCATTAATTATAACTCAGTAGCAGACAGGCATCTAAGCCTGGACAGTGTCCTTGCAAGCATGATTTCAGTCACCCTTCCCTATCTAGACAGGCATATAAGGCATGCGCAGGGACAACATGACAGCTCCTAATTCCTTCAGTAGTGAAATATAGTTATTTTTATCTTTTAGTGCAAAGCCAGCAGAGAAAATCAGAAAAACAAACTTTTTTTTTCCCCCACATCCTTGGTAAACAATGACTTCTGGTGTGCTTTTCCTCAGGCTTTTTCTTCATTAGAGTGGTGGTGTTAACTCTTCTTCTCAGCTGATAAAAGGTCTGTTTTTTCCCTGAGGGCTCAAATCCTCATCTGAATAGAATACGAACTCCCAGTGACTTTAATGGAGCTAATTGTAAGGGAGAACAATGCACTTGCCTCTTCCACGGGAACTTCCCATTTCCTTCTGCCAAGGCTCAGCAAGATTTTGCAGTAACTTTCCTTGGAGATAAAGTTTCCCCTGTTTAACCACCATTTCAAATGCAGTAAAACACAACATACCTTAATGAACGCGGATGTCAAGTGGTTTTGTATGTCCGCCCTGCTAAGAGACTGGATCTGGATCCTTACATACTTGACTGAGGGTGTGCTAGTGATAGCAAGCTGCAATTACACAAGAGACAGAAACTTAACAACTGGCTTGTTAACTGGTTTTCATCAACAAAATGACACCAGGTACCAATGCTTGTGTATCTGATCGCAAAACTTTAAAAATTCTTTTTTTCAAACTGTGCTCCTGGTTCACAAGTAAGTGCTCATTACTAAGACGCCATTTAGCCAAGGAGAGCGGCAATGCTGGTTGGAAGGGACCTCTGACGGTCACTCTGCCACTAAGTAAGTTTAAAAGTTGAACATGAATTTCACATATTTTGCCTGGCTATAAACTCCAGTGCAGATTTGTATGAGCCTGAAACAATTCAACAGGATTTAGACTGGGGTGAATTTATAGTGAAAGAAAAGAGAATCTGGCTCTAATTTTCCAGTTATTCCTATTAACCAGAATTATTTCCCAGTTTGAAATTCAGCTGCAATGTTGTACTTTGGAGTTCAAAGCAAAACCAATCTGAGCCCTCTCAAGAATACTTTTTTATTGTTTAAAAGAAAGAAATGGGGGAAAAAGGTGTAACGAATGTGCATTCACATGCTTCCAGTTGGGCAATTCCTTTGAGGCTATCTTTGAAGCATAGTACAAAAAGCTGCAGAAATTCAGAGAAAAACCCTTCCCTCTACGCAGGTTACATGATGCCAGGCAGATTCTACGGCTTTTCCTCATACACTGTGAAAACGGATTGACCTCACGCGGATGCACACGCACTGCATAACCCGAGATGCTGTTCGGCGTGACGCGTACCTGCGGGGCCCCGCACGCCCTGCACGGCCCAGCTGGGCGCTGGGACATGGGGTGCCGGGCAGCTGCTGGCCTCTGAGTGAAGGGGTTTGGGTCACAGCTCCACGAGTCCCCCGGGTACATATGCGCCATGATTTTAATACGTTCGCAGCCTTGCTGAGAGCAGTAGCTGTGTCCTTTCCGAGCTTCGTGGGCTCGCAGGTGAACAAACAGGTACCTACAGATGGGAGCAAGCAGAGGGATCAGGGCCACCGTGTGCTCAGAGGGAAAGCTGAGCAGAAGCAGCTTCTGCACTTGCTAAATTGCATTATCTCTCCCACTGCCCGACATCACAAACCAGCTCTATCTCAGACCAGTGTAATACAGCACAGCTATTGCAAAATGGGTCCTGCAAGGACGCAGGTCGAGCTTCCCTTCCCTCTCCTCTGGCACGACGAGACCTGCAGCACTCGCAGCCCATATGCCCAAGCTGACTGCCTTCACCAGGCAAGCGTGGCGTGGGGCAGACCCCCTCCTGCCCCAGGTACCCCACACTGCGCCCAGGTAGGGTGGCAGCCCACCAGAGCAAGCAGCGGTGCTCCGGCTGCTGCGCCGAAGGAGCCAAGCTTGCCTGGAAATATCAGCATCTCCCCTCCAGCCCTCTGCCTTGCACGGTCCTGGCCCGCAGGCAGAGCTTAGCCCTAGGCATGCATGACAACACCTCGAAGGCAGCCAGGTCTTCTGGCCTTTGGAGCTAATTTTTTTTTTAATAGCTGTTCTAAGTATGTTTTCAATCGTGTCCATTCTGCAATGTAGGCTGAGGAAATTACATAAACAGCTCAGTTCAACTCCGGGATCAAAAAGATACATGAGCTTTAACGGCATTTTTCATTCTATTTCTTTTAAAACTAAGTATTTGTTTCTATTTGTGTGGAAGAAAGAATGAGTAAGCTTGGTTCTCTTCCAAGGATCCAGCATGTGGGGTTAAAAAAAGAAGGGGAAACATCCCACTCATTATGAAATAAAGTCTAAAAAACAACAACAGGAAAAGAAAAAAGCCAGCCTCGTAACTTCTGTGCTCCGAAAGGCTAAAAAAACCACTGCTGAATTAAACAAAGAAACAAAAGGCTGATACAGCCAGAATTAAGTTAAGTTAGACCCATCAATCTGCGTGTACCAGGTCCAGATGGCTGCTGGCAGCTAATGGCTTTTCCCCCACAGACCCACACGTGTAACCATTTTCCCCATTATTCAGTAGTAAAGAACCTGTTTACAGAATTTGGATAACATTTTTTTTCAAAAAAAAAA
>Ga0181612_126082_pt1 | contig 37455 bp, 13 predicted proteins | sample HoacroProtozoa21_FD_119630 | JGI IMG/M metagenome (GOLD analysis project Ga0181612, IMG submission 119630) | Hoatzin crop microbial communities from Cojedes, Venezuel. Combined Assembly of Gp0051906, Gp0051904, Gp0051908
GTGTTTCTCAACCCAAGAGTTTTCTCACTTTTACATTTCCAATTCTCTTGCCCCACCCCGCTGTGGGGGGCAGTGAGCAAGCAGCTGTGTGGTGCTTAGTGACCAGCTGGGGTTAAACCACAACAAATAATGAAAATGTTTAGCATCAATACTGTTACAATCAGTTCCCATTCAAAGAGTAAGCCATCAAGCAAGCCATCAGGGCTGAATCACTCAGAAGTGATTCAGTTATCCAGAAGACAGAGATTGTGTAGACAAACCCATCTGACTACAGCCAGATCTAGGCAGACATCAGATGGTGAGTTTCAGTCATTTGATATAACTTTGTGCTTAGGAACTCTGCAAATCATTTTCCCAGGCCAAACGCATTTGTATTAGGAAAAGTGTGACCTAGATCACACAAACTGCAAAACCTGACATATGCTTGTGTTTTTACTTGATGTCTTCATAAGAACAGATACGGCTTACCACCTGCATTAGAAGAGGAAACCTAGGCTAACCAGTTGACTTACCAGTACACACCCCATAGATGTTTGACCTGATAGCATCATTTCTACCTGCGTAGAGAAGACTCTTCTCCAGTAGAGCAAACTTTGTTTCTTTTTGTGCAGCCAGACATCTTTGTCCTGACAGAGAAGCAAACAGATTGTTAACCTTGGCTTTACCAGACAGTGTTTCCAAGATGGCTAAAGCCAATGCACCCAGCCACCACCAATTCTGAATGGGAACTGAAAGTAAGAGGGGGGTGGAATGTATTTTCCTTCAGCTAAACTACTAAAAGCTTCAGAAAGCCTTATCTCCCTGGAATTCCCAGAGAGCATGCTGTGCAGACACACGCTGTGATATACAGATGCAGTCTCATTTCTTCTCTACTGGTTGCACCAATGAACCTTGATTCTCAGCACCTTAAATTGATTGTCTCATAACCTGGAGTCTGAAAGAAAGACTGCATTCTGTTGCTAGTAACACTTTTCTACCAGTCTCTCCACCATTTCCCATGTTATGCCAGGCTAGAATTAATTTTCTTAGTTTTAACCATGTAAAATATTTTCCTAGCATATACCCTGGAATATCTCAGTTCCAATGTTCTGTTTTAACACAGCCTGTTACCTCTTTTAATGTATGCCAGTAACAGTCCTAGGTAAGACTTAGATTTACTGTATAGCTTCAGCTATTTCTGATTAGCTTTTGCTATGAGGTAGGATTCTGTCCTTCTTGCAGATACAGCTATCAATAACCATAACAAATAATTAATACATATTATTTAATGACAGAAATTGTGTAAACACCTACCAGGAAAAAACCCAACAATACTGCTTGTAATGTGAGACACTGTGCTGGCACCTCTTTTACATTCAGTTTCCCAGGCACCAGAATCTGTAAAGAGCTAACACTTAAGAACTAAACCCCAAGAATCAGATTAATTTAACATTTTGGCAAACAGAGATGCCTAGAGTTTTCCAGCAGCACAGGTGTTCCCTTCATTTTCTGCCCACACAATCCAGGTGAGCTGATGAGAATGTCAAGCCCTCCCTTGGAAGCGACAGAGTGAAATGGCCTACGACAGTTGTTGGAGGCAACATGAAGTGACACAAGGAAAGAGCTCCTCAGTTCTGCAGATGACATTGTAACCAGGTATACAAGTGACCTGGGTATGTCCTACAAACCATCCTGGTGATATCCTTGGGAGCTACCAATACCTTCTCAGAAATTCCCCAGTGCTCACAGGCAGGACTAGGGTCAAAAGATCATAGATCTTTTGGTGGTGGATTTCTTTTCAGCATACTTAATCCTATCCTTGTCCAGTCTGTCCAGACCATGTGAAAAAGCCTATTCTAAAATTCTGACAAAAAAAGTAGGACAATTTTTCCAATAGTCACAGTATACAGAGTGGGGAGTTATGGTCTTGAGAGACGGCTTGACCATGTGCATGCATGTCTTATTTCTGTTATGCACTCTGCCTTGGTGTTGAAATATCTGCGTGTATGAGATACTGTGTGTTTGCACATATTAGCTTGTGTGTTTAAGAATCAGAGGCTGTATGCAAGTGTGGACTGAAAAGGCAAGCATTATAGTGCTCTTGTGTGCATGTGTTTATCTACATGCATACACAGGTGTTGAGGTTTCTGTATGTATACATTGGTGCAGCTAGTACTATCTACATTGGTCAAAACTATCTTGCTCCCTCTTCTTAAAAGCAGAACAACAGTAACCTTCAAAAGCACTAACCTGTTAAAGTAATGAACTCAAAGTTAAAAGTAAACCCAACCAAACTTTCCCTGAACATGCCACGTTTAGTGCACTATAGCAGAAGACACTAAGCTCGTACTCCTTCCATAGCAAATGTAATTCTTGCATTTGCACATCAACATGCAAAATATGAGCCATTTCAAAACATTATGCCCTTACCTTTTTCATCCAGATCTTCTCTATGATGAATCCATAAGTACACCCAACCAACCTGAAAGCCAGTATGGTAAACAGGCCTCCCACAAAAACAAACAGAGATGGTATAATAAAAGCAAGCGGGAAGGACGGCGCACAGGTGAGGCTAAACTTCCCTGCCATATTAGGAATCACTTTGTTCTGCCTTCTTCCTCCTCAGGTTCCTTAGCTGCTTCCTTCTGACCTTCTAGAACACACATTGCTCTGTGACATCGCAGTGACCTCAGTACCAATGCTGTGCATCATGTTGGCACTGGTCAGACTGACAGGCTGGGATACTTGAGAGGGACTCCCTCTAACCATATCTTTTTAGTGACGTTACCAAGGTTCTGTCTCTCTGGAGTATCTCAGTTTACAAAGCTAGCTCTCACTGGATACAGAGTCACTGTATAAACATAAGTAGCTTAAAACAAACCTGTGAAGTCTCACACAGCACTAAAGACTCATCCATTCAGACCCCATTTCACACTTCCTTTCAAGAGCTGCAACACGCACACACTGCAGCACTCCCTTGGGAATCTCCACTCAGATTTTGGATTGAGTCCTTCTGCTCAAAACAAAACACAAGCCAGATGCCCTGGCACTGAAAGAGCAAATGTGATGATAGGAGCTACAATAGCAATATAACAGAATAAGCAAAATAAGACTGGTCATATGAGTTAGACCAAAGATGCACTTAGCCTGGTATTTTGTCTTCAATTGCTCAGTTGTCAGTGGTGAAATATAGTGTGACCTTTCCACTGCTGTCTTCACTTCACTGGATTACCCTCTTTCTTTTTCTAGTTTAATAAATTTTTTAATCAGAAGAATTTTAATAAGCTAAGTCAGAATTTCTTCACAGTATGAAAATAACCAAGCTGGGACAACCGTGCCCTCATGCCCACAGGTGGCAGCATTTCCTCGGAGACAGACCACCTCCGCACCCCGGTGTGTAAACCCCACCTGCTTCCCAGCACCGCTGCAGCCTTGGACAAAGCAAAACACAGAACAGCACAGCAAGCCATCTCCCAGAAACCGCTAGGTAAAAGCAACAGTTCACCTCGTACCATGCAGGCCTAGCTGTCCCATCCACAGCTGGTGGGGTAGCAATGCGATCAGATGCCACCAGTTCACACAGTATTTTTCCCCTCTTTCTATGGAAACAGAACATCATCAAAAGCTCTAGGTCTAGTCAAGAGCTTTGAAGTCTTTTATGAGCACTGCAGATGAATAATGCAATCAGACTCTTCTTCATGCAATCAGGACAGCTGAGTATGGAAGTAGCAATTTTGCCTGAATTGGAAAAAACGTGCCCAGGGGAAAAAAAAAAAAGAAAAACAGTGAAATAACAGCCCAGCAAATAGTTGGCAGGGAGGCAAACAATATGTATGTTATTGCAGCCTTTAAATACAGCAACATTTAACATCTGCCCTCCCTTGCTGAGGATCAGAGGAGACTACCAGTGATTTGAACCAGTAGGGTGTTTTGAATGGTGAAGGTGGTCCTGGGGACAGTCTGTCAGCTGACAAGAACCATCAGTGGTGTTTGCATGGAGACTAACATGACAAAACTGCCATCAGTTCATCCAAGGCTCCAGGAAGCCTGAGCCAAGGGCAGAATGAATTTGAAATAAGTTCCCAAAGGGAGAAGGGGTGGCAGGGTGGGGTGGAGAAAAGAAGGTTCGCTGTGAACACAGTACAGCAGTAATATCCCCCTCACTCTGCAGATGCCCTCACCTCAGTAATGAAGTGTTTATCTGCAGGACTGTAGTCTGGGGACAGGAATTCATCCAAGTGACAAAGGGATGTGACACTACTCTGACAACTTCTGCTCCATATCTAGTACTTCCTTAACACATTTCTTCCACCCGGTCCCTGATCTGTCTCAAACCTTCCCATGGTGCAAGATCCTTGAATTTCTCCTCCACTGCTGTAGGGAGGTTTTGACTGAAGATGGCAGCCTTTGCCCATTCGTTGTTGCTGAGCCAGGACTGGAAGCAAATCAGCTCACTACCTCCCAGTTGACTTCTCAGTCTAACTGTCCCCATAGTAGAAACAGGTCATTCACAAGCCACTCTGCATGACAGAGCCGCAAAAAGAGATTTATCATCGTGCAGTGGCACACTGCCCTGTCTTTGCAGTGACAGATACGTAAACCAGGAAAGGCAGCATACAACAGAGAGCAGACTTGTTTCATTTTCTTTCATTTGACTGAATTGTAGTTTAGGCTGCACAGATGCACACGTCTGGAATTAAGCAGAGTAGAAATTTACCAAGAAGCATCATGTACTATTCATTTCTGGTGCAAAAATGGCAATACTGACATTCAGAGTGCTTTATGAACATAAGGATGTCCACACCTGTCTCCTGATGGGACATAGCTCAGTGCTATCAATATTTACAGGTAGGAAAACTGAGTAAGAAAGACTAAGGCTCCAAAGCAGTTCACCAGGGTACCACAAACCTGATATTATAATTTTCTGGCATAGAAGTCTGCTTTAAGCTGCTTCCCTTCTGCAGCCACATCACTGCAACATGGCAACGCGATGCTTAGCTGCCGTCTCCAAGAAAAATATTCAGTGCCCACTGTGACACATCATTTAACTTAGTCTCTAATTAGTAGACTAAAATAATGCTTTTCAGAGAGCATTACAGATCTCTTAAATTAGGCTTGTGTTCTGGGTTTTCCTAATTTGTTACACTGATAACAAATCAGTGATACTGATTTACTGATAGTAAATTCTTCCAATGGCTAATTATCTTACCCCAAAAACATACGTACTTTTTTCCAACTCTTGTGCTAGCTCCAGCTTCCAAAGAAAGCTGAATCCTGACCTTCCAGCCAAGTTTCACTGTACATTTTTCTGCTGGCTAGTGGAGCCATCCCTTCTAAGAAGTCATCTTCCCTGTACTCGTGCTTGCACATTGTGATGGAGTCTTCTCTATTTCTTCTTTGATAGCCCAAATGGATCAAGCTCCCTACATCTTTCACTAGAAAGATATTTCCCAGACTCTGAATCATTTATACAGCCCTTCTATGAACCCTTCCGATTTTTCAGCATCCTCTTTGATCTGCAGACACCAGACCCCAAATCACTACCCCAGTGAAGATCTGATTAATGGGGGTGGATAGAGTGGTAAGCTTATTACATTAGATCTGTGAAAGGAAAGATTTGATTTTAAAGTGCACCAGTTTGACTGAGAAGAAAGAAGGATAACAGAGGCATTGAACTGGGGAGACATTTCCTGAAAGGATTAAACTTCTGTCTGGGTAATGAGAACATCCACAGTCACATTAGACCGGATTAAAGAGAAAGATAAATTCTGCTGCTTCAGAGCATAAACCAATAGCTAGTGTGGACTATAAATAAGTGTCCCTTTTGGGCAGATTCTTCTGCAATTGTTCACTGTGGAGAGAGCTTACATCTCCCACTGAAGCAGCTGGCTACCAGCAGACCCAGAACACTGGGTTAAATGGGTCTAAAGGAAATCACCCATCTTTCTACGATGTGGAGACACACACACAGATTCAAGAGACAAATGGTTTGCACTTAAAGATTAAATCCTCTTGTCGTGTGTCTCTGTGTCCAAGCCTATCTAGGTAAGAAGGCTAGGAAATTAAACTGAGAAACATGTACTACAGCCTGCAATCTCTGTTTGGGATGGAAGTCAAAATACATGCATGAACGCGACAGTCCTCAAATCTTTGCTTGGGAAATAGTTCCCACTTTTACTGTGCTCTGAACCTTCCAGGTACAAAACAAAACAGATTGGTCTGGAATTTGGAAGCAAATTAGCCAGGCTGCTTGCTCCAGGCTTCCAATCTAATAAACATGCATCTATATCTAATGAACAGTCTGTCACTTCCCTTTAATAGAAATCACCTGCTCCTCTAATAATCATTAAACAAATTGACAGCACAATAGCCAAGGCCTCTCATCTTAATGTCACCTGCAGCAAGAGTAAAATAATCCACTAATACCATTTCAGAAAGGCCATTATTTCACCTAATATGAACACACATACACACACTCCATGTGATATAATCCAAACGTCCACGAAGAGAATAAATTGCATAAGAAATCTCTACTTATATAACGTATGTATTTTATTAGTAAAATCACTTCTCATTTTCTCAACGAGGATAATTATCTCTCACACCTCCTGCAGTGCTCTCCTCTGCAAGACCCAAACCCTGAGCAGCTTTATGGGCACCATCAGGCTGGATGGCCAGACATGCCTGCATCCACATTTGAAATGCAGCTGCTTTCCTAACTCAGAGCTTTCAGGCCAGGGCATGCTAACACTACTGAGACCTAGAAAGTTTTAGAAGTCCCACTTTTGGAAGGGGTTAGAATTGCTCTCCTACACATACTTGTCTAGTTGTGGCAGGATCCACAAGGGTACTAGGACTTCTGACAGTTAACTGTAGACCTCTGCTAAGGCCCAGGATAGCAACTTTGCATACAAGCAAGAAAAATACTCCAGGGTTAGATGGAACCCCTCAACAGATAATTTCAGCATGCCTGAATATCCAAGGGGCTCTGTGCAGTCTTCCTTGGTCTTCAGAAACAGTTAAGCATTCAGGGAGTACCACAGCCCTGTGTGGACTTCACCATTTGTGAGTCTCTAAGGAATGGTCTTTGAGCTCAGCCAGCACATGCAATGTTTTTGAAGCAGCCAGATGCATCTCATGCCATAAAATTCCATGTCAGTACATGCAGAGGTCACTTGAGCCTTATCAAACCTCAAACAATAGGACCCCACTTTTATTCACTACAACTGTATTCCATGGCCACATCTTATGGTCACAATAAGCAGAGAAAAAAATAAAACCCACATTAGAAAATGAACTCCAATATGACAAAATTCAGATCCATTGGCAACAGAGCAAGCATAGGGGCACAAGACCTTGCTCTTGAATTTTGTTCCTCCCTTTGACCTTGACATTTTGTTAGCTCTCAGATACCTGTCTCAAGCATCTATTTGTCTCTTTGGCCTGGCTCTTGTTCTTCCTCCCCACTGATTCCAAATACAGCCCAGTCTCACAGTTCTGCTTGCTGTTGGCCTTCAAACACATTCTTATCCAAGCATTCATTACTGAGGGATACTTTAGGTTAACAAAGAATTCTCTTAACCTTATGCAACCAATTTGATTGTCTCAATCATGCTGGTTTAGAAGTCATGTTGCACCTTATGGGGCCTCTCACATCTGTCAATAATAAAACATATGCTGGGAGAAAAGACCATGTGCGAAAGGGACAGCAACAGCTTGGCACCAGAGCACTTCACAGGTCATGCCCCTAAGGACACCTCTCAGCCTGGGACAAGCTGTTCTATGAAGGCAGGTGCACAGAAACATCCTACCCACCTGCTAGTAGCCAGAATATCCTAAGGAATCCCAAAACTTCCTTCAAGACACCTCTGTATCTAACCACATGATTCTCAGTGTGGGAAGCACCTCAGGAGATACTAGTCTTCTCAAAGCAGCCTGTTCCCAGATTCTACTACACAGGCTCCTCACATGTGGCAGGCAGCATAACCAAGAGCTCACCTGTGTACTAAACAGAACACATTCACTAGCTCTCCTTTACATGCAGAAGCTGTTCTGCAATTCCTGTTCAGAGATAAATTCACTACTGTGCTGCAACTACTTTTTGGCAGCTGTGCACAAAAGCTTTACACTGAATTACTCTCACCTCAAAATAGGAACAACTGTCCTTCACAACTCTCCCTCTGTGGAAGAGTATCCACACACACAAGTATTTAAGAGAAATGAAGGACATAGCAGGACTACATCTACTCCAAGACAATTCCTGGATTTAACAAACCTCATGGGGTTACTGATCATCTGATGCATAAACTGGGAGTTAGAATAGAGGATGCAAGTGAGGAGTCTGAAATGGGTTGTGCAGGGATAAACTGGGCCCTTGCTGTTTGTCTAGTCCTTATCTCCACAGCACAAGAGCATATCAGTCATTTGCAGAGTTCTCTTCACAGCATGCCTGTGTGGGAGGGAAATTGCACATCCCCATTTTCTAAACAGGAAGGTAAAACAAAAGGAATACTACATGATTTTTCTGTTCCTCCCCAAAGTGAAGCAGGAGGTCAGCAGGTGAGTGGAACTGAAACCGTATCTCCCAAGCTTCCCAATCTCTCAGCTATCCTCCCTCTACTAGCAGTAACAAACTGCTCTGCAACTAAACTTGCCTTGCAGAAGTCTCAGCCAGGTTGATGGCATCTCAACATATCTCTTTTTATAAAAGACTTTTTTGGTTTAGGGGGTTCCTATTTCTAGTATTAGTTTAAGGCCTAATCCTTGCTCACTTCATTAGCATAGCATTCATTGCAAGCCACCAATACACACTAAGATGTATGATTACATTCCACACATCCACTGAAGCTAGTTTCAATGGTGGTATAGCTGCAGATGAAACTGAGGTTGCCATGTAGTATTCTCTCTTCCACAAAGTATTCTCTCCTCATGACTGCCCAGCCTAGATTTGGAGGCCAAATATCACCAGCTTTATTTAAAATGCAAAAGTTCTAGAACAGTCCCATATTTACAGTACAAGGAAATAGAGAGATAAAAGGAAACAAGTATCTCAAGATTTCTGACTTAATACTAGTTTTGTTCCTGCCAGAATGAAAAAAATACTATTTATACTGATGAAGAATTCTGACAGTACTTCTTTCATAGAACAAAAACTGAACTGCAAGAAGCTAGAGATCCTTCCATGCCTATTCACTACTGGCAAATCCAGGTATAGAAGCCAGCACTATTGACTCACATTGCCTTGTACAGTGTCATCATTTACTCCTTCACTATCAAGAACTGCTTTTTTTTTTGAAGTGGCATGAGTATGGGTGACTAGAAACCTGCTGCTTCTGATCCTAAACCTTGAAAATAAAGAATGCTTTTAAGAGGTACCATGACCAACCAAGTACATGTTCACCCATCAGACAAAGGTCCACGTATGCTTGCAGGTTCGGGCAGGGTCAGAACATACTGACTTGTCTTCATTATAGATCACATGATTTGTCACAGCTGACCCTACTGCTATGTGCAGATATGCTTTTGTAGCACACAAACTAAGGACACCTCCTGGCCATAAGAGACCTAATGCATGCATCCTGATCATGACCCACAGAACAGTTCACATCTCACAAAAGCAGGCACCATGCAGTGCACGCTTCTCCATCTGAGATCTAGCAAAGAAAGCCCCAAGTCAACCATCAAGCTGGAATGAGGCAAGCCCTTCTTCTGACACAGTCCAACTGTCCCATCAGCAAGAAGCTGGGGAAGGGAAAGCTGCAAGGAGGTACAGGAAGGGCAAGCACTGCACAGCCATCATTTCCTTCATGTTTCAAAAAATCTCACACAGATTAAGATGAGTCTGTGTTTAAGTATCTCGAGTTTAGAGCAAATTACTCTCACTGAAACCTCTCAGCAACACAAATTAACAGAACAAGCATCATCATCACCAAGACAGAGTGGAGTGGGAGAGGGCAGTCACATTAAGAATCAGGTCTCAATCTACATATACATGGGAGCCTAAAAAACAGTGCCACAGAAATTTTTACTGTAACCTTTATTATTTCTCTCATGTTCTTCTTCAATCCCACCTGGCCAAAATGCAGCACATTAAGTAACAATACTCTACAACCCTTTGGATTACAAAATCCATCAGTAACTGCAGATTCAGTAGCTAGCCCAGCTGCTTTTCATTCACTGCCATTCCCTTCTCTCACTTGTGCAGAGGAATCGGGAAAAGTACAGTAGTTTTTAGAGACAACGGCTCAGACACATTCCCAAAGACTTGCTTGGGCAGAATCACATCTGCTGATTACTGCAGAGGATACCTCCAAGGGACATTAAGACAAGGGATATTAAGATACCACTGATTTCTTTTTTTTTTGGTCAGGCCTCTTAAAATACTTCAGCCTGTGAACCATGTTCCAGATCCTCAGCAAGCCCTAAGAGGTATAACTCAGTTAACTGACTCACAGCCACGGAGACATCTAACCCAGCAATTGAGATTGCAGCTACGTAACTTCATTTTTTTTTTTCTCATCTAGAATACTAAATGGCAAATGTTTGACATCAAGCTTACTGCTTGGGTCAGTCCTTACTTTAAACACCTCTTTTCTGCTCCCAAGACGCTGCTGCGAATATTCAAAGGGGTCTAACATAGCAAGCTGCTCACAGTAACACAGCGGGAGCTGGGCTCTTGGCCCACTTGGGTGTAGTTGCAAAGGTGAACCATAACACTATGGAGAGTTCCAACATTTGATTAGAGGACTGAACACATGCAACAGTTCTTGCTACATGTGCTGGTGTTATAATCAAAGGAGTTTGCAGTGGATATAGGTTAGTCTAACCGAAGTATATTAGACAAAGATTAACATGTCTAAATGATACATGTGTTGTAATTAGAGAATGTAATCACCTCAGGCTCCATTATTGCTCCCTTTATGTTTATCATTTCAGCTGCATTAAGGTCCCTGGCAGTTCTTTCATCTAACTTCTATATTCAAGGACATCAGGTTTGTAATCATTAAACACCTTAAACACTATTTTTGAGGAATCTTTGAAGAATAATTGTTTTCCCCGTATAAACTGCGTATCACTGAAGGTTGTTTTAAAACCCTCTCATCTCTGGCTGCTGCACTTCTGTCAACAGATCTCTCTGGAAATCAGACTGTGGGAAAGTAGCTCACAAAGCAGAGATGACATGTTTTGTCATTCTCCCTCTATTTTTTCATCCATTTTGTTCCATTGGAAGATTTCCAACCCAGCTACAGGATCTGTCAAAGTATCAGCATTGTCAGAGCTAAGGGGATTGTCATTTCAGATTGAGCCCTCAGGGGCAGTACTGCCCCTGACTTCAGGCTGCCTGACAACTGGAACTTCTGATTTAGCCTAATGTTTCTTCTCACACTTTTCTGCATATTTCTAAGTTTTCCCCTTTGTGCAGGCCAACCACCCAGAATAAAAAAAAAGAATTAAAATTGCCATGTTACTTGCCTTCCAAATGTACTCTTGCAATACCAGTGATATGCAGGGAGACATTCAGCAGGAGTTGGCACAACTTTTGCATGTTCACCACTACATGCATTTATTATGTGGTTAGCTTCATATGATTCTGCAGAATGCATAAATCCATCTCAGAATACAAAAATAGCCCACTATCAATCTTTCTGTAGTGGGAAATGTAGATTCATTGGTGTAGGCAGAGGGAGCACTGGCAAAACTTTATAGCTGCTTCCATAAAGCTGTCAGCAGTAAAAACAGGCTGGTTTTTAAGCTCAGGGAATAAAGATCATATCGGCACCAAGTCTTACAGCAGGAATACTGATGACATCCTACAGCCAGACGTTTGTGGCTAGGACAAGGAAACACAGATGTACACCTTTGAGCTCTGTACCAGTGTGATTCCATCAAGTTCTTAAGTGTCTGCAATTCCTCTGAATGCATCTACAAAGGACAGCACTTACTTTTCTCTGCAATTCTCTCAAAATACTTTACAAGTCCTTAGTATGGCTGCCTACCAGATAGATATGCTGGACATACTTAGAATTGTACAATATAATGGGCTGATGTTGTGCCTTTTGCTTCCCTCCATGATTATTTTACTGGTGTGCTCCAAAAATTGAAATCTCAAGACTACATGTTAGTTCAAGGATCACTAGTTTAGAGCTCTTTTCAGAAACATGGCATTCCAGAATCAGCAAAGCTGCCAAGGAAGCCTAACTAACACATTCTTAACATGGCAGTTAAGGAAAACTGAATCACAGCTGCTATTGATACAGAACCAGTTAACTTCACAAATGTGAGAAGAACTTAGCAGAAAAGGAAGGCTGTGGTGCTTTATGCATCTCCTGTTGAAGAAGTCAAAAAAGTTGCTTCTGTGATTTTTACAACTGTAAGTTTTCAACCATACATTCCTTGAATGCTTTGCATATATCCAGTCTGAATTACACCTGATATAAACTCCTGGTCTATCCCTTAAGAAGGAACACAGATAAGACACCTATATTCATTCTACATACGCAATATACTTAACAGGTAATGTGATCTCCAACAGTAGTAGCCCAGCAGAGACCAAGAAAAGAAAGGTTTCTATTGAACAAAACCACCTCTGAAACTGCTGCAGCCCACAAGGACTCAAAGTGTTTTCAGTATCCTTTCCACAACTGCTTCACTTTGCCACCCAAACCATCACTGGCAAGAACAAGCAGAGACCCATGGGTAGCCAGCTAATCTTTTACAGGTCCTTCTTAGTTGCAGCTCAGCTGACACCTGCCTCACACCCCAACCTGATTTGATAGCATTGATTTACATTATGAAGTAGGAATGCTTGCTATTGTTCTACATTTGCCTTGTTTTCAACAACCCTAATTACTAGTTAGTCTTTTTATTTCATTTCAATTGTTTTTTTTAAAAAAAGGAGCAGTCTCTTGCCACTTGAGTAAGACGCAGGTAGGAGCTGGAGACCTGTACATACCTGACTACCATGGAACCTTGTTTTGAGACCTTGTCTTACAGATCACTAAATAGGTACAGCCCACAAAGTTGGCTATTTGCAAGATTAGAAACTAGAAGTTCCCATTTTGAGCCAAATGACCTTCTCATGAGTGAAAACTGAATCAAATTATTCAGACTGTATTTAGTAACTAGAGGCTCAAAATTACTTTAAGACACTATTACCATATGCATTTTCCCCCCTTTGATCACTCAGAATTGGTGTAACTCTGTACAGATAAATGAAAAGTACATGGGCTTTCCCATGCCCCAGCTCCTGCCTCTTAACTGACAGCAAAGTAAGAGTGAATGTGAAATAATTCAATATAAATATTATGAAAAAATGTAAACATAAGTGAGCCAAACTGCATTTTTGATGCAGTTCACAGAAGACTAGATCTAAAACCCTTTGAAATTCATATTAAACCCTTTCAGAATCTGTTTGAACATCATCGGGTTGCACTGCTGTGGTTTCTCTGCAACATGGCATGTATACTTCTTGTGCATGAATACCAATAATTCAGAATAAAAGAAGTAACACATCTTTTGAGACTGTGCCCTAGACAGAAATCAGTTAGTCAGTAAAAGGCAGAAGGCTTTTTCTCCCAGCTGGCAGCTTTCACCAAGACAAGCAAGCGCTTTGAAGGACATGAATTGTTTGTATCTAGAAAGATAAAAATTAACAATGCACTGCATAACATTCTTTGCTACCCATTGTGCATCACTATGTATGTTCCCTTTCCCAGTCTCCATCTATGGTAGCTCTGTCCAGAAGTTACTGTATCTAGCATTGCTTGACTTCCCATCTCTTCTCTCTTGCTAGAGGTTGCCATCTCTTCAGGTGTATTATCAGAGCATTTGTATTCCTGATCTGTTTCTGTTCCATGTCAGACAGACCTACTACTAAAACAAACCAGCTCTTTTGTCTAAAAAGGGCTAGAGAGCATTGCTTTGAGGTGGAGGTAGCTTTCCACAACAGGCAGTGGTATCCTTCACTGGTACATGCTCTGCAGCCTTAAGCAACCTCTGCATTAAACTAGCAGGAGCAAAAGAGACTCTGGCCCACCTTGCCTCCAGAAAGTAAGTGCCTGAGTAATATTCAATGGGATTTACCCTGCATAAAGTTGGCACTTTATACCTCCAGGACTGTAACACCATTCAAAGGTGCCAACAACTCTGTAGCTGAGAAACAGGAACACATTTTTTTAAGGACTAACAGCTGGAAAGCCCCAGCATTGATATATTATCTGCAATATTGTTAAGAAGCAATCCTGCAAACCAATCACTATAAGGCAGATCAGTGACTCCCTATAGTGGAAATTAAATCACTTGGACATGAGCTAAAACACAATATTATGCTTCCAGCCAAGAACTTTCTCTATTAGAAAATCAATTACTTCATCCAATCTGGAATGCAAATATTGGAGGTGACTAAGTATCCTGTGATCTTTTTCACTCAAACTTCTCTCTCAATACTAGGCGTTCCAGAGGTGGTAACAAAATCTGTATCTAGTGGTTCATGCACATTTCGGTATTACTGTCCTGCAATTGAGCCTGGTGAATGAAAAACAAATTCCAATCAAGATAAAAGCCCAGGCAGATCCTATCCATATTAACTGCTTGTCATAGGCAGAGGTGTATTTTGTATCCTTTGGGAATGGCACTTATCATTTTTTTTCCCCTCACTGTAAAGCTGTAACATTTATTGTCTCTGAGCAGGAACTGCAAGGTATTCCACTTGGATAATATGCATGTGAGTGGAGTCTGGCAGTTTATAGTTTACTTTCTTGTATTCTTCCATCCATTTCTCCCCAGTAACACACAAATTCTCTGCCCTTATTTTCTATCTTTGTTACAATTAAGGAGTTACTCAAAATCCATCGCAGTCAGCACAGATCTTTCCACTGGCTTCAGAAAGATTTGGACCAAGTGCTACAATCTTGTTTGATCTCTTCTGAAATCTACAATGATATCCTGAAGACAGACCAGCACACAGGAGTCAGAGCCTGCTTCAAACTTTGTCATGTTTCAGGAAAGCAATCTGATTCCATTTGAAACTCCTATGGCCAAGCAGCCCCATGAGATGCTCTGCTGAGCCTAAACACCTTTCCACAAGCAGTAGGCTGGTTAGAATTGACAACTATTAGAAAAACAAATCCAAGCAGCATGAGAGAGCCAAGACAAAAAACCACCCTAAACTAACTACGAAAAACTCATGTGTCCCACAGAAATACAACTTCTTATGCTAGCACTACAGAGGACTTCAGAGATGCAGGAACAAAAGTTACAGTGCTTTTAGTGTAAGCTGAAAGAGAACCCCCACTGTCCCAATATCAGGATATGGGAGAGCACAGGTGGCAAGATTAGTCCAGCTGAGTAGCTGTATATTTATTCGTATTACTATTACATTCCCCTCATTTTCTTCTCCCTTCCATTACAGTTTTCAAAGTACAGTTAACACAAGTCCCACCAGAAACAAAAGTCAGAATAAAGGCATGCTGTCAACAACATATTTGTGACTGGATGAAGCAGTACCTTCAGGGCAGAAGAAAAATATTTCATGCCAAAATAGCTGACCCAAGATAGCTGCTTTAATGCAAAAAGTCCAGCAAGCAGCATGCTTTTACCTAGCTTTAAATAGTTGAGGTAAACAGCAGGGTGAGGGGTACATAGGAATATAATATTTTGACTATACAGGCACTGTGCTTCATTTCAACTGCTATTTATTTCAACTTGGTCAAAGACAGCTGGTACTTTACTGAAAAAAAACATTACTTTCACAGGGAATATACAGTCTGCCAGATCAACAATGGCTTAAACTGCCTTTTCTTAAGAGGCCAGTGGTTCTAACACAGAGACAATAGAAATAAACATGCCTTACCAAATGACTTGTAGTCTCAGCCTGGCTTCTCTTTAGCCCTGCTGCTGTTACATAAACAGTAATCACAACAATTAACAGTTCCATTTCTCATCAACAGAATCCTTTTTATTCAAAATAAAACAAAAAAGCTACTATAAAAATTCATCAGTTACTACATCTCAGGATGGTAACTTAACCTGAGAAGAGAATATCCTCTAATTATCACCTTCAGTCAGTCTACTGTGGTTTTCTACACCCACATCCCTAAGCCAGTCCTCTAAAGGTGTCGAGTTCTCCTTCAAAGGGGGTTAAATTCACAGCCTTTTGATTTTGAAATGGAAACAAGCAAGGGTAGATATTTTCCTTGGTTTGTGTTTTCATTTTCTGCTGATCATTTTTATTTTCAGAGCTTCAGGAATTAGAACTACTATGCACCAAAGGTCTCATTAAGATTATGTAATTAATTTCATTAAAAGAAGTTCTAAATGTGATTGTAAATATAATTTTTTTATGTAGTTGCCTAATGTCCTAGGTAAATACCAGGCTATTGACATTTTGCAAGGCTTACATTTATAAATAGCGTATTTCTAACACACTAAACTTAATAGAATCCTTTTAGAAAACCTATTATACCATAATATAAAGTTATATTACTTTTCAGTAATTAGTGTTTGTTTTTCAGAATTAATTATCACCTGGCTTCAACCTGAACAACTCAGCATTCCAAGCTTCTCTCTCCTCTAGATATGCATTGAGTCCGAGTCATTGGCATAATTATCAGAGATTCAGAGAAACAGGTAGATTGATTTCTGTGTTCTCCTGTATACTTGACATGAAACATATTTCCTCATAAAATATTCTGCTCTGAATTAGACCTTGAACAACAAAGGTAATGCAATAAGACTGTTAAACACAAAATACTGGGTTTTTTCTTTTTACACAGGCTTAAGCACTTGAAAGGGTATACAGGAATTCTGCCCTGTAATTTGGATTAGGAAGAGCGAAAAAACTTTGAAAGAGGACTACGAGGATTTTTACTGTTATTATTATTCCATTGCTACAACAGCATCTCAGTTGTAGTAGGTCTTACACAAACACTTCTGAAAGAGGCTCACGTGCTCTGTCCTGTAGTAAGACACCAGCAAGAACGAAGATTACTCTGTTTTTTATAAGAGTCCTACAACTGTCCAACAAGAATGTTTTCCTGCATGGGAAATGCATCCCAATAGAGTTCTTAAGCTGTGTATCTCTGAGCCTTTCAGTTACATTACCCCACTTCAGAGACAGCTCTGTTTTATTAACCCTCTTCCGTCAGGGAAATTGAGGAACACCACCTGTCAAAGCTAAGAAAATGCATTTTTATTTCCACTCCTTCACACTGTTAACATGACTGTACTCACACAACTCTAGTAACCCATTTTACCAATATTTTTTCTTAATAAACATTTGGATATGGGGAAAAACCCACAATGTCTCTCCTCAAAAAGAACCTGGCAGAAACCCGCATCAAGACAGACTAAACACCAATTCCATAAAAGTTCGCAACAGCTCACATTGACTTTCACCTTGTTTTCACATGCACACACACATAAACACAGTCTGATTCAGTTCTGTAAATTAAAAACTGTACATGGACATATGTAAAGCCCAAAATTTTCATAACAGCTCAGAATCCAAAACTGGATGCCAAGGCTTTCTAGCTCTTATGCGATTGTTCAGAAAGGAGCTATGTATTTTTGAAATCTGATACCAAGTCAAGTTCTACATATGCTAACACAATTATGATAAGGGTATAGCAATTATCAATTATTCTACATTCCCAAACTGAGCAAATTGCTTACATTATATATTTTTTGAAAACCCTGCCGCCTCAAGAGGAAACAATTGCAAGCCATTCTGTGCTTTCCTGGAACTAGCCTCAAACTTCTTTTTCCTGCTGAGACCATAGACCATTAACATTGTTAATGTTCTCACTAAAACTGTTTGGAGGATGTGACAAGTCTAATTTGTTACTGACAAACCAGCTGGGAGTATGTTTAAAATGCATCAGTCTTGCTGTTGTACCTTTCGAATAGATGTGTGGTTCCTGTCAGGTAGACTTGCTGTTTTGTTAAGGACTACCTGTTATTTCATCAATCTTTTTAGCTGGCTGCAGAAAGGAAACCCCTCCATTTTGCTCACTTTCATTTCCGCTTTTAGATGTTAAGAAAAAGTCTTTAAAATACAATGACCACAGCCTAGGGAAGGAAACAGACAGCTGTTCAAGACAAAGCTTAGGAGCCCAGATGTGCTTGATTCCTCAGAGCTATTTTTTAATTAAGTCGTATAGCTAGTTACCTTAGAGTTAGATACCATATCTACCTTTCCACCTTTATTTTGATGAGACATTTACAAAATACTGAACTTTAGCAGTGATTTTGCATTAAAGAAGTGTATTTTATCAGCCTGAATATCAAGTTTGTACAAGCCTCTCCACCTGAGAAATACTTTTCAGAAGCAAACAGTCTAGATGACTTCTGTCCATTCACCTACCTCCACGTCTTTCAGAAGTGTATTTGAATACTTTGGTTTATTCAACTACCCAGATCAGACCACTGTGGATTTATGACCTAGCCTTTAAGATGCAAGAGCTTTTCAATACTGCTGACTTCTTCAAAAGATTTGAGTTCCCTTTTGCAAAGAAGTTAACAAGTTTACCAGGATTATTTGAAGGCACTACAACAATTCTTCAAATGCTGTGGGCAACATTTTCAAAAAAGGCCACCAATGCACATTGACTTTATATTCTAGACAATAATTAAGAGTCTTAAAATGAGCCCTCAAAATGAGAAGTTGGGGGGGCAATCATTGGCCACTCCTGAAAACATATGCAGAACAGTTCATATTCCTATTCCTAGCATCTTTGGTTTCTGTGAGCCTGATCATTAGCACAGATATAGCTCAGCACCAGAATGCCTGAAAAAGATGCTTTTTTTGTCGTACTTTTATCCCCACTTAATTGTCTGCAACATACAGTATGACACTGCTAGACACTTCTCAAATCAGATTCAAGAGACTGATAAACAAGTGAAAGAATGATCGAGATTACATTTCAGGAGCAGTGCTGGGTGTATGTACCTAGATGTACCTGTCTATACTACATTTTATGAAAAACACATGAACAGGACACACCTGTTTGTATTATGTTTTATTTAATATTATTGGAAATACTACTTTAAATTGAGAAAACCTTAATTTAAAGCAAAGTATCAGCACCGAGTAGGTAGTTTTATTCAACTCAGTAAGAAGGACAGATTGTTTTCCCTTCTGCTTCAAGAAAAAAAGAACGGAAAAAATTCTGATCTACTGGGCATTGTTATTTTTTCTGATTTCTTTATTAAATATGAACTCAGTTACTCCAGCAGGGCTAATAACCCCCTGCTGCAATGTCTGCATCATCCACTTCCATGCAGAACCTGTCTCCACCTCTGCCCTGATGGAGATAAGGAGAGCACAGGGCACATGCTTGTGTTGAGCAGCTGCTTCAGTGTGAAACAGCCACTCTGCTTGCTGTTTTGCATCTTACAGCCATTCAGGCTCCAGAGCTCTCCAAGACCAGCTTCCTATGGCCTTTGTACCACACCAAGCCCATAGGAAGGTGATACGGAATAAATCTCTGACCTTTCATATGGTGACGGCCAGCTGTAATGTGGAGTAGCTGAACCCTGTCTGGGACACAAGACTGTCATAAACATCACCCAGGTGGTAAGTAGGCCTGCCAATTTGATGAGATGCCCAGCAGAAAGAAGGATATTGGTGTCTGTGCTAAGCAGCTGGTGTTACAAAAAGCAATATAAAGGAGAGATTAATTTACAACATGCCACTCTGTACACACAGCAGCCTTGATTGCCCATGTTTTGACAGGTTTCCATGACATAATCACTCCTGGACCTTCCTTCCTTTTCATATAAGAGTCAAAACCACTGAATGGTTTAGAGGATGTTCTGGTAGTAGAAGGGCACTTACAGGTATACAAAAGGATGACTTTTCCCGTTTAAGTGCTGCACCCCATCCCTTTGGAAGGCAGTGTCTCTATGCTTGATGAACAGAAGATAGGAATTTGCTACAGTTAAGGCCTAGAGAACTGGTTTTTTTGCTTCGGCCAAAGGCTGATGTATTCAGACCTTACCTACACACAAACATGAACTCATTTCACAACAGAAGTCATACTGTTAGTTAGTTAAAATGTTACAGCTTTGTATATTAGTTTTAGCATAAGTAGTGAAAGCTAGAGCATTAAAACTTGTTTAAAGCAATATAAACCCATATTGACATTAGACAGTAACTCAGGGTAAACAAGAAGCACAACTTCTGCAGGCAGCCTCAGATGTCCTACACCTATTCTTCAGCAACATTCCAGATAATTACTTTCCTAATAGTCTCGTGAACACCACCACTCTAACATGGTAGCAAACAAGAGCCAGAAGAAATAGGTTACACAGCAGCCAGAACAGAATTGTGAAGAATGCATCTCCTTCTGCCTGAAGCAGAAGTCAAGTATGTTTTGCTCTCCACATTAACATGCTTAAGAGATTCTAATAGTAGAACCTACCAAAATCTGTCTTGCTGAGTTTTAGATTTGGTCCCTTTTCACAGCACAATGCCTCTATTAATTTAACAAGCTGAAAGGGATTTATAGCTCTGATTTACAAGTTTATAAATTGTTATTGCTTTGAGTTTCTCATTTAAACCAGTTACAAAGCTTGAAATATCTCAGAGAATGATTTAGATCTGGCCACACTGCACGTCTGGAACCAAAGCTGGTATAATGCAAGACTGCTATCTTGCTAAAAGTAAGGGGAGAGGTAGCCTGCTGAATGGACCTGTGAAAATAAGGATGGCCATTACACCTGATGGTATTACTACACCCAGTATATATGTTGTGCACATCACCTATACTTTGCTGCCTATCAGATATATCATCTTGTATTAATAGTAATGGTTATAATTTCTCCTGGCCTCACCATGTAGAGGTGAATTTTTTTTTTTTCCAAAGGAAGACATTATTTCCATCCAGCAGAGAAAGAAGCTAACACAGCAGAATGAGAAGGGAATAGCTTTCAAAGGTTCAGACAGCATTAAGAACCCCAGCCCCCACTGCAAAGGCTCTAATTTACACCTCTGAAAAGCTGTCCTGCTGAGTTTGAATGATGGCACTCTTAAAGCTACAGCTTAGTTCCCCTTCTCGTGACATCTGACAATTTGTATTGAACAGACCTCACTATCTCAAAAAGGAAAACAGAGTGTCTTAGCATGGTGCCACTGCAAGCAACAGACAACAGGGAAGACTAGCCAAGCTATGGTAGAGCTGGCTGGACACACAGTGGGAAGCACATAATAGATATGTTCATATGACATGCAGGAACTTTGAAAATGTCTGCTTTCTCACACAGGGTATCTCATGATAGTGTCTCAAAGCAAGACCTGTAACCTATACACTTGTACAGTACTTTAGCAGTGTGAAAAAATACTGAGCTAGTCTTCTGCCATCTGCAAGCCTCAGAGATGCTCAGCTGCTTAAAACTTCACTGCTGTGAGCTTTCTATGTTGTTACTATCAGCATAAAGCCTGTACCCTAAGAGATACAAGATGTTAATGAAAAGGTGCTAACCCTTCCCAGCCTCTTGGGAGTTCAGCCCCGTACGGGATCGGTCCCAGAGAAACTGGGCAACTCTGTGCCTCTACCTCTCAAGCACTTGGAAGTAAGTAGCCTTCATGCACTTACCTTACAGTGAACAATGTCAGTGTTGGGCTGGTGCATTTGCCTGAATCAACACTGAGACAGATTAAGGTTCCCTCCACCACTTTTCCCCTTTGCTTGCTCTGAAAAATGGCAATGGACCCATTCATGCAAATGTAGAAATAGCTTTTGTTTTAAGCAATAACACTGATGCTGCTAGCTAGAGCAGATATCTGAAGTGAATCCTAAATCAATCTACATAGTTAATTGGAGACTTCTTACCTTTTAAATATTCCCAAAATCAGAAGGATGCCAAAAGCTGATTAGAGAAGATTCATGTTGTCTTTGGTATATCGGTATTTATGTTTGTGCACATCCTGATAATTACTCACTGAAAGTTTCAGACTGCCAGAAATACCTTGATAATTCCCCTATAGGTGATTCTGTGGAGAAAAAGCAGAAAGTGAATGTTAAACATACTGTAGTCAATACTTTTTTTATCATTCCAGGACTGCTACAGAGCCTGAGCCAATCTGCAATGCCAAGTCTTTCATCTCAGCTATAACAATCCATGCCTATTGCCACCTAACTCTAAAAAAATCAAAACTATTGTTGCAGTATACCATAGAAAATGTACTTTTCATTTCACCCAGTGAGCAAGACTACAGCTCCATCAGATTTAGTCAGCTTCAAAGCTCATTTGGAGGTAAAAGTCCTATGAGAAATCCATAATGAGAAAGATCTGATAGTTTAATGCATTCCTGCAAAGAACTGTAATTTGCTAGGAAATTGATAGGATAATATAATTCCTGAGATCAACTGGAGATGGGTGTGTTATGTATCAGCTGTAAGCGTTGGTACAGAGGGATTCAGTTAGGAATGGGTGACAGTTCAGAGAGTCACAGATTGTGACATCTCTAGGGGAACTCATGTCAATTAATCTAAACTAACATTCAGTTAAGTTTATTTTTCATTTTTGATTCCTGCTTCTGATCAAGATGACTCAGTTCAACCTTGCATCTTGGCAACATTTAGATATGTACCCAAAACAAATCTCCAAATGTATTTATTACAGCAAGATTCAAAGAACTCAATATCCCATGGTACTGTGCACAATACAGGAACATTGTAAAACAGTACTTGAACCATAGAACTTGCAATCTAAATAGACAAGACAGGAAAACGATGTTATCAGTCTGAGAATTAAGTGAGCAGCTACCACCATTTCAGCAATTCAGTTCTCATTTAGACAACTAAGCAAGTTTTTCAACATCCTTGCTCTTTCAGTTACATTAATCTAGCTAGTATCTTCCTCTCTGCTTGGGCTGAAAGCAGCTTTTGAAGGACTGCTGGAAAAGACCATTTGCTTTGTTGCTCCACTGCCATTCTCTCACCCTCAGTTCAGTGAAGTTAGCAACGGGAAGAGCAGCTCTTTCAGTTCTGCACATACCACACTTGCTAAGGCAAACGCCTACAAGACAGGAAATGTATTAACAGCATTTGCTGATCAGTCTGTCCAAGGAAAATTGTGGGAAAACCTGAGCAACTGATTGATCAGACATACAGTGAGACTTTGTCTCACCTTTCTGAGAGAAAGACTGATAAACAAATCACTACAGGGACAATATGGGGGTTTGGCTCATAGCTGGGTGACTTAACACTGTTGAAATGAAAATAATATACAAGAAATTATTCAGTGAGCTATTTTAATTTATTATTTCTGCGCAGAAATAAGGCAACTAATACAGAGACTGTGTGTAGAGAAGGTCCACATTATTAATCGTAATACAAGTCAAGTTTTTCTGCAAGTGCAGTATCATTACTATGCCAACACTTTTTAGCTCTGGATCTCACCACATTCAAGAAAGGCAGTCTGTCACTGTGACCCCAGTATTTGCAATGGAATAATAAAGACACCATTAAATACACTCACCCAAGGTAAGTAGATCAGGAGAACCAAAAGGAGATGATTTCTAGGTGTGCATTCAACCAAGCAATTATCAGTAATTTCACAGATTTGAAATAACCATGGATACTACCTGGTATTTTATGTAGGGATAAGTGCCAAACAATTTTAAGGCAAGATTGACTAGGAAATGAGATACAACAGGAAGAGGAGAACTATCACGACCTTCTAAGGATGCTACTGCTACTGTAGGATTTACATGCAAACTAAATCCAGAAAGACCAGAACTAGTGAATTAAAGGGAAAATGTTGAAATACAAGGTGATCAGCTTCGAGCTAATAAGAAAACAGTGTAGAACAATTTCACTGCATGAAGATGGCGAGGGGTAGAGCTGAACTTGAGAAAAATCTGTAAAGCCAGAGATAGGGTTAATGCATCTTTAGGATTAATGTAGTCATAATGTAACACCGCAAAGAGAGCTGGTCATAAACTGCCACAAGGGAAAGAGATAACAATGGGGAGTCTGTGTGGACTTATTGCAGAATAGTATCATAGCATCTGCTATACAATATGGTTTGAACTTTGCAAAGCCCCACTGTATAACTCACTTGTCATTTGGGCTGAGGAACAGACAACAGATCTGCCAGGAGTACTCAAAACCAGACCTATTAATTTTTTTTCCAAAGAGACAATTCTAAACCAGATGTTCTCACTGACACAGTATTTCAACAAATAGATCAGCCCCCATTTAAAAAAAAACATGTAGTAGAATCCAGTAAAGGTTCCTGTAAAAGAAAATGTTCAAAGTGAGAACTGTGGCAGCTTCAGTTAGCTTACAGCACAATATTATTTACAAAGCAATGGAAAAACAGTACACAGAAAGGGATCAACCAGGCCATCAAGTCTAAGCTTTCATGATGTGACAGTAACAGCAGTGATACCAGCTATTAAACAGCACACATGAAGATGCTTTTCCTCCTCTCCAGCAACATTCCAAGACCATTCAGAAAACAGAATAAGATAGAGAGGGCTGCTGCCTGTCTTCCAGTTGGAGCATGCAAGTAAACTCAGGATGTATTTGAAAAAACTCTGACCAGGGTACCAAAGTGGTTACTAAGCTCACTTGTACATTTGATCCCTTTTTTTGGTGCTGACCAGATGGGAATGGTCAAATGGGTACAGCACACTTCAGAGCCTTAAAAACACCAGATGCACTTCCTAAGTTTCTGGTGGACTGTTTTTTTTTTTCTTAGCAATTTAAGACTAGTCATTTAGGCTTTATCAAAAATATTTAGGCACTTCCATTGACTTAAGGTTTAGGTATGTGAATACATTCCAGGATCAGGACTAGTTCTCAGTTCAAATGACTTGTTTTTCCTGGGACAGATGCATTGCGCAGACATATATAACAAAGCATCATATAATTACCTAGACACCCATGGCTTGTGTAGAGGCTTGCACCTGAGTCACTGTTTCATTTCTTTAAGAGAAGTTATCTCCTATTTAGATCTTTTCTGAACTGTCACACACTGATTCATCAAGAACTCGGGAACAAAGTGTTTTGATCATTTAAAAAAAGAAGATACAAGCAAAGCAAAGATACTTGCAATGACATCTTTGATGTTTTATAGATTAAGAGTCTCATGAATAACTGTCACTTCTTGTGTCATCTCTTTTCTGGCTTTGAGAGTTTTCATTAACTGAGATTAACGCTAACTAGAAAATAATTAGACTAGCTTATAGAGTCTGGCCTTCCCATCAGCACTAATAATAATTAATCAGCACCATCAATAAATTAATAGCATTAAAATTCTGACCCACTGTATTATTCCTCAGCCCCACACCATCCAATTCTATTCTTGGCTTCACTGTGTGCAGGAAACAGTATTCCTTAAGACAATACCAAGGGGACAAATATAGAAACTAAAATTAACACTCATTTTCAGTGTCCCTGTAAGAAAATGTCATATTTTGCTACATAATTGCCCAGCATCATTCACCACTGATCTGTGAATCTGAACTCATCATCCATGCTCCTTGTTCAGCTCCACAAAAGAGTCTTCTACAAGGAAGCTAAAAAAATGAGAAAAAAGAAATATTAAAAAAGGGTTCTTCAGCTTGCACAACCCAGCTCTCCTTTTGACTGTTGTTACTGTCCTATTCACTGGCAACAAGCTCAGACTAAACTTAGTTAATCACATCAGAAATGGAGTAGGGCTTTTCTAATCCTTTATTTTCATTTATCTTGAATGAAACAAAGTCTTAACTCCTGAAAAAAAGTCAAGGAAAAAAAAATCAATAGTTCTGCTGCTACTAATACATACGTGACTTTCAGAAATGGAACAAGCTCCTGATCAATTTTTCTTCATTCTTTCTGATCATAGAAGATAAGTGATGCAACACCAGTTTTTGCAGCCAAAGGGGTCATTATTATCTTATATCACTTCATTCTCCCGTAAGAGAACAGGCAATTTCTTGTCAGCAGCCAGGACAACATTATAATCCTTGGTTTACTGAAAAATGAATGGAAGGTCAAAGTAGTCATACAGATCTTCTGTTCTTCAACCTTATGTTAAAATACAGGCATATTTTATAGATACATCAGTGAGAATCCATCATATTTTGCAAAAAGAGTAAGAAAGAAGATTAGTAACAAGCACCGTTCAAGCTTCTGGGATAGCTGAAGTGGACATTGCATTGTACACTTTGGTTAGGAATTCTCATTTCCACTTGTAATGTCCAAAGGACTGATTTGCATCATCACTGCATCATTAGTGATCGCTGTCATTCAAGAAGCAGTAATTTCACAACTGCCCAAAAGAACTGGACCTGTACAGTACGAATGAGAAACCCCACAATGCTGACAACTGTGGCTGTTAAGGATTCTGTGTCTTTTCAATGTTAGGTATTTTAGACCAGTTCCCTGCTTTTTGTCTTTTGTTGAAGAGAATCTCAATGTGCTGCTAAATTATATTTCTGCCCTTCATATGAGAACTGCATTTCACTAGCAGAACTACTGGCCATTAAAAAAACAAACCAAGAGGTTATTCTGACCATATCTTCATCACATTTACTATTTCAAGACTTGTGATGCAATAGACAGCAGTGGAGAGAAAAAGCAACAACTGTTTCTGTCAGTGATTCTTGCAGGAAAGATTTGTGTTTAGATCTGATGCAAACCAATCAACAAGACAGTAGAAACATATGAATTAACTGAATCTCTTGCCATTGAAGCAAATAGAAAGTCCCACAGATTTCACTGGGCCCTTACCATTACAGCTGTTGCAAATCTAAGCTAAGCAAAGCAAAGTTGCCTTAGGGGAAAGGACCCACTGTATCTACAATGAGATTGCCACTATTCTCTTGAACATTTTACTGTCATTTTCACTTTTTGGTTCCACTAAACACTGATGGAGATAAAGACTCCAGCTAAATCACTGGGATTTCTCTATATCTAGGTACTCTACATGCAAAGAAAGGAGGCATACGTCTAAGGCACAGTTTGATTTCAGTACTTTATCAGAAGGGGACAGCTTTTAATTCTGTATTTCTTTATGTCTGTGTGGTTCTTTTAATTAATTTTGAGGTTATGCAGTAAGCTGAATACTATTTAGCCTGTTAGATATAGATTAACCATTTCCTTATCACAAGGAATCACATTTTACTAGTGCAACATCTGTTCCAAGGAGTACGTGCACTTGAGACCACCTAGAAGCACATTAGCAAATGACAGAAACCTGCAAGCCCTGTATAACTGAATTTTACAACTTGAAGATGCAGAAAAAAATGAAAACCCAGGTACTTTGTAAGCCTCTGAATGCAATGCTTAATCCAAGTAATCCAAAAGCAATCTTGTTGGCAATCCAATTGTGTTTTCTGAGGAGGAGACTGCAATAACAGTTTGTTTACATATAATTGGATCCCCTTATATGTTTGTATTGTGCTTATTTCTGAAACCTTTCAAAATTGAAAGGTCTCCTGTAATATTTGACTTGGCTTTTCACTCTAACCTGAGGGATTACACATTACTTCGCACATAATAGCCCAGACAAATATGAATTTTGTATTAGTACTGATCAGAAAGTACAGCTATCCCTTGAGAACGAGAAACCAGGACAAAAAAAAAATGAGGAAATTGCACTGATTTTTAAATTGCTTTTTATTTTGATTTGTTTTTCTTAGGAAGTTCTTACTGTCTATATCAGTTTCTCTGCTGTAAATGCAATTCAGTGCAGAAAACAAGGGAAAAGAGACTTTATATCTGTGACAATTTAGAGTCACCACAACTTTTCACAGAATATTGTTTATTTGCATCTGCACGCTAAAGCGTTTCATTAATAGACAGATTGCAGAGCATGCATTCCTCACTGATACTATTCATAGCTCTTAATAGGAAACACTGCATTTGCCTCTTACACTCTGCTAAGAGTTTCCAGAGGATTACAGTGAAACAGAAGACCAGAAGTTTCTTGTGACTGAAGAGAAAGCATACCCTTATCCCAGCATAGAAATGACAGAGTTCCTTGTGTGGACAACAGTTCATGTCACATTCATTCTGTTTAACTATATTCACTGACTTTCCCCTAGTCTTGTGGCAGCTTTTCAACTCCAACTTCCCATACACTCTAGTAACCAACTTTGACATGCAAGCATTATTGCCTAGGGGTGAATTGGACTATGAATTTCAGGACATACGATTTTGCCAAGCTACATCAACTCAACAGCCCATCAAGACATTGTGCTGACTCCAACCATGGCTGCTACACAATGCTTGAGCAAAGGCTAGACCTCAATCAAGCTAAAACAATCATGCAGTAATTTGCAGCAGGGGAGTCCCTTCTTGACACCACCACCCCTCCCCAAGTGCTCTGTCTGCAGAAGTGTAGGAAATAGAAACAGAAGAAACTTCTAGGTTTGTGCACTAGATCCCACTACCTAGAACTGTCTCCCTACCACAGTTTGGTCCTTACTTATTTCTTTCTCATGTACCTGGAAAACATGTCCTGAACAGGAACCTGACTGGAACAGAGCAGTTAACATTTCTTGTCCTGTCATGGCCCCTTGTAAGTATGCCCATCTGCTTGCTCTGTCAGATGTCAAATAGACAGGAAGTCAAAGGAAAGCATTATTGGGTGAGATGCACTTGAGACAAGGAAGAATGCTATCTGCCTAAAAGCCTGCTGATACAGTTGAATCCCGTAATTCTGGATTGCAGTAAAATAGTGTTCCCTAAACTTTACTTTGGAGTAATCCTGACACATGGGAACAACCTGAGATTTACAGTACCAGTACAATCCAGTCATTCTATATCAAAATCTCTTATGCTTACTCTCAGGAAACAAAAGACAGTCTTCATCGCTAGTTCTGACAACTGCAGCCTGACACTTCTAAAGCTATTCAAACCAAGCACACAAGATTTGTCAGAACAAGGCTGACATTTTAAAAGAATAATGATAAAATGTCTAAAAATGTGCTGCAGAAATACTCACAGATACTACTGGCAATTTGAATACAACAGCAAAGTGTTACCACATAAAAATCAAACCAGAAATTCTTTCATGTAGTTAAACACGGAGTTAAAATTATATAAAAGCTGCAGGTACTCTGATGCAGAAGGGGGAATTCACAAGTTCTTGTTCTGTGGCTTAATGTACACGGACATTTTGCTTTAAGAATGATACTTGTTTCACTTTCACTCATGTTAACATGAGTTTAGCTATTGCATGAACAAACAGTAGATAGAATGTAAGGATTCCTTATAGGCAAAAGAAATTAAGTCTCTTCTATTGAGTTAAATTAGTACGAATCCTTCTTAAGCATTTTAGATGCTTGCAGTGCTGTAATAGCACTAGTAATGGTAATTTATTTTATAGCTGAAGATCATGAAGGTGCTGTGACATGTGAACAGGCCAGCTGAGCATATAATACACTGAGTTTTGTCATCCTCCGCATTTGGTAGGGCATTAGCGGAATTCTGTTGACTTTTTACCATGAAGCCTGGATCTTCACATTGGTCTATTTCAGTGAGAATTTAAGAGATTTTATTCTGCTTCCCTCCTCCTCCTTCCCCGTGCAAGCTAAGCATGTCAAATACTGTAACATGGAGACATATTAAGAAGTTTTAACACAACTTTCAACCATCCTGGATGCAAAGAAGATTAGTAAACACATTTAAGTAACCAATGCCCAAGTTGAAGACAGACTAAACCATTTCAGAAGTAAAAATTGTTGGAAAGCTTCAAAGATAGAACCACTTCTCAGGATAAGTAAATAGGAGTGGGAAAATAAGTATGCACAGATATGTTATACTCTGCCAAGTTTTCAGAGTAGATATGGCCCTTTTAGCACTGCTTTATTGCATAAGGACAGATCAAACTGAGCACTCCATCCCTATCATCTCACTAATCCATAATTAAAAAATTAAATAATTTAGTACAAGACATCCATTAAGTTCTTTAAACAATTAAAGACTCAGTTAAACATGATGGGCCATTAAGTTATCATTGAATGAGGTTGCTGTGTTTGCATAGTACCAACTTGCTCCCTCAGAAGTATGTTGTGTCTCACAACTTGCACCCATCGAAGGTCTGTTAAATAGATATAATTCTATCCCATAGTCCAATAAAAGCAGCATGTCAAAATGCATATTTTTCCATAGCTATAGAGCTCACACCCTCTCCTGTGGTTTGAAGGTAATTTAGCATGGAACATTTCCCTACTAATATTAAGAAAGATGAAACATCAGAGCAGAGGTGGTGTCAGCCAGCAGATGGTACTGTAGGCTGCCATACTGCGGGCTCCAGAGAACGGGCTAGGCTGCTGTCAGTCTGTTGCATGTCATGCTGCTAGGGAGCACACCCTGGCAGAGGTGGTGCTTTCAGTATCCTTTCTCCCAGAGTTCTGATATCAGGAGACTCATTATACCATGGAGACAGCTGCAGGAAAGTCAACTTTTCAGGTAGCCAAAGGCATCTTGTCTGTGAATAATCTAGGTAAGTAATGTATAAGAAAGCATCATCTATACTCCCACCTTTACCTCACAGTACCACTTCCCTACTGCTGTGCACCTTGGTGTGCAGAGTGAGGGCAGTCACACTTTCTCAGGCTGGGAGCTCTTCTTTGCTCTCCCTCACTAGTTCTATTTTGCTCAAGGACAAGTAGCTGTTTTCCAGACAGTATGGAACCCAGCCCTGTGCACAGTATCAGAATAAATCATTGATGTCACTTATACTCCTCTCAACTATTTTAGTTATTGTAGGCTCTTTGCTCAATATCCTTCCCAGGGGTCCTAGACCCTGGCCTGTAAGGCAAGTTTCAGCAGCTCTCCAAGTTGCCTTCAGTTGCCTAGGATATAATATTATCTGTATGCTTTTTATTCACACAACAAAACACCAAAAGTAGCAAATTCTCACTGGCTAAGGCAAGTTGCATCTCCTTGCATTTTCTATGGGTACCGTGGTTTAATCCCAGCTGGCAAGTAAGCACCAGAGAGCCACTCGCTCACTCCCTGCCCCCCCATGGGATGAAAGAGAGAATCAGAACAGTAGAAGTGAGAAAATTCATGGGTTGAGATAAAGACAGTTTAATAGATACAGCAAAAGCCACTCATGCAAGCAAAGCAAAACAGGAATTCATTCACTACCTCCCATCAGCAGGCAAGTGCTCAGCCATCTCCAGGAAAGCAGGGCTGCACCACAGTTAATGGTTACTTGGGAAGACAGATACCATCACTCCAAACATCCCCAGCCCCTGCCTTCTTGCCCCCAGCTTTAGCACTTCAGTCTATTCCTGGATTCCGATTTCCTACATGCACCCTTCCCTCCTCCCCCCAAGATAAACTGCATTGCTTATGGAACACAAATAGGTGATGACCCAGTTGAGAATTTCATGATTGGCAAATGAGGTGGAAAAGCGTGCTTTAGTTACTAGTCTCTCTGGAGAATATATTAAATAGTTGAGCAGGTTCTAATATGACAGCACGGATTTTGTCGTCTTTTTTTCATTTTGAAACTGTAAGTTTACAAGTCCATGAGGCACTATTTGGAACAGCTACCAGAATCTTTACTAGATTAACTGTCCCTCTAGGGGACCCACTCCCCATTCCTGTGGGAACATACATACCATATCCCAGCTGGGCAACAATCCACTTATCTAGTGACCAGCACTGTTTCCCCTTGATTAACTAAGCTAATTGGGAGAGTCAGGACTCCTTGGGTTTAGATCTGCCTGCACCACCAATTCTGACAAGTCAAGTAAGTCGCTTCAGCTAGCGTTTTCAGAAGTGGCACTCTGAGTTATCATAGCCCCTGTTGGAGTCAGAAGTGAAAGAGTTCTTCGGAAAACCATAGACTGGGCATAGAACTTGAATTCTACTTCTCCATCCTTCAATTTCACAATCTGTAGATTACTAGTAACTTACTAGTTCCTCAGACTTTGAAAGACCAAGGAGAATTTCAGTGGATGATGACTAAGAAGATCAAGAACAAGTCTTATTTTTTCAAGAAGTTCTAAAAAAACAATGCCACTTCTATCATATGGTAGTTATGTCTCTTACCTTGGTACCACATGTTCTGTCATGACACCAAAAAGCTGAGAAATTCAGTCCCAAAGTCCTTCAGCACATGGTCATCTTTAATGTATTGGGAGTTACTTAGTGAACCAGGATCTCTTCCCAAACTGAGTAAAGATAAGCATCACAAATGCACTACAGACTAAGCAAGTTACTATCTCAATTTAGATGTAGCCACAGATCCCAAAGGAAGCTAGGAACTGCAGGTAGGTCTGAAGCCCCAGTTTATCACATTACCCACTGTATCATTCTTCTGTCCTTCTGTCTCACAGAACTCCCATCAAGTCGGTCAACCTTCAGACTGCTTTGCTAGGTTGCTCACATGCATAAAACTGTGCACAGGATTTAACTAGCTGTTTTTTCATTGTCTTCCCCTTGTGCATTGAAATGTCAAAGACCGAAAAATGAAGATTGAAAAAAGTCCTCAGTCAGCAACCTGCAATCTATTACAGCAATTAATCAAAGACATACTTTGTCAACCTGTCTTTGTTCTCTTATGCTTTATGATCATGTTATTTCATCAACACAATAAAAAGGGATTAATCTTCCTCACTGGAAAAATTGTTTTCAGGACTAAGGGTAGCTAAAGGTGGCAGCCTTAGTTATGCTACTGATCATGTGGTCCAAATCAATCCAAAAACAGAATTCATTATTTTTAACTGGGATGCATTCATTAAGTCTTAGCAAGTGCATTTTCAAGTTCTGCACATTATCATAATGCAAATCTGCCACTCAGGGCAGCATATTCATACAGTCACAGCAGGTTCAGCAAGCAAAATACAAGGGCTGCATGCAACTGAACAGACTTGTTCAGGTGACCACATATAAGGTGGTGTAACACACCTACAAAAAGTAGGTCAGTTTGCTATTGTGCTGTTCTGATACTGAAAAAAATAACTGCAATTACACTGTTATAATGAATATTCTACAAAGCAGTAATCATAATTCAATCTGTTAAAGTGTAACATTGTTTCTTCTAAACTGGAGACTAATTACACAGCAAGACACTTCACAGTACAGGTTGACATACTCTGGCATTTTGATACACATTATCAATACAAGTTCATACAACTTTGTCATGAAGCTTTCAGAATTTAGGAAAGTCCAACTAGAAGACATGCAGGATGTCCTGCAATCACAGAGACTGCCTTGATCACCCTAACCGTTCCCCTACTCCCCTGCAGTTTCGCCCTAGAATATCAGCTCAGCTTAAGTTTGTTATCCTTAGAAGCTTGGTTGACAGTCCCAGCCAGGACTTGCTGTCAAGTGTACTTCAGAACTAACAACCTGACATCTCAAATCTTACCTGGGCCACCTGGAGTGTAAGCTCCATAAAAATCCAATAACTTGACAGCATCATTTTGCAACACTCATAACACTGCAACATCCCCAATCACTTAAAATTACCTGGTGCCACAGCATCTCATTTCAGTGGTCAAAGATGTTTCTTTTATTGTAGTCACCATGTTCTTACCAATGCATTTCAGCAGGATTGTCCAGACATTAATGCTGTAAGCATCTGAAATCTTTACAGGTCAATTGCAGCACCTCAATCTTTACACTGACAGCAGAACTTTGGAGCATCAAGTCCGTGTGTTCTTTGCTTTTCTAATTACTCGGTTTGGCCTCATCACTGGCTCATTGCCCACAACATATTCATTAGCCACAGAATCTCTGCAGCCAGCCCTGTAAAACCAGCCATAGACTCACATTCTGAAAAGAAGTTCTGACAGGACTAATATTAACCTGAACACCTTGTAGGCTCTCTTATTACTAAGTGGATAGAGTACTCATTTCACCAACTCAGTAAATAACTGGATTCAGCTTAATGTTCTTGTAGTTAAAAGGATTACTAACAAGACTTGCTCAAGAGAAATACAGCACTGGCCTCAAGTACATGTACTAATACACAAAGGTCTTAAGTATGTAATAATACCAGTAACATGTTTAGCTTATATAAAAGCAGATGAATAATGTGAAACTCCTCCCTGGGGACACAGCCAGTACTTTTTTGATCTCTTTGAATACGGGTTGATGTAAGATAGTCCAGACACACATGGCACTTACTACTATAGCATTCAGTCACTTCACAGGACACAGCTAATCTCTGTTCTCTGGTATTTTGGGGGGTAATTTCAGAGGAACTCCACTAGCAGCACAAACAACTGTGCTCTGGTCTGAAGCAATGGCTAAGTGTTCACATATCTAGAACCTGTGGTTAGTGGATCACTCAGTCACCTGCTCAAAAAGCCATCTAGACCCCAACCCTCCTGCACCCCATCTCAATGCCCCATACTCATGCAAGTTTTCTGTGGGGAATGCAGCAATGGGAAAACTCTTCCATGGCTTATATTTCTGGAAAAATGTTTTTTGCTTCATAAGTACAAAACTCAGAGATAACAGTTTCTTCTTCACTACCCAGGGGAAAACCAGATCATTTTTTATGTCTTTGTCAGCTGCATTCCATTGTATGCCACAACACAACAGCAGCCTTACAAAGGCACTCCTGCACTACAGTCTATGCAGCACTGATCACAGCTCCTAATAAATACCTCCTTCAATAGCTATTAGAGAAAACTTCTTTTTCTACTAGTATGCTTCCTACTCCTGACATTTCTTTAAAAAGCCTGCTTACAGAATATTCACTGATGATTTCTCAGCTTAATACCTGCCCCAGCAGAACTCAGCCACTGCTTGCTACAATCCAGAGTTCATGCACTGCTAGAGTTTGGCTGTTACAGTTTATTTCCCCAATTAGACAGTAGACCTATCAGACACTTATCCCACTCTTACTGATTGGGGAGGGTGGGTGCAGAGAAAGGAGTTTCTATTTAACAGCTTTGTTACTGCTGAAATGTTAAAGCTTTAGCACAATCAAGCAAACTGCTAATTTCCCACAACTGCCAATATACAAGCAGCACTGGCATTTCCTTGCAATTCCCAAAGTAGGGGAAGAAGGGAAAATACCAATCTAAGAAGAATAGTCAGATTTATTACTATAAATATTTTGTATGAAACTGGTTTGTCATGCCCTTGCGAATTGCTCTTATCTCCCTCAGCCAGCCTTTCGTCATCCTCTAAACCATGAGATAATGTACAAAGGAAAGACTGTAGAATGCTATTTTGGAGTTCTACCCCAAAAATCCGGAATCATGAAAATCATTCATGCTCAAAAGAAAAAAGCAAAGAAGCTATTGATTCAGATCTAGTCTTCTTTTAAGTTACCACAGGTGGAAGGAGGCACACAGATGGCCTGAATAGCATATCTAAGTCCTTAGACATCCTAATGCACCAAGTACAGAGAGAAAAGCAGGTCTACTTTCCTGAAGTTGTTCATGTAAGCAACATGCCAGAAATCCCCTAGTAATGAAACTAGTCAGGTACCACCACCTTTTCCCCAAATGTTAACATTTACTGCACTCTGTCCCACATCTGAATCCATTACCAACTGCATTACCACTTCAGTATCTTCAGACCCTCCCAAATTGTCCAGGGCATCCTGTCTGACAGGTATTTTAAAGAACCCTGGTTTAAGAATCAGTTTGTAACTCATTTTTAATTATTGGAGAAATTGCTTCCATCTAATCACTGCCCCGGCTCTGGGTCATGTGCTTATCTCTAACCTCTTGGAACATGTCCTGTGATAACCCAGTACTGCCAGGTCAAATCCACTTGCTCTGCTTTCCTCATGTCAGTCTTTTGATCTGCAGGTCTTCCCCTTGCGCTGCAGACAAACTAACATGGAGACAATACTCAATATGGGCACGCAGGGGAAGGAATGCAGAAATAGTACCAGGTCTCACTTAGTAGCGCACAGAATCAGCATAGCTGATGTTATCAAATTGTCATCATCTCAAGACCAGCCACAAGTGCACTATCATTAGATGGTTTCATACAGGCAAATCCATTAGCAAAAACGTTTAACTAAAAAGTCAAGGTAAGTTGGTGACATTAACCAGGAGAATCTAATGGATTAAGAATCTAATCTAATTTCTTTGATTAGTTCAAGTATAACGTGATAGACCTGGCAGATACTTCAATTAGATGTATGGGAAAACTTATACCCTTTGCAACAACAGTAACAGTTCAAGTGAAGACACAGAAACAAGTTTCTTAAATTACTAACTGAGGTTAACTTGCAAGGAAAATTCATGGGAGAAAGCTTTGATCAGCTTGTTCCATCAAGCTAGTGAGCAAGCAGGAACATTCTCTGCTATCTTGTTCTCTAACCACATCCTACCAGGACAAAACAATGCATGAACATGAGATGTTCCAAGAATGAACAGCAAGAGTGCCTCCCCTTAATTTTCACCAATAGTCATTCTATTCACATGGAACTCTCCAAGTAAGTTTAACTCGTGCAGCAGAAGCCCATTTTGCAGAACTGTCAGCCAGCATACAGTAATTTCAACAATTTAACTTTCATTGTCTCAATAGCAAAAATCAGGCCTCTGAGTCTAAGGGCTTTCTAAAACTCATGCTCCCTCAGGATGCCTCAAGCAAGTGTGTGAACCAGCATAAGAGTACAGTAGTTGCTGAATCTTGATTAAGGACAAACAAGGAACTTCACTGACCAGGCTGCTGGCACCACCCTCATTCATCATTGATTTCAGAACCTAGAGGCATTAGAAAGAAATTCCCTACAGCTCAATAGCTGTAATCACCTCATGATATCCTGTTTCTTCTGCCCTTACACTTTCTGTAAACTTCTCCAATTGCTCACGAATTAGAAGAACCATGCCTTGAGTTATAACTCCTCTGTATTAAAGTGATCATAACAGATTAGTAATAAATACAAAGTAATTGATTTTTTTAATTTCCTCCCTCCTCCCAACAAGCTTAAACTAATAACAATAATTACATGAAAGTATTTCCATTGGGAAGTTTGTACAGTTTTGACAGTAAAATCAATTCTTCCAAGGACAAACCTTATTGCAAGAATTCATCATTGCTATCTTCAACTACTGTATCACACAATTATCAATGTTATTCATGATGTAAAATATGCACGAGGGCATTTTAATTACAAAATAAGACTGTACAGCAACTACCAAGTCTTATGCAAGCAAATGAATGGGAAAACATTTCTGATGTTAGAGCACAGCAACACGAGTAGTCTGTCATCTCAAGACTTCCTGTGAAGCTGCTGCAAGTATTTCTTGTCTCAACATGGAAATTGCACTCTACAAGAAAACCATACAGGAAAGCCCAAAAATATAGATGTTACCAATCCTTCTAAAGTCAGATTTCTGCCTCAGCTCCTTAAAAAAGTAGTTTTTTTGATTTGTCAGTATGAATGATTTTTGCTGTGTTAAAGGCTACCTCCAGTAATTCTATTCAAATTTGGATATGAGCTCCAAATAGTTGAGCAGGACTCACAGAAGTGCTCAGGACACTGACTCACACACAGAAATAACTGCAGACACCAAAGACTCCTGCAGAAAATACACCA
>Ga0181612_133230_pt1 | contig 37450 bp, 16 predicted proteins | sample HoacroProtozoa21_FD_119630 | JGI IMG/M metagenome (GOLD analysis project Ga0181612, IMG submission 119630) | Hoatzin crop microbial communities from Cojedes, Venezuel. Combined Assembly of Gp0051906, Gp0051904, Gp0051908
CGTATTAACCAAACAGTGTGAAATTCTCTTTGTGCTTTCTCTGTGTATTAATGTCCGGCAACAGCATCATCTTTTAAATCTTGGGGTCATGTGAATAGAATTGTCAAGGACATTCCTTTTCTCTCTGGTATTCACCTTCTGGACATGTTGTAAAGACCTCTTAACCCAGGTGACCTTTCTTGCCCCAAGGTCTTCATGCTTAAAGACAGAACGTTTTCTCAAAAGCAGTTCTGTCTTGCATAACAAACCCAGTGCTATACTGACCTGATTTTTCCATATGTGTTGAACAAAGAGTTTTGGAATGAGTGTTTGGTTTTATTGGCTTACCGTGCATGTTGTGCTTCTCATCTTCAAATGGCTTTACAAACACTGATTAATCCTTGCCACACCTTTTATGGGTAGATAAATAATCAGCATTACGTTCATCTTAAAGAATGGGAAACTGAGACAAGGAGGTTAAGTGATTTGCCCAGGGCCACTGAAGAAGTGTGTATTTGGGCCACAGTCAGAAAAAGAAGTGCTCAGACTGTGTCTGTTGAGTGTAGCCTGTCATAGTGGTGGTACTTTAACATAGATGTGATCATTTCCACATTTAGTGTTTATTTATTTTTAACTCACAATGGAAAAATGCAAAGGTTTTGGAGAGGTAAAGTGCTCACAAATACTAGACTCTTTGCTAAAAGGAACAGGAAAATTATAGTTTCTTTCTAACTTGGTTTCTTATCTTCCCACTTATTGTCTGTGATGTTTTCAAGTTTTACTCTGAATAGACCTGTGTCTATTTGTTTAACATAGCAAAGTGAGAGTCTGCATTGCCAATGACTCAATTGTGTTCTGAGTTTAGATATTATATGCTAGCATGATTCTTTCAGAAGAGCTGATGACTGGTTTAGTTGTCCTTGCAACCCATATAAGAGTTTGAGTTCCTATTCTTGTTTCCTTTCCTCTTGCTTTTGCCACCAGCTTTTACAATAGCTTTCGCAGAAATGACATGATCAGGGCAGCTGCATTGCTATTCTGGGATCTATCGGTAGCTCTGACCCTCTGTATAGTCTTGGGCAAGTCAGTCTACTTCTCTGGTGTCAGACACTTGTAAGCACGTTAGGACCAGGCCTGTCCTTAACTATGCATTACACAGTGCACTGTGGTACTCCATCTTGCACAACAGTCATTTAGCTGCTGCTGTAATCCACAGAAGAAAATAATGCCAGCTGGGTAGTAAATGTAGTATTCAGTTGCATAAACATGGTATCTAATGCCATATTACATTCTTCAGAGTTGTGGAGATGTCCACAAGGGGCTGAGAAATATGTTCTACAGGACCTGTTGGAGACCCCTGCCCTTCTGGACCAGCATCTGTAGTAGCATACCTAAAAGGGCTGTAGTAGCAATAGATGCCCATCTGTGTGTACCTGAATTCCAGCCCCAAGACTGAAGTTACACTTAAACTTTGTTTCTACTTTTAATATTAATTAATAGGTAATTAAAAAGACTCGAAGTTTACAAAAAACAGATTAATAGACATTGTAATTATTAAACAGAGAACAAATAGCAACTTAGTCCTCCGAGTCCTCAAACATTGGTCTTGTATGTCACTGATGTCACCAATTATGTGTTGTTCCTAAGTGTGAGGTCATCTATAGTCATTTTATGCGCTGAGCCCCCCCCCAGCATTAATTTGCTGATCAGGATGGATTTGTTTCAAACCAGATGTTTGGAGTAAGAATTCATCGTCATGGTTCATGCTGAGGCAAATTCTATGCCAGTGCTACACTGACAGCTGACAGAAAAACTGTTGGAAGTCCACATTTATATCTGAAGGCAAAATTTGGCCACAAAAGTGACTTTGGGGCAATCTCATATCCAATAAAACTAACCAGACCAACATAATTTGATTTTTTTATACTGTTAATAAAAGCTACAATCAGTCATCTTAAGAAACCTATGTATTTAATTTGACATTTATTCTATATATTGGGAAATGCATGAGTCTTTTCCATCATTCTTTTTTCTATTCAGTGTATTAAATTCAATCAAAGGTCTTCTCTGGTTTCTGGACTACTATGATTTTTTTGAGCATGAAAACCTGCCTTGAAAGAAAAGCTAGTAAAATCAAGTAACTATTTTATGTTCTGCTTACTATCATCCCTAACACCCTGAAGACATGTTTTGCAAGAGCGCTGTCGCCAGTCAGATCTCGCTTGCCTATTCAGACAATGATTCCCATGTCCACAGCTTTCTTACAGCGTCATCATTTTGGATACTGAGTTCCACTAAAATCATAGCCTGTGTTACATATATATATGTACATATGTATGTATATAACTGTGAAAGTTGATGAGTTTGACTTTAAAAACAAAAGCAAATAAATCCCTGTAAATCCTAGGTACGTTGAAAGCTTCTTCAGCTAAAGTTACTTAACCTCTCTGGACATCATTTTGCCCATTTCAAATTGGCTTCCCACCTTTACAAGTTGAGAGCTGAGCTTTTACTTCAGCTTCACCAATGCAGCAGGGAATGTTGCTGCAGAACCCAGCTAGGGCCCTGCGTGGCTTCCTGCCTAGGAGAACAGGCGAGGCAACACAGATTACGATTTCCCCATGATTCCCTTAAGGGTGCACACTGGATATTTTCAGAGAAGCCATAAAGTGCCCTCGTTTGTGTTTCTCTCTTTCCTCCCTTGGCCCGCTCTGTGCACAAGTAACAACTGTTGGAGAACATGCATGCGCATTCCCATTCACCTTCCAGGCTTCGCTTGCACTTCTGTCAGATCAAGGCAGGTTGTACACTGCTGCAGAGGTCTGTGCTTTATAGCTACACCTCATTAATATGATACACGTATTTTAAGTGCTAATGTTGTAAATTTGGTATTCCAAATATCCTTAGGATAAATGTGGTTGTTGGCTATAGGTTTTCTTTGTTTTCAAGTGGGAAGCGTACATAAAAATGATGGAATTTATGATTCTTCATGAATTAGGATAAAGAACAAACACTTCCTTGTTTTCATTATTGCTCAGGACCTGTTCAGTAAACAGAAGGGTTATTTAGAGGAAGAACTCGACTACAGGAAACAAGCTCTGGACCAGGCATACATGGTAGGAAAAGAACAGTTATGAAGTTTTCATGTTTGAACAGATTTGATAAAATACAGGAGTTTTTTTCCTTTTAATTATAAATAGAGTTCGTTTAAAATGGATTTATTTTTCTGCCAGACTAGGAAATGAAATATTACTTAAACTGAGACTTAGGAAATCGATTATAGTATTTAGAAGTGTAATGTTTTTGCATTGCATTTTTTATTCTAAAATATGTGAACATCTTGTTAGTACATCTGGAATGGAAAGAACTGGTTTATGTGTGCACAAAACCATGACTGGTAAAATACACCAGAAATTACTTTAGACCTTTTCCAATATTGCTTTTCCCTAAACATTTGTACATATTACTGCTGCTAACCTATCCCAAGTTGGGAATGCCTGTTCTTCATGTACGATTCCTTCCTGTGCTGTCCTATGCAACCTTACCTTTCCTAGTTTTCAAAAGTGAAGCTGCAACCTTGCCTTCTCTCAGGCTAAGCAACAATCAGGAATTATCTAGAAATTGGTAAAACTGCACACCCAACTTTTTTAACAGTGAAACTTCAGGGAATTAAAGTATAATGGCCTTAAGAATTATTTATAAATTATAAATATTTCTTATGGGGAAAGTGTTTTCAGAAAATAAGCAAGGTCTAGTGCTCAGAACAGATAACAGAGATAAAAGCAAGCAGGCTCTATCTTCTAGCACTGTGACCTTGGGCAAGCCATTTAACCTCTCTGTGCAGCTGTTTATGCACCACTAACATGGATAGAATTACCTGTCTCACAAAGGTGTTATGAGGGCTAAAGCAATGTGGTTAGATGCTCTTGATCCACGTATTGTCAGTCTGGATACTGATTCTTAATAGGATCATACTAACCCCAGTCATCAGGGAAACACTGCCATGATTCCTTTCTTTCTTTACTCTTGGGAATACAGTTATCCGTAGGAATGTAAAGTTCTCCTGTGCTCTCTACGTTGCAAAGTACTGCAGTTTTGGTCAGTGCATGAGAATGTGGTTAGGAAACTGGCAAATGGCAAGAGCCTGATGAGGGATTAGCGTATGCAAGTATACAAGCATTCCTCTCTTCATTGCTTATGGCAACTTGGAACTAAGCCAGGGACGCGGACTTTGAGCAATGGATGGCAGGACAGTAGCGCTGGAGGGAGACAGTAAGATTTCTGACGTTCACAGTTCTCCCTGTGGGCTTTCTATTTTATAGGATGGCTTAACAGTTCAGCTGCCGTTGAAGGGAATCTGTTAGTTTGCATTAATTTTGTAACTCTCAGCGTCAGAGGTTAAGGTTTTGTTACATATTGAGCACAGACCTATTATCTGAGTCTTTCTTAAACAGAAGAAATCACTTACTAGAATGGGAAGAACTGCCTGGGTGTAAATCAGTGCTGGGAGGCTACGTGCACTCTGTGTGGAATGCTCCTCACTGCTCACGACTGCTGCTTTCTGTCTACCTGTCTGTGTCCGTCCTTCCCTCCTGCCTAAGCCCTCGCTTGCTAGCCTTCTCCTCTAGCTGTTGGTGGGTCGTTTGCTTGCTGGATTCAAATGGCTGCCTGTCTGTGTGTGGTTTGGGTTGCATTAGAAAATCCAGGAGCTGGAAGCCACGCTGTATAATGCCCTGCAGCAGGATCCAGGAAGGTGGGCAAGCGAGTCGCTGACTGAAGCCCAGAGGGAGGATTTGCGAGCTGCAGTGGAGAAGGTGCGGCGGCAGATCCTGAGGCAGAGCCGAGAGTTTGACAGCCAGATCTTGCACGAGCGAATGGAGCTGCTGCAGCAGGCACAGCAGGTAATCCCAGTTCTCTCTTCTCTCCGTTGTCAGTCTTACCTCTGTGTTGCTGCCACCGCCCATGAAACAGCACTGCTTCACCCTCACCTCGTTGAGTTACACTTCGTCTGTTCTTTGTATTGCTCCTGTGTCGAGGATAGGAGCAGTGCTGGGACCCGGTTGCACTGGGCATGGTACACACACAAAACAGGTCACTGTCTCACTACAAGGTCCTCTTGCACAATCTGTTTTATGTGTGTACAGCCACACAGTCTTCCACAGGACTGACTCCAAGGGAAGCTTGTTGCAAGTTTAAGGTCTAAATTAGAAAAAGCTGGAATGGAAAGTTTTGATAGGGTAACACTATGAAAAGAGGAAAGGCAAAAGCAGTAGTTACAGGAATGGATTTTTTTTATTTTTCCCCCCATCTATTTCTTTTAGCTATTTATGAAATCTTTTAAAATTAATAAAAAAAAAAAAGTCATGGGAAGTGTTTTAAGAGGCCATTTACAAGTCTTCATGCCTTTAAATTAGTTCAGAAATGCCTTGTCTGTCTAAGCCACTTCCTTAAGGACAACTACTGACAACTTGGATTTCAGGCAAGTTCCTGGCAAGTGTGGTAATTATTTTCTGAAGAATCATTTGGTAGGATTGCTAGTTTTTCTGTGCATATATTCAGGGAAGCAAGAGAGCTGCATGTCTCAGGGTGTGAATTATTCCAGCAGCAATAATAGTTTGTCAGAATTTTGGTTCCTCTTTATAGTAACCTCTGGAAGATGCAACCAGATGTCTTAGATCTTGAGGACTGCCCTCCAACTGCTCTAGCTACTTTCTGTGCAAACGTGGAATCGCATACTGTAAATGCCAAACTCTGCTGTGCAGATGTGCTCAGGATGTTGTTGCTATCTCAGATGCTGGTTACTGGGGCAAGTACTGCATTTATTTTAGTTCAAGTCTTTCTGTGTTTGTGTTGACTTTCTATATGAATATAGATCCCAGCTGATGTAATGTACTGACCTGGCGCTGTTGTGTTCATCTCCTGTCACCCTGCAGCGATGAGAAGTGCTTGTGGTGCCAGTGTTAGAGCTGAGCTCTGACTTCCTAGAAGTCTCCTTGCTCTTACTCCTTCACTGTGTGCCTTTGGTTTGGAACAGGTAACACTGAGATCCGGAGGTGAATTTTTTTAATGGGTGTCAGAGCAGCGACGGTGTACAGAAAGCTGGAGAAGTTAGGCACCAGCTGGTGCTAAAAGTGTCAGAAAGATATAGTAGATATAAGGAATTTGATAAATAAGGATAGAGGCAGAAGTTACTAGCTGAATATTATTAGTGTAGCTGAAAATTAGTGAGAATGGTGGGGTTTTGCCTGTCTCTTAGACAGTTCAATTCCCTAGCCAGCTATCAGGGATTTAATTCGGACCATGTTCGGTTTGGTCCCATGGACTGCTCACTTCCGATCGGAGCACTTTAAGTGCACATCTGGAGCACGTCTTCAGTTAAATCTAGTTCATGTATTCACAGATTGCTCCACAACATAAAGTTAAATATGATGAGTGTAGAAGAAAACTTCCCTCATGCTCTGAACAGAAATGCTATCATCAACATAGCCTCATTAGCCATGGATGTTTATGTACCTGTCTCCAGATCCGTTTTATACTGTGTCATTAGAGTTTCATGTTGTGCCCATCTCATTAGACGTGCTAATGTTACAACCATGCAGGACATGTTAAACTGAATTCTACTGCTTAATAAGAAGCTAAGTATTTTAGTCATCTATTTTTAACCCCCTCTAGTAGGAGACAGAAAAAACAAAGGTGAAGACGGTAGTTAATTTGCCTGAGGTGTGGGAGATTAACAGATTGTGTTTGAAATCCTTTGCTTAGTTTGTTCTTCTCAGTTGTTTTCTTCTGGAAGATTGTATTTGTGGGTCCTTATGGGACCAGTGGTCAACACTAATAACCTAGTAGTTGTATGCAAATGTCCACAGTTTAAAAACAAATAAACAAACAAAACCTCCCAGCATGGGTCTGTAGTGTCACAGGTCTAATTCTCATAGGATTACCTTCATCTACACTAGCAGATGACTACAGCTGAAATGCTACAAAAATGAGAGCATACCTGTGTTGTCAGAGTCCAAAGGTGTGGATGAAGCTGCTCCAAGTATAGTACATCCCTAGGTGCTACATTAAATGAATCCCCTCTTTTCTTTTGCTGATATGGCGCCATTAGCAAGCACCCATTACACTTTATGTTAGCAAAGCTGTAGTCTAGACCAGGTCACATTTGTACAGTCTGCAATGCCTTTACAGTTTACACCATCCTTCTTTGCTGAAGGGAAGACTATGAAGAATGATGCGAGAGCACGATGGACCTGCAAGACTTAATACAGAACGCCTTTGTTGCAACACTCTCAATCTTTCCCTGAAACAGAAACCGTGTATTAAAGATTCCAGATTCTCTGAAACGCTGCAAGTTTGATCACTACCAAAATAGCCTGTTTCTTTGCAATTACCTTCTGGTCTGCCTGATACAAGGGCTTCGAAATAACAACTCTGCTTATCCCGGCAGCCTGGCTACAGCCTTCTCTGAGTCAGAATTTCTGTGTCAGACATACAGAGTGAGGGTCGAAAAAGATCTGATGATGGAGAAGGAGGAGTTCTCTCCTTCTCCATGTAAATGATGCTTGACCATACTTCAGGAAGCAGAAGTATCAAGGCGTGTGATGAATGCTGCGGGTAGGTCTGCAGGCTTTCATTACAAGTGAACTGCTTCATGCACGGACTTTGAGGATTCTTCTTGTGGGATGCTGGTTTTACAGAGCTTGTAAATGTTCTTCCTGGGGAATGTACTCTCTGAAAGGGACAGGGATGTGCATAAGAAAGCGGGTAAACTGTTGTCCAAATGTGAGCCTGTGCTGCTTTATGTGTGCTTCTTTGTCCAGATTTAAAACCTTAATTCTTAGCCACTGGGTATTGACTTTGTTCTAGTGAAATAAATATATTTTAGGATGTCAGGCCCCATTTTACATTGGTAGGTCTGTTCATCTTGGACCTGTATAGCCCCACATTTATGTGGTTCATTAGTGTATAAATGGAACCATTCATGTATACCCATTGTGCATTAAGGAAACCAGGCCTCCATGAAAGCCAAATTTGACAGACTGCGTGATTAATCTGCTTGCTAAGACATACAAGGATTTTATTAAACCCAGAGAGCAACGTGCAGGCCTGGGAGACAGATCCTCAGCTGAAGCATATTGATAGTACTCCCTTTAAGTCAGAGAAGGTGCTTTGACTTACACCATCCTCTGTTTTTGGAGGAGGCAAAATATGTTAATTAAAAATCTGTCATGAGCAGCTTGTGATATTTCCTTCTAGCCACAGGGTACGTGCAGTTCAACTGCTATTCCTGCATATATTGCCATCAAAAATGTCTCATTGGGCTACACTGTTGTTATAAGCTTTTGTAAATCAGTGTCTGGTTTATTTTTAGCAGACCTTCATTTAAAAGTAACATTCTTGCCCCAGTCAGTGCAGTGGCATGACTTTCATGCATTTTGGAAAGTATGAAGATTATTACTATCAGGTTCTGTTGAGAAGAGTATTTTTTATATATATATATATATATAAACATGCCAAGCTGTTTCTAGAGAGAGAAAAAAATGTGTTGGTGTAGCTATAAAAACCATCTCTGAGAAAAAGTAGTTCAAACGGAGCAATACAATGTGTTTCTGAAGTAGTGGTATCAACTTCTTAATTAAGCAAACTAAAAAAACACCCCACCACCAAAAAACCCGACTGCCCCAAAAGAAACAGCACAAAAAATCCACACAGCATCATGGTTAGATTGCCTTAAAAATATATTGTGATTGTATTATCTGCTGAAATTAATAAATATTTAAAGGTAAAATTATGGCTTATATGTACCAAATGGGATCTAACTTGAAATATATTCCTATTGGTTTGACTGTAGCTGCTTCTGGAGTAAGGAACTGTGGAAAGAGATCAGAACCAGGCTTTAAATTAGGATAGATAAGTTCAAATTGCACTGTTGGCAGTATTCAAACATGAAGAAAATTTATAATAGAAATAGAATTTATTCTGATTTCATTTTAAGTTATTTTAAATATAAAGAGAAGCTAGAAAATCCTTGAATGACAGCAGATTGACACACACTCTCTTCCTAAAAAGGGTTACTGCCAAACAGAAAGCATACAAGAGACTGATTTTATTAATGTAATCCAATAATTTCCCAGAGCAGCCTTATCCTTGTATAAAATTGTAAGAAAAAACAAATAGAAAAGATATGTTAGTTCATTGTGTCGTCAGCGTGAAACTTCTTTTTTCGCTGAGTGGCACTGTAGTACTGTACTAAGCTGAGGGTGATTTATTCCACTTTGGGTTAGAATATTCTTGGGTGGAGCTCAATTTTACAGAGTAAAGCAAACCGCCTCTCCAGTTCTAGACCTAAATGTAATATACATCTGTGGAATGCTGAAGGGATCCAAATTCCAGCTCTGAATAGTTGCAATATAGCTGGAAATATTTTAACTATGTTTTCTTTAAGCTATAGCATTTACTTCTATGACCAGGTTGGATTATCCATCTGTAATTAAAGCAGAAGTTGCTGCTTTATTTGCATGTTTTACTAGAAGAAGGCATAGGACAATTATTTAGGACGAAGCAGGTATAACTCAACACTGACCTGTATCTGTCACTGTCATAGAGAAGGATCCACTGCAAGCGTGGTGCCTCAGGCACTTTTTTCATGGACACCAAGAACAAGTCAGAAGCAGTGATGTCTTTTTTTCATCCTGAAATGTCAAAATAGAATTACAACATAAAATTGAGAAACAGCAAACTAATTTCCTTCACTAAGTTTCTTTGTTCCTTTTTTTTTTCTGACCTGAGGAGCGAAGTTCTTACTGCTTAAAGGTCAAATGAAGCTACAGTGCATGCCATTCCTCCATGAGTTCTCCCTGCTCTCTCGTGGGTAGAACACCTTTTTCACACAAGGAGAGTAGTTTGTTTACAAATCCATAGGATCCGATGTCACCTTATCTGTAGGATCCTATTGGCCCAGCCATTTGGAATATGTACTTGGGGTTTTGTTGCTTTTTTTCTGAAAATCTTCATTTAAAAAAATAAATTTTTTAATACATTAGTTGCCAGTGTGAAGTAGGAACCTGAGATTTGCCACTTCATATACTACTGATGTTCAGGTAAAGCTTGGATAAATCCAGCAGTTGTTCTGTTCCCATTTGCTGTGTAATCTGTTGCGGTTGATAGACTATCTATTTATCACCCAAGAAAAATTATTAAGGTTTAATGTTTGACTGGGAAGGCTCTTGGAGGAGGTAGAGAGGGAGGGAGAATGCCATACTCAGTGTAGCTCATTGACAGGCATGAGGAGGTGTTGTCTTAGATTTGTCCTCTTTGGCCCACTGCGTTTTGTCAAACCGAACCGAGAAGAGACATCACCTTCTCTGGCGTGTTGCCTTGCGCCAGAGAGGCTGTCTTGGTCAAAACCTCACAGCTTTGTCACACAATGCAGAAAACAGGTAGAAGTATTACTATGAAGGTTACTTACACAACAATAATTGTGGAAAGTCTCAGATCATTTTACACCCAAATATATAGATACAATCTGTTTTTAACGTTTGTATTTTAGATCTGAAGTGTTAAGGGGCTAGCAAAGTTCATCCCCAGCTACTCGTGTACAACCGTACCTGAAGAGGAATCCATAGGGCAACTAGCAATTTTTTATGTTTTTGTTTGCAGTCACTAATGCTTGCAGCTGAGAAATGTTTTGTGCTTTTCTGTTAAACATGTAGTAGATTATTGTTGATAATGTGTTTTTTGTATTCATTAGTTACTTTTAAAGGCATCTGTCTAGCTGTAATCTATATTCATCAAGCACATCATGACTAGGTTAATCATAGTTGACTTGTGGTACAGATTTGTCATGCAGGAGTGGATGTGGAGTCTTTTAAGGCATCATTGCTGCTATAATGACAATATCACAAAAAACTTCTGTTATTTCCCACAGATGGCATGCATGGCAGAGGAGAGTTAATTTTGGTCATTTCTGTATGTTTATCTTACAGTGTTTCTGTGTGTATATTTAGGCTTCAGATCAAGCCATGCCTGCTTTGCTAACTGCCTTAGTGATACTACTTGTCTGAATAAGTGATGAAAGCAGGACTGGTGTAACACCTACAAAATATATCTGAAAGGTCTGCTCTCTTTGTCCAAAATGAGACGTTATTGACATTGTACTCAAGTTAAGAGCAACTCTATGCCTCAAAACAATATTAGCATCAAGAAATTCTCATCTGAAGTTTAAATGCTGAAATCCTCTCAAATGAAACCCTGAATGCCCTGTGTTTCTTAGGAAAGGCTAGTGGGAGCTGAGGAAAAGCAGTCTAAAAAAGAAAGTGTTATGAAGTGTGTTACAGAAGTGAAGATTAAATGAGCTTTTGTATGCACAATTCATACATACATCATGATAATCACTTACATGGAATTTTGCTATTTAAAGAGAATAATGTAAAGTAATCTAAGTTTAATGCTAAATAAATATTACACGATTGATTTTTTTCCAGATAATGAGTCTAGGCTGTCAGGGAGTCCTTTTTAAGATGTTGTATGTGTCTTCTGAGCTTGCATTCTGAGAGTAGCCATCCTATGTAGATATAACCCTAATGTGGCTTTAATTATTGTTTTTCACTAATGAAAAGCAATAGAACTGTTGATATTCTTCTGTTAGATATCAATGTATGATGTAGTTTTACTATAGCATAAATTAAAAGACTCTTAGTGTTAAAAAAATTTAAAAAAATAAATCAAGTTTACTAGTAAATATTAAGCCATCCCTTCATGTGCATATAGTCATTCAGTATCAGCTCATAACAAATAATTGTTTTAATTTAAATGCAGTTGTAAAATTCACTGATTTACTACTAAGACCAATGTGAATGTATACATATTAACTTTCATGCCGAGAAATGCATCAGCGCAGCTGCTGAAAGGTTCATACTCCTCAGGAAGGCAAATAAAGCAACTACAAATGTGCAATGAAGATTAACAAGAACAATTCTCCTACTTCAACAACTGTTAATTGGATTATCATGGTTAAGACTGCAGAACACAGAAAGGAATTAAATTTTTACCTGCTGTGTAAAGAATGACCTTAGTGGTATCAGAGAGTTGTAGTATATCCAAAATGATCTATTATTATCACATTCAATGATATTGAATTCGGCTGAAATTTATATTGAGTTTTCATTCATGAAGTAAACCAAGATGGCAACAAAAATATCTTAAACTAATGCTAATGCTGTTACAGTGAGCTTGCTTGTTTCCTTACGATCATTATGCAAAATCACATTCTAGGAATATGGGACTAAAGGGAATATTTGGATTCCTGAGTCCAGACCCTTTACAGTAGCAGATCCAACTGCTTGTGTAAACGCAGGTGGCAATTACCTATGCAAATTGTATTGTGAACACAGTAGAGGCTTTTAAACAGCAGTTAAAATGCATGAGATTTTAAAAAAAGAATCGAGAAAATAATATATTTATTTTCATAAAGGAATTTTATCCATCAGCTTAGTGATTTAAATAATAGCTAAAGGCAAGTTAGTTTATATTCATCTTTGTTTAAATTTATACATGTAACATAGTTATACTGCTCATGTTATTAAAAATCTTACATACCTGTGTCTTAATAGTGTTGAGAAGCTGCATAAAATAATGATAATATGAAACAACAGTGATTCTTGTCAGATTGATAAAATATTTCCCATGCTAAATTTTGCTGCAGAAGAAGACACATTCTTAATCATAAACTGGCTTCAAAGATTCAAAACATGATTCATGTCTGATATAGTCCATGCATGGTGTCTATCCTGTGACTGCACATCAACCTGAACCTCTCCAACATTTCCAAGCCGAGACTCTAAGCAGCTTAGCAAATCCTTCTTTGTATGCTCTGTGCTAAAATTATCAAATTGTTTTCTTGGATTTGCTGATGAATGTAAATCCAATAAGAGTGAGACACAGGAGCTATTAAGGTGATTTCTAAACCCCCTGATCAGTACATTCGTGGGTGTTCATGACTATAGTAGCATGACAAGAAGCATATTTTGCAGCCAGATAAATTGATCTTCTTGATGTTGCTGTCAGTAAGACCCTATGTTCGTTCAGATGGACTCTTTAGTTACACACTTATCTAGGAAACAAGAACATCAGTTCTGTAGCTTGGTACCTATGTGAAGGATGATGTGATCGTCGTTGTCTGGCAGGTGAAATTTGTCACAGAAGTTCCTTTCCTGGTAGCATTTTCCCCATTTGGCAAAGCTCCTCGAGTATTTAAAGCCTTCCAAGATGCTGATTGAGGACTGTGAATGACTGAGTAATGCTATGAATGAATTGGAGAGGATAAAAGGCTTGGATGAAGAAGTCCACTTCATCTAGCCCGCATCACTATCCAATAAACAGAAAACACCAAAATCTGTGTTTGCTACTAAAAAAGTAGCTGGGAGATTGGGTCAAAAATCCAGAATGTGCATAAGGGACCATGTAATTGTAGAGAGGCATGGTCCATTTCTTTATCAGAATCTGATCATGGTACCACATTAAAAAAAAAGCTAAAAGAAATGAGGAAATATCCACATTTTGGTTGGTCGGTTGGGGAAATTTGGACCTAGCATCTTAGACTAGTAGGCCATTTAATTACATCTCAGATCAATTTTCTTTGTAATGCTGAAGTTCCTCCCATGCCAAATTCTCAAAATGATGACAAATCATTACTGGGCTGATTTAATAACTCCAGCAGAAAAATGAGACTGAAATCCAGGGCTCACTGAGCTCAGTGGAAGGATTTCCATTAATTTCAGTGCTTCTTTACAATGGACACTATATTAATGAAAGTGGTACTTAATGTAGATGGATTGCTATTGTAACACAAGTTGGGCACAAGTACTTCGTGTGTACTGCATGGGAATGTAATTAACTTTTTATTTGTTTATTTTTTTTAATAGAGCAATATTTCCATTTTGGCTAAACCATTCAATGGTATTAAGTAATGGAAGTGTAATACACACATCCACCATCATGCTGCTTGCATTTCACCTAAACCTTGATTCCTCAGATGTCCCAGAGAGGTGGCTTGCAACCCTGAGGTTGCAGTATAGCCACAGGAGCCATACAATGCTATAAATTACAGAAATTTCCCTTTTGAAATGAGTACCTAGCTGGTTCTCCACTGGCAATGCATTAATAAAATTCCATTGGACCTGACCTCTCATTTGAATAGTCTGCAAGGAACTCATTGCATTTAATTCAATTTTAATAACTGTATTATCCCTTTTTTTGCACCTTTGTACAAGGAATTCATGACAACAATGAATCTGCATCTAGGGTTATCTAGCCTTTTGCTGAGTTTTGATGTATTTGGAAACAAAAATCTCTAAGGAAATTATCCAACTGTCAGGAAAACTGAGCTGTAGGTGCAGAGACACCTGAATTTGTCTGGCATAGGCCAGCTCAGGCAGCATGCTACCTATAAAGTAATGCTTCATGCAAACTTAGAGACTCCCCTTCTGGAGGAAGGTCAGAACTGCTGGGAGTAATAATGTGGAATCCCATCTTGGTGTCTCAGCCCTCTGTTACTTAAGAAAGGAAGAGCTGACTTGTCTTCATTTCCCTACCAATACTGGAAGATACACACTAAAGGCACTTGCCGTCCAAGTTTACCAGAGTGAAGTAATTGCTTACGTGAATAAATGCACTTCAAGAAGTGCATCCCAGGAAAACAACCTTCCCATCACAAGGTGAATGTGAATAAGGGTTATGAGTGTTTAGGAGGAACCTTCTGCACATTAGGAGTCTTCTGCTGAGAAAAATGTTTAAGTTCCTGCTTTTGGGCAATTTGACAGCCCTCTGTGTTTGGGAGCTCTCCAAGCACTGGACTGAAGAGGAGGGGCAGTATATGATCACTGCAGTCAGTGAACATAGAATTTATACAATTGGAAATGACTGGTGGTAGACTTCCTTTTTGTGGCTTTGTTCAGTAATGTCATATCCAGTCCCACGTTAACGGTGCTTTAGCCGACTTTCACTCATATGCCTGTCTTCACACTATAGACTTCCAAAGGAAATGTGTGCTTTAGCTGCCTGAACTTTCTGGATGGTCTCTCTCTCTCACCTAACTGTTAGCATTTTGGGGCTCTCCATCAGGGTTACAGCTGTGCCACCTACCTTTGTATATATAATGTACGTGTAACTACTATTAAGAAAAATTTTATAACAGAACTTAAAATCTATTTAAATTGCAGTTAAGTAGTAAGTGAGGCATATGTTGTAGATCTTTACCATCTTTGGTCCAAAGTTATGTGGAAATGGGAATGGCTTTCAGAGCCTCACCTCACTGCTGGCAGGGCTGACGCTGCCGTTCCAGCTGCAGCTCGGCCGGCAGAGCCATCTGCTGTTCGTTCGTCACAGCAGTACCCCCCTCTCAGCCCCTGCTGCCTTCGGGCTGCCTGCAAGCACCTCCTCAGAACTGGCAGCAGACTCCCTTGTTAGCGGAAGGATGATTTATCACGTAGGTGCCTTCCATACTAAAACGGATGCTCATCCAGCCCTTTTTCCAAAACTCAGGAGAGCTCCGTGAGGATGAAGGTAGTAAGCGGGAGTATTGACAAATCTACCCATCCATTATCCAGAAGTTTTGTGAGGGTTTTATTTCCTATAGCAATAAAATCAATGACAGATTAGTATTCATTGTTTTGGCAGGTATGTTTTGAACGCGGGCGAGGTGGACAGCATTAAGAATCCGTGTCACTAATGTTTGCATTCTTATCTTTCGTGGGTGCATTCTCATTGCATTGTTGTTGTCTGACTGTGGCTCTTTGTTTGCCTACAGTAATTCCTTTGTGTGGCCCTGTGGTTTGACAACGCGGTGTTATTCTCACGAATACTGTCAGTCCCGAAAAGGTGCACTCATGTGACTGAGAGGCAGCTGTTAACCGCAGGAACAGAGGAATTGCTAGAACCCAGCAGAACGCTGCTGCTTTGTCCTGAATCCTCGCTCTGACTGTGACAAGTGCCAGGGGTTTAAAGGAGACATAAACACTCTGCTGGTTCTAGGTTGTCTATCTGTATCTTCTATCCCTCCCTCTTTAAGAAAGAAAATAAACATAAGAATGGCCTGTGGCTTGCTTCTCAACAAAGACTTCTCAGTGTTTCGAGAGCAAGATACAGTAGTTTTTGTTGCTTCCTCACACAGTGCAGTTGAAAATGCACTGGATTTACCCTGCAAGGTTCCTGGGAGCCTTGTGAGGATAGAGCTGAATGTGTCTTTTAAAGCACAACTGTTATAACTCTGTATGACATAGTAGGAAAAGCTTGACTTCGTGATCACCAGTTTATGCCCTGAAGCATGAAAGCAGGTTGAATTTCTTGATAATAATAGTCCTGTGTGATTTGTTGCCACAATTAAGTTTTTGCAAACATAAACAAATCAGAATTCACTGGAAGTGTCTAATCAAGTGTTGAAAACCTGAGAGTGAGTCCACAGCTTCTTGATTGCCAATTCTTACAAATAAAAGGAATGGCAGATAAAAGTGTAAATGCTTATACTGAATCAAAAACAGTCCTGTCTTTGGCTGTAATTAGTACGTGTAATTTTTGTGTAATTTCCTTCTCCGTAGTTTAATATAACCTTTGACTGAGGAACATCTCTTGCTATTTCTAGAAGATACTTTTTTTGTTAAAGCTAGGATTATTGGATGTAGATTACATGTATTTTTTAAAGCCATATCTTGGAAATTGTTATCTTTGTATGATCAAGATAATGCTGTAGATGCAGATAGGTACAGTGGGGGAAAACACTTATTTTTGTATGAAATACTGTGTGTAGAAGTAAATCTGTTTTTTCCTGCCAGTATATTGCATATATGTGTATATATTTTAAGGCTGTCTCTGCAGTTAAATGGAAATAAATGAGTTAAATCCGATTTTTCAGGTTCTATAAATAGCTGAACTAGGCTGGTTATCTTCCAGCGCTGACCCTGTGCAATCAGAGGATATTGATGGGAACAGCTACGCCCACTTCATCCTCCTGGATAATCCTCCGTACAATACTCCAGGGGAAATGAAGTAAACAACTAGAAGTAAACAACCACGAGCTTTGATACCTGATGGAAAATTCCAGCCTGTGATTATGTGTTAGAACAGATTCTGACCTGTCTAGGTTTGAACTCTTAATTTCTGTAGTAAAGAAATTGGTTACAAAAATCTTACTGATTTGCAGCGTACGTCTTCCACCACTGTGATTTCCACTCACAGAAGGGGAATACCAGCTATTTAAACACCTGTCACCTGTCTTCAACGCTTATTATCCTTTAGGTAGCAAGTCTGGAACAGGTCTACATATACATGTATATGTAAATATCTGCCCTGCAGACTGTATCCACCCTGCATATATCTGCCTTACTGACATAAATCTAGTTGGTTTGAGGACTTTAGATTTTCACTGCTAAGAAATTCAGCCCTATGCGTATTCCCTTATAAATGCTAGATTTTCTTTGTATTTAAACCTATTTTTAGGAAAGTGTGTATTTCTTCACCTTAAAACTATTCTCTGTCTTTCATCTCACAAAGTTTAACAATTATGATGGGTTATGGGTGGGAATTGGAAAACAGAAGCCTCAGCCTTTTTTTTTTAGAACTCTTCTGAATAACTGGAGAGAACAGCTGAATAGCTGTGATCTTTTGAAAAGATTAAAGATTCATAAGGGAATAATACCATCTCAATTTTTACTCCATTAACAGAATTCCCAAATCTGAAAAATGCTGCCTAATCCTAATTAACATGTTCTTTTATAAAAGAACACTTGCTGTAAACTCTGAGGTGAGAAAGCCACCAGATGTTTGGGGGCTTTTTTATATTCATTTTTTTCTGGAGGGGAGTTTTCAGCAGATATTGAAAAAATATCTCACATGATCTTGAAGGTGAAAATGGTGTTTAAAAATATTACTTCTCTCCACTTATATCACCACGGTCAACCTTTACCAGAGACCATAGCAGGACCCCCAGAGAACTGAAGTCTGCCACTGAGATCTAGGGTGTGGTTGTAAGTAGGAATCAGCAGAACTGAAATGAGCAGGAGAGAGAGACGACTGTAACCTGATGGACCAGAGATCTCGGAGGCAATAATGTCTGCCTGCTTCACACCCCATGGCTTTTTACAGGGGTTGTAATATTCATGGTACATACAGTATATGAAGATGATCACTTGAGAGATAGACTTGCCTTGAGCAGGGAGTAGATGAAGTATAAATCTAACAGAGGAAAAGTGGAATTAATATAGCTGTGCTCGGGGCTTTTGTTACTGTCGGCAAAGCTGCAGGCACTCATGTGGGCATGTCACGTGAGGGTAATTTGGTTTGCGCTTTTATGTTATCTGGTGAAATCTCTGAGCCATCATCATGATACAGTAGAGGTTTTGATTGACTTATTCTGACTGCATAATATTCAAAACAATAATTTCAGCAAAATCTGTTATTTTAAAACAGCAGCAACAATAACGAAGCTGTTGCTTGTGACCTCTCTGCAGTATTTATGTGCAGGCTAGCATGCCCTAGGCAAGGCGAACTGCAGTGTGGATGTACCTCATCCTTGGGGTAGCTCCAGGTTAGATTTAAAATCTTCAAGGCAAACTCTGTAGTTCTCAAAACCAATAGAAAATGGTCACCAATGGTCACTGCTGCCTTGCCGCAAGTGTCCTGGACCCCCCTGGGTGGGGGTCATTCACCACTATTTGAGGTCTTTGAACTGAATGCAGGTAATTGATTATTGATGTCAGTTGATCACACAGGTTAAAAAATCCTGACTGGTTCTTGTTTTGAAAGAGGTACTGTTGTTTAAATAAATTTGGAAGTAATAACATAATTTGGGAGTGGTACAGCAGCTGCTACCTTAATTTTATTGGCCTATGCATAGGAATTAGACTAGATTATAATTTCTCTTTCAAAGTTCAGGAATTGTTAGTAATCTGAACTATTGTAGGCCAAGCAAAGGTCAAATAGTTAATCCTGAAAAAAAGCTGATAGTACAAAGTTTCTCCTTGATTCCCAGTGGCTGTTAGTAGGACATTCCAGGTTTCTGCCTATAAAAAAATATTTATGTACTTACTTTATCTGTAACAAATACAATATACCAAAAGGGTAATAAAATAGATCTTCTTAATGTAGAAGCCCAGAAAAAAAAAAAAAAAGAAGAAACAAAAAAAAAGAAAAAAAACAGAAGCATAACTTATAGAAAGGAAACAAGGAGACAGAAATGATAGGATATATGTACCCAACAACAGTCATTCTTTTGGAGAACCTTTGTGGAACTGAACAAGAAAAATCCTTAAAAATACGGAGACCTACGCTGAAGGAGACATTCCTTCTGACTCTGGTGGGAGGTGGCTCTGGTAACAGGACAGAGCTGAATCTCTGGATGTGTCTTGGTGATGATCTGAAAATCTGTGTACTCTGTTTTTCTGGTATAGTGTGACTATGCCAGAAGCATAGTTATGTTTTCTGGGGAATGAAAACAGAAGGTTAAAATGAAATGTAATAGTATAATCTGCTGACTATCAAGGTAAGTAGAAAATCTTCTGACAGATGGAGAGAAAGAAATGTACTTTGAAGAATTTTGATGCTAATTGGAATTGTCTGTGTGTATATGTTAAAATTATGATTAATGAGTGGTGATAATTAGGCTTCCTGGTAGCAAACATGATCTAAATGTGCAGCTTGTTTAAAACACCATGGTTTCATGGAAATGTGGAGAAATCCTGCCATAAACATGCCTAATATAACTGTAAAGGAAGTATTACATTAATAATAAACATTTGTTCTCTTAATTTTTAATCCATTTCTTATCTTTTTGGTTCATATACTTTTCAAATTAGATATGATAATTTCTATTTTGCTTTTTCCTATTCCAGCGAATTCGAGAACTAGAAGATAAAATAGAACTTCAGAAGAGGCAACTCAAAGAAATTGAGGAAAAGGTAAATAAACGCCTGGGCAACACCAATGGATTTTTTTTCTCCCCATACTGATTTATTTTTCTCTGTTGCATTGATGTTAACAGTACTTAACCTAATATCATGAAATCTATTTAAAACAAGAAAGATAAAATTTGAGTTCAAGTTATTGCTGCATGAAATGAAGCTCCGTCCCTAATCTGCTCAAAATTATTTTCTATCTGGGTTTTCTATCAAGTACAGAAAGGAATCAAGGGGTCTGCAAAGACACTAGACTAGAAGGTGTAGGACTTGCTGTGGTTTAGATCAAGAAACAACATAAAGATTTGTCTCTGTTTGACAGAAGCAGTTAGCTAAGCCCTGTTCTCGGATAACACTGCTTTGCAAAACTTGCAGATAGTGAAAATTAAAAAAAAAGTTAGAGGTGCATGTAGCAAACACTGCAAACAAAATATATTTCTTGCTTTACGATAGAAACAAGTTCCAAATTAATATACTGGATCCAGATTTTCTCATCTTTTGAAGAAGCTCTGGCTGAGGCTTAAGACAGCAAATGTATTTGGGTCACTGTGATCCCAAGCAAGAGATGACACGGGAGTCCTGGACCGTGGCCTCAAGTGTTTCCCAGGTCTGTGGAGCTTAGGCTGTTCTGCAGGGCACAGGCAGACAAAGGGGCTTTCTCTAAGATCTAGCAAAGTGTTTTAGTTACGTTGCTTTTGCTAAACCAGTGCCTAGATCCTGAGATGAGTCACGTCATCTCAGGTTCATTTTCTCCGATGCATATGAGTACAAATCTGCTGCTGGGCTGAATGGAGAAGTCAGGAGAATTTTTGGTCATTGTTTTATCTTCTGGAATCAGAATGGGGTAAAAGAGCAAAAGGAAGGCCTTTGGAGTACTGAATGGGAGTTGGAAGAGGCCAGTGGGGTTTGCAGAACTGAGAGAGGCTTTGAGAAGCAGTGCGCTGGATGTGGGAAGGTTTCTTCTTCACCTTTCACTAATCTCACTGTCCCTTCATCTGCTCTCAGGTGGTGGCAGTCCCTCCTGTGTCACCCACTGGGGATATTCCACTTCTAGCAGCTACTCCAATTCCCTCAGCAGCTTCCTTGGCCCCTGCTGCTCCCACAGTAGTTGTCTCCCCTCTGCAGCACCTCGTCCTGCACTTTTTGAACTGTGATATCCAGCTGGGCTTATGGAAGACCCAGAAGAGCAGCGAGGAGCTGGACTGCCTGCTGCTGTTGCTAATTGTCACTTTACATCACCCCCACTACTCCCTGGCTGGGGCTTGTCTGGCTGTACCTATCAGGCAGGCAGTGGTCCCTGTCCCCACTAGCAGAGAAAAGCAGGCAGTATCCAACCCTGAAAGGGCTCTTTTGCTGCCTTTGCCGCCTTCTACCCCGTAAGACTTCTATACCTGAAGTTGTTCCTGCCTAGCAGCCAGTGATGTCTAAGATGCTACAGTTAACTCCTCAATGCAGAGAAATCTTGAGGGATAGGTGATATCTCTGCATTTTAATTATTGCAGATATTAGTCTTTATCCACCTAATCTAAAACATCAAAATCTCTAGATGTTGCTATTGTCAAAATGTAAGCCTTTGGTTACTGCCATTACAGTTTACAGGGTAGGTGTTGGATTAGACAGACTGCTAATTCAGAAAATGGAAGCTAGCATTATCTGTGCTGGTTCATCAGTGCAACAGATGGGGAAAGTGTTGGAAAAGAAACAGCTTAATCACAAGCTTAGCAAAAAGCTGGTAATGAGGTAAAACGACTGAAGTTCTCTCTGCCTTAATGTTACAGTAGCAGGAGACCTCAAAAAAGCTTCCTCATTTTCTGTTATATTTCAGCTCCTGGATGGGTGGAGGGCTTCCTTCTATCTGTATTAATTTGATTTTTTTTTTCCTTGTGATTAAATCTGCCTGAGGGAAGATTGTGTTGTCAGAGAATCAATGAATTATATACTTCTATTTCATTGTTCTGCTGAAAGTTTAATATGTCAGTGGTTTCAGATTGACACCTACATGCCGCTGATACTGAGCACAATAATTTATTGTGGAGAGAAGTCTCCTGCTTTGGCAGGAAGGGCAGTATTTATAGCTGAGCCTCATTGCTGGTTGTAGCTAAGGGCGATGCACCACATACGTTTACTGTGTCATGGGTATGGCTTTCAATTTTCTTTTAGGAATGGATTTGATTTTTAAGTTTTATGTAAAATTCTGTCAAATCAGAACATGAGGATGACAGTACTTTTGCCCTACAAATTCTTCAGCAAACTGTCCAGCTTCTAAATGCTATGCAAAAGAATAATATAAAATCTCAGTTTTATTCTACGAATTGATACATGAGGAACAAGTGCTGTTTAAACACATCATGCTTTTCTCAAAACTGATTCTCTACCATTCAAGTTGCATTTAGTTTGTGCCCTTGGCTTGGTTCAGGAAAGCTTTCAGGTGTGTAATTCTAGGTACTTGCTAACAGAGTCACAGAGCTGAGCCCAATGTTTCTGAAGTTACATAATCCACAAATATTACCATGTGTAAAGCTGCCCTCAACTACTGAATTTTGTACCCTGTTACCCCTTGTTAGAGTAAAACTGGTGTTCTGTATCTCTCTGTCAGATCAACTCAATTAATATTGATGTAAGACTAACTGCTGTAATGTCATTGGATTTCATATTACATATCTTACATCTTTTTTCTTTTCTTTTTTCCTCATTTTCTTTTGATCTTATGTTATAGTTTTTGTTCCTTTTTTTGTTTTTTTCACTAGCATTCATTCTGTGGCCTTGATGACACAACTGAGCGAAGACGTGTGGTTGGTATTCTTTATGTTTCTTTGTACCAGATTTTTAAATCTTAGGTTTCACCATGCTTTGAGAATCATCTTTGTATGACCCTGAAAACATGGGGGAGGGTATACCGGTTTTGCCTGCACAGAAGTGAAGAGTCACCTGTAGTATCTGACTTGGATGCCTTCAGTTACGTTCCTAGACTTCTGCAGAAGGTCACTGGGTTTTCAATGAGAAAAGATTTTGCATTCTAAGACACTAGCTGCAGTGGGTGCTTTTCAGTTGTGCAGAGCAGGTACATTTTGTCTAAAAGTTCAGGTACCGCTGTAGGATCCTACCTTCTGTCGTGCTGGATGCAGAGGTAGTAAACACTGTTTGGTTTTCAATTTTGTCTTCCAAAAGCTCCGTAAGCACCACCACCTATGCAAAAAAGGAATTCATTTTACTTCCTCAAGATCCTTGAAGCCACAGAATAGCTTAGGAAATAATAACCGAATTTCCCTTTTATGAGGTGATGTGAAGGTTGCAATGTGACTGACCCTCCATGTGCCCATGCAGTGTGGAAAGAGTGACGACAAGAACCCTCCATGTCTCTCCCTTGAGACACTGCCATAACTCCCACTGTCCTTTCCACAGTGTCCTGGTTCTTTCAGCTCGGTGCAAATGACGGAGTGAATTTCTTCAGCTATAGCAGGAGCAATGGTGGCAGCGCTCACCTTTCACACAGAACAAGAGGGAAAGACAATTTAGAAACTCAGTCCTAGCCCTCTTCCTTGGAGCAACACGAGTTGCATGCTGCCCTTCAGTAAGGATGGTAGCTCAACAGCCCAACTGTTACAGGATTAAGCTATGGTTTAAAACAATTGAATATTTACACAGTCTTTTTGTTGTTGCTGTTGTTGTCTTTGTTTTGTTTTGTTTTGTTTTTTTTAAACTGAAAATACGCAATATTTTTACTTTTAAATTTTTTCCAAGTTTTTTCTCCTTTGGAATCTGTTGTGAATTATGTTCATGGAATTTCCTTCTAGTAGAAGATGTAGTTAATCAACCCAGTTGAAACTGCTGTCAAGTACTGCATGATGAAGCATGATGATAGTAGTTACCAAAAAAAAGCTATTGCATTTACCTTACATAAAGCTTGAAACAGTATTTTGTTCTGCACAGATCACGAGAACTTTTGAAAAATCAGGCCTGTATTATCATGAGCTCTTTTGGAGGTTTATTCAGCTCCCAGCACATTCAGTTATCAACTTTCTGGGGATGGTCTTGGGAACTGACTCTAGTCTTTCATTACTAGCATTGCTGCATATGTTTTATATTATGCAATAAAATGATGGTAGATGAAGATGGGTAAAATATAATCCAAGGGTGGTATCGATTTGTTACAAGTGCAGTAGCTTTCTTTTGGTTGCTAGATAGGTGTTGAAAACTAGTTGAAATTGAGCAATATTTTTACAGCATTTTGAGCATTCCATTTGAAATTTCCTTTATTTTGTGAAGAATTGAGCAGATGCTTATAAGATGTGTTTGAAGAAAGGAGAAGCCTTCTGGTACATTTTTCACCTTACCACAGTTTAAGTTAATTTTTCTGTTCTGTGGAGATCAGAAAGGACAGATGTTATTTTGGTTAATGTAAGTTTAAAAAAGTAATGTTAAAGAAAGTCATCAAACTATTGTCTTTGAATTACATCCAGCTTTTTTACTCCGATCCCAGTCAGAGGTTCTAACATACAGATGAATATATTTGTTTTTAAATACTGTGAAAACTATACTGGCCAAGTTTAGAGACACTTTATAAACATTCTAAAACTTAGTGAGATCACAAGCATTTTTAAAATTCCATTTAAAATATTTCTAAATACTGTTAGTTCAAAAATTTCTATGAGTTCAAGGCTTAGGCGTGATTATATTATGAGGCTGATATAGCTGATAGTATTATGGGTTCCCTATGAAAAAAAGAAAAGGAAAAAAAATTACAAGTATAATTAGTGTCCAGAAAGTACATAGAACCTGCTATTATTCCTGTTAACAGCAACTATTTGAGTAGTTAAATTCAAGGTTGGTGACAAGCATTTTGGGGGATAACACAGAGATATTGGCTGTGTAGCCATGTAGCTACTCAGCTCTCACATTCCTAGGAGTGCACATCATACGGTGCTGGTGTGGAGGGCAGTTTCCTTTAACTCGTCTTGCCAGAGGTGAATCTGTCTCTGAATAATGTAACACAGCAAAGCCTATTTTAAGAGACTTAAGTATAGCTGTACTCTTGAACATTGTTCATAATTTCAAGGTAAACCAGGTGGTTTACTGATAGTAATTTTGGTTCTTGTTATTTTGAAGATAATATAAAGCTTTTAGAAAGAGATTGCAGTGTCAGTAAATGGACACTGCCTGGACAAGGTCCTGTGCAGCCTGCTGTAGGTGACCCTGCTTCGGCAGGAGGGTTTGCCTGTGTGACCCACAGAGGTCCCTTCCAACCCCCACCATCCTGTGATTCTGTAATTCCTGAATTTTAAATGAATTCAGCATGATGAATTTGTGCGTCCATCTACCTCAGCATTGAAAATACTCAGCAACACGTTAAACCTCCTGGATGAAGGCAAAAGGATGCAAATCTATGAAGGATGATTCTTAAGTGTTACTTCACTGTAGAACTTGAATTGCGATTGATTTTGAGCAAACATCCACTTAATTAAAATGCGTTCTTTTCTGTAGGTGAGAATACGGGAGATGGTGAATTAGATCTGAGTGGGATCGACGACAGTGAAATAGATCGGGTAAGGTGCCCTTGTATCCTGGGTCTCTCAGCATTTGGATATTTGTGAATAAAAAATGGTTCTTATCTGCTTTATCCTCTCCCCTCGCTGCCTCTTCGCTCTGATCTGGAGAGAGATTCGCGTGATTTCAGGGATCTGAGATCAGAACTAATGTTCACACAAGCCTGTGAATGTGGTGTTCCTTACCCGAGTTGTATATATATGGGACTGCTGCTGCTCTTCGCTGTTATCATGCTGAAAGAATTATGTTTTAGAATGTCTTTTATTCTGAAGAAAGACTTGTAAAAGTTTGGTGGAGCTCTAAATTCATTATTTAATTAAGATACATTCAACATAGGAGGCTGCCATGGAAACCAAACTGTAAAACCAGCATATACAGCTTCTGTGTTCTTTCAAAGATTTCAGTAACATTTTCTGGGTTTATTATTATTTGTGTGCCATCGAAAGATACCCTTTATTATATAGCCTGAATGTGACAGACAGGCAGCTGTGGAAAATAAGGCCATGGAGGAGATTGATGCTTGAACACGCGACAGAGTCTGGCTCTCCTGAGTCTGAGCCCAGTGCCCTCTCCAGCCGCCGTGCTGGTTTCAAGAGTAATTTGAACAGATAACGCCAATGCCAAAAACTCCTTTCGGGGTGCAAAATCACGGAGGGTAGTGAGGTGGCGTAGGGGTTGCTGATCGGCAGAACATTGTTGACGGTGGATGAAGGAGCAGGAAAATGCTCAGCTTGGCTTCAGCCGTGAAGCGGGTTTTGCTGGGCTGGACATTAGGAGGGGCCTCATGAATCAAGCAGACGTGGTGTGGAGGGGACGGGGAGGCTGAGGGCTTTCCATTTACCAGGCCCATAATTTAAACAATCGCGGGGGAAGAACAAGCACATTTTCTCTTCCTCGTAGGCTCTCTGATGAGGTCATAACTCTGCTTTTATGACCTCATGTTCATTTCCATGGCAATAGACTGTAATATTGCAAGCCCAGGATTATGAACTCCCTAAAAGCATAAGAAGAGCGAGTAACTGAGCTAGGAGGAAGCGAGTTTTACTGTTATGGCTCACCTTTAATAGGAGCAGATGAAAGAGTGAAAATATTGGTCTGATAAAGCAAGGCCTGCGCAGCTGTTTGCTCGCCTCATTTGCCCTTGGAGGAAGGACTCCTCCCTGCGTTAGTTTCATTTGACTGGAGTTATTTGTCTCGTAAAATCCTATATGTACCTTTTACTTCAGAGAAAAACTCAAATTCTCAAACCCATAAGATGGAGAAATCTCAGATTGTCTTTCTTGCACTTAAACATCATTTTACAAGTCCTGGGTCTACTGCTTAAAAAGAAAGCATCTTGTTCATGAAGGATGACCCAATTTGTCTTTTCTGTTCTCCAGAAGTTCTTCGCTCGCAGACAGCATCGACTGTAGACAACTTTTGTTTCACAGACAGTTGTGCTAAATACTGGGTTTATTTTCACATTTAAGTAACTGAAGGGGAGATTTATCTACCAGCCTGCCAGCCTGCCTGCTACATACCTGTTTGTCTATTTCTGTAATTCACCTGAATACTTCTAGAAGTGTTTTACAGCTCCACACCTACTAATGATGTTACTGAGTCTAAGTGGATTTAACTGAAAAAAGCCTAGATGTGGTTGCTGAACCCAACTCTCTAAACTTTTGAGGACTAAAACCCCAGCAATCTAAGCTGGTTTCATTCACACAGATGTGACTGTTGAGCCAATAATCTCAGTAACTGTGCCTAAACCTTCGCAGAAACCTACCCAGAAGACACATGTTTCTGGTTTGGTAGCACAGGGCAATGGTTCCCATACTGTTTTGAATTACAGACCACCATCAACACACAGAATTACTTGCAGGCGACTGTGTTGTCATGATACCCTCTCATATCTGAAAAAGAGCATAAACCCAGGATCATTTTAGGTTAATTACAGACCACATACAATGAGTCCTGGATCGTGTTTGGCCACCCCATCATAGTTTGGAAATCAAGCACTGTTTTTTGAAAACATGTCGTCGTTTTTTGCCAGTTTTAGAAGTTACTAGAAATGCTTTCTGATTGTCACATCTCAATCATACTTTCTTTTATTAATGTATTTTTAAAAACAGAATGTGAATTGACCTTGCCAGTGGTTTTTCAATTCAGTTTTGCTCTATGGTTTTCAAGTTGATTTCTAAGAGTAGATAAACTTGTTTTGTCTTGTAGTATATACTTAACGAAACAGAAGCTCAGATAAAAGCAGAGCTGTGGATGAAAGAAAATGCAGATTATTTGAAAGAACAAAAAGGTAAGTATGTAGGACTGAAATGCTCCTTTTGGCCGGCGTTGCTGAAATATGCAGTCTGTGTAATCTTCATGCTGGTTACTCTTTTGTCATCTTTCAGAAAAGGAAGCAAGAATAGCAAAAGAGAAAGAACTTGGGATTTATAAGGAACACAAGGTATTAAACTTTGTGCTAATTGTGTCTGTTTGAAAATGTGCTGGAAATTCATGACATTTGCTGATCAACTCCATCTAGGATGTATGGGCGTAATGGTACAGGTCACCACTAAATGACCAAAAGCTATTGTATCTCTACCTGTTGTTGAATTACAAGGCTGTAATTTTTCAGGTGGTGAGTAAAATGCTTTCTTGCCCAGACTTTAAATTACTATTATGAGAAAATTCTGTGCGTGGCAAAGTCAGAGCTAGCTGTTTGCATTTATGATTGCTGTCCTAATTGCTTGCTTATTTACAGGTCTTAAGACATGCCTAATTTTTTTTTTTTCACATGTGCATGGGGAATTTGTTTGCACTTGCCATAACTTCAGTAGCTTTCTTTGCTCTTACAATAATGATTTCTTTATGAAGAACTGAACAGATCCTTGTTACAGTCACTTGAAGGGGGTATTTTGTTCTACCTTTCATAAAGAATGCGACAGTTATGTTAACAAATGGCATGTCCTGTCTCCATGTTTAGCAGTTTAAAGCAGCCTAATTGGCCATATATCCACAATTTACGGCATTAGTATTTTGTGTAATTGAGCGAGTGACAAGTCAAATCTTCCACATGCAACTAAAATCCATGTTAGTTTCTAGTGCGTATATCCTCTATCTTTTATTTCTGGCTAATGCGAAAGGCAGAGTTTCCTACTTCCCCTAGGTATTCCAACAATAAAAATAAAACCAGACAATGAAGCACTGTTTTATGCTTCAGAGTTTCTCATTCATACTGCACTTACGGAGACGTGGCAGTCTACCAGCAATTTTCAAAATTGTGTAACTTGTTGGCACCACCAAGTAGCCCAAACACCCACCTTTTTGTTCGGACAACACAGGAGCTTTTCTCTAACTCTGTATTGTTTCTGACAGCTCGAGTAGAACTTGATTAATATAGTGCTTTCCAATTTCAAGGTAGCACTTGACCCATGTAGGTAAACAGGGGGGCTATTATCCATTTAAAAATAAATCTCCTGCAGGGCTTGGTGTTAAAACCTTCCTTTGAAAACGAAAATGCTGAATGAGAAACAGAGGTTCTTTTTTTTTTTTTTTTTTTTTCTCCCCGTACCTACCCAGGCACGGGGCACGGCTGGAAACGTTCCCTGGTGCCGTTTCTCTGGGCTTGGGCTTGTGGCGGACGCAGGTGGCATGGCCGCTGTGCTCATGTCTCTGCAGCCTCCTGCTTCTCATCGCCGGCGGTGACGCCAGCCCACGCTTAGAAAGCTGCTGCTGATGTTCTTGGCCTTTTTCAGTGTGGAGGAGGCGCTGGGTGGATGCTCTCCCACGCCGCATTCGAACTTGATATAAAAAACTGTTGCAACTTCAGTACGGAGTTGTCAGTGCTTAGGGGAGTCGTGACCCAGCTTGACTCTAACCTTAAAGGCAATTTTAGCTGGGTAATGTCGTTATTTACATGCTGGATAGTGCTATCAGGGCCCCTGTTCCTGAACAGGAGTTCACTCCATTTTTTTCATGCATGAGAAATGGCCCATGTTTCTTCTCTGGCAGCGTTACAAATGCTAAGTAAAGAATTTGTAACAAACTGTGTGGGCATTTGGCAAAAAGCGAACACTTCTCTCTTGGAGAAAAGAGACCTCTCGGTCCCATTGAGTGGCAGGAGAGGGAGCGCTGGCTTGTCCCAGCTGCGTGGCCCTCATCCCCGCAGCAGCAGCACCTGAGCCAGGGCTGCTTAACTGCAGCTCGCCCTTCTGCTTCACGGAAACTTTGTTTGTATCTACATCACTAATTTTATATTTTAATTAAGCCAAAGAAATCTGCAAAGAAGAGGGAGCCAATTCAAGCCAGCACAGCAGGAGAGGCAATTGAAAAGATGTTAGAACAGAAGAAAATCTCAAGTAAAATTAATTATAATGTGCTAAGGGACCTGAACAGCAAAGGAAGTAACACCCCAAAGAAAGAGGATGACAGCACTGATGACAGCACCAACACCAAGAAGCTGTCAAGAAGAAAATCTATTGCCAGTAGGAGTATAGCCAACCCTGTAAACAGTTTGGGAAAAAGGTACTGCAATTGTTCATTTATATCTCTGTCTGTGAGACTGTCTATGTATCTTTCTGAGCCAGACAATGTAGGGACTGAAACATTTGTTTGAGGCTAAAATAATGTCGGGGCTCTGTTTTTATTTAGTTTGTCTGCGGTGTAGCAGCAGCACCTTATTTATAGTTCATGTATCAGAGGTCTGCTGTGGTGCAAGTTAATTATCCTGAAGCAAAAAAAAAAATAAATCCATGGAAATTCATAAACGTGAATCTTTCAGCCAAGGACACCATTTCTTCATATACTCAGGACATTTGCTGTCCTTCTGTTTGGAGCTGTCTGTTTCAGCTGACACGACACTAAATGTTCGAAAGCTTTGACTTTTTGCTTGATTTGAAAAACATAGTTCCCATCTGTTTTGACAGCTAGCTGTTTTGATTATCTTTTATTTTAGTTTTATTCCAAACTTTTGTTGTTAATTGATGACACAAATATAAAGCTTTACAGTAAATAAGCTTGTCGGTTTTCTGGTCTGCATTTGCAAATGTTTTATAGTGTGATGAAAGCTACTATTTTAATGAGTAAAATATTCGACTTGCCGGGCAGATTTGTAGTGTGCTGTAAAGCGAATAAGGAGATTGATGTGTCTTATCTGCAGTGTTCAACTATTTTATTCATCTTCAGTTTATGAAATCATGTTGAATGATCATTTGAATCATGTCTATGTACAGTAATTTCTTACTTAGATGTCTTTAAATTTATTTGCTGCCTAAAATACATAGTATTTTTGCTTCCAGAAGTACAGGCCCAGTGCCACAAGGAAATGTGAGAGTTTAATTCTCAAATGTAAGATGGTGACTTTGCTCCATAGTTCAGATTTAAGCATTCCTCTTCAGTAGTTGGACTGAAGATTTTAAATGGTTAGAATTTGTTCAGTAGTATTTCTGGGGCTTTTGACTTCAAAATTTTTGAGACCTTGACTACATCAAATGTCCCTTATATAAGTAGTTAAGGGCTATTTCTCTCCTCAGCTTTCCTAAATCAAAGATGATGGCTGTTGTGTGTGTAAGCCAGAATTCATAGTTACTCAGCAGTGTTTATTGCAGCCCTTGACAGTGTGTGACCTGCGGGCCAGTTGTCCCTCAAAGATTTCTCCATTCTGACTCCATTCTAGGGAGTTGATGATCGTTATGGATCTCTTCTAACTTGAGATAGTCTATGATTCTCTGATTCTATATGTTGCCAGTCAAGAGCAGTTAAAGGACCAGGGAGGGTGGGAGAGCAGCTAGCCACAAGGTGTGAGAAATCATCTATTCGTGCAAGAACGGGTGTCATAGGATACCCAAAAGCGTGAAGCTGGGAGGGATAGTAAGTGTACGTCTGAGAAGCTAAATGAAATAAGAATGACTAGACCCAACCCCTTATTTTGACTTCATTTGACAGAGGGGCCAGAGATGCAGTCTTCAATTTTGACTGAGAAACCAAATGCCAAAGCCAAAGCAATTCAAGACCGTGCCACTCGCCCCACTGTCACTGGGATACAAGTTTTTGCAGTGTACCAAACATCTTTTCTTTCTTTGTTGTACTTTCCTTATTCTGTATTTTACCAAGATGGCTTCATCCTCGTTCCACTTGTTGCTCTTAATATCAACAGCTTTGCTTTCCAGTTCTTGATTCACTGTGAATTTTCGCCAGAGAAGCTGTGGCTGCCCCATCCCTGGGCATGTTCAAGGCCAGGATGGATGGGTCTTTGAGCAACCTGGTCTAGTGGAAGGTGTCCCTGCCCATGGCAGGGGGGGTGGAACCAGATGATCTATAAGGTCCGTTCCAACCCAAACCATTCTGTGATTCTATGATTTTAGTCTCATCTGTAAGTTGCTACTTAAGGTGATGTCTCATCACCCAAGCACAGAAGTTTTCCAGTAGTGAAGTAAAGTGAAGATGCATTGAGGATTAAGTAACAGCATTTAGCCTATGCTTTATTTGGATTTAACAGGTATTAATGAGTCATTTTGCTGCTATTTGTAGTAAACTGTGGCTAATTCAGTTGTCTGAAATGCAATGCTATGATGGGAAGTAGAGGCTGCTCAGGATCCTGGTTGCTTTGCAGAGCTCAGCAGTAACATCTGTGCTCGAGCTGCTTCGCCACATCCCAACCTTGTCAGTTCTGAGGTTTGCAGAAATGTTGGGCACTTGGAGCTCCTGTTGAAGTCAGTGTGTTAAACTCTTAACAGGTGTTAAACTCTTTGGAAAATCACGCCATAAATATTTAATTTAACAGTGGTGCAACTTGAAAAGGTTTCTAAATAAATACAAATCAGTATTTTCCAAAAGCAGCTAATAAAACATGTTTATTTTTCCTCTTGAGAGCCTAAAGTACGTCCTTAAGATGCATAACAGAGTTTCCTGATGATGATTAGCAGATCTTGGATACAATGAATTTTGCAGCAGAACACTTCAGAGGAGGTTGGGGATACATGCAGATACGTGAGTTAGGGAGATTTTGCACTGCAGAAGCAGGCAGTTTTCTTGCTTAAATAAAATCAAGGACTTGGCAACCATTAGTTGGGCTTTTTTTCCTTACAGTTAAAGATTTATTACATACTTTTGATTTTTTTGCCAGTAGTCTGAATGCCGTGCCTTTTAAATGGCATGCATAAATTTCTGTGTTCTGCATTGTTCTTATAGGCCATGCATTCATTGCCTTTGTTCAGCATTGTTCCTCTGAGAGGTGAATGGCTAAATACTTTCCCAGTGATAGAAAAATCATGGTAATTTATATGCAATTAATAATAATAAAACCCCTGAACGTTGCTCATTAGAAAATGAATGAGGCGCATAATGTATCTTTATCCAGGAGGCATTTGCAGAGATCTTGCCAGCCGTTTTGGTTTGTGGTGATTTACAGTCCCACATGTTTATCTTTATGTGTCTTAAATATTTAGTAAGCTGCATTTGACTGCAGTAGCACCTTGCATAACCATGCTTTGATCCGGTCCTTTGGTGCATCTGAGTTATAGCCAGAGCTGCTGATTTAGTCCTGATCTCAATTAGAAGGTAGGAAAGTAGATTTTTTTGCAAAGAAATCTCTTTATCGCTTTCCTGTTGCAAGCTAAGATTGTACATGCCTCACCAGGCTGGGATGGATGATGGAGCCAAGTTTGTCATGTGCCTCAGGAATCACCTTCATATACAGTATGTAGCACCATGGAAATAGGAAGCTGATCTTCATCTCCATCTTTCTAATTCTCTCTTGCTGTAAAACTCTGTGCTGATATTTCTGCATAGAGGACTTCAGATTAGCTCAAAAAATATGGTTACAGTGTTAATCGGTTAAAATATTGGAAAAGCTTTTGTTTACTGATGTGATAATGATAAGCAAATTTTACAGTATTGTAAAAAGTTGTTGATTTGCAAAAAATGTATGTAGAGCTGGAATGCTAAGCATGGTCCCGGGAGCATGCGTAAGCTGGATATTCTTTCAGTTGGTGGCCCTTTTAATGTAGCTTTATTGCTATTATAGTCACTCTTAACTTAATGGTTACTAGGATTCCAAAGATGATACACTTTATCTACATATTATTTCATAAACAATCCTGTACTGGAAATTTGGATCCTATATTCCTATTTCCTATATTGGAAATGTTCGGTATTTTCTGAAATTTTGTTAGGAAGGTACTTTTAAAGAATTCTTCTAAAGATCATTACTTCTTTGTAGATGAGCGGACATCAATATTTTCAGAAGGAAACTAGATTTTTGAACAAGTTTCTTTACTGTCAATGCTGTGCAACTTTTTGAGTTTTAGAAAAAGACATGTTTTTCTCAGACACATCTCCCGGAATGGTACTGGGGTTTTACTTATTGTATCTGTCAAGATGGTAGAAGACTGGTAATGACAATGTAAGTTATTTTAGGAAATTTTATGTTGTGTAAATGTATTTCATTACATTTCTTTATGCATTTTTGTTCCATTGGTATCATGATTGGTGCTTCATACACGAAAGCCCTTTCATTCTCTGTGTGTTAGAGATGTGGCGCAGTGGATGTTACCATAATAGATGTTGCAACTTTAATTTCAATTACTGGTTGCACAGTTTATCTTCACTAATGTCTTCTGTGCGTATGAAGCAGAAGAATAATACGTTGAACTCCTAGAAAAGAACAGTTGCCACTTTGAGCTACTTAAAACCTGAGCTCCAGTTGGAGCTGTGGCGTGTGCTGGAGCTTTCGAAGTCCAGTAAAGTGGGGGTTTAGGTCAGGAAGCGTTTGGTTAGAAGCTTAATAATTTATTTTATATTTACTTGAGCTGAATCTTACAACATTACTTGTGAAGTGAAATGTGTCATGCCAAGAAAATGTGGGAACAAGAAAGCTTTCAAGTCACTACTTTTTAGAAATTTTAAGCCCGTTTATTGCAATGTGCTTGAAATTGGTAGTGGTATCAGAGAAGACAGGGAATATTATCGGGGGAATAAATGTGTCAGGTTAATCTCCGGAAGAATTTGCCTTGGAAGAAATGAATCAGGACTGCGAAGCACAGCTGAACCCGTTGTAATGAAACAAGGTTGTTCTGAATGGAAGCATATGAATATGTAATAGAAAGTCAAATCATGCCTCTACGAATATGACAAAAACCCTTGGTAGAGATCTTAGATTTGATTAAATTTGGAAATTCACCTCCAAATTCTCTCCATGGTGCCACTGTATTTATCAACCATCCATTTTGCTCGCACACGTTGACACGTGGCTTCTCCTGTGCTTCGGAGCCACGGGACCTGGATAGTGCGAACCGTGCGTTTGTAGTACCAGGGACTTGTTCTGCTGCTCAGGTTCCTGCCCTGGAATGCACGCTTCCAATTAGCGTCTGCTCCGGCTACATTTTTGTTGGCTTTTCAGTGGGTGTCGTGACCCCAGAAAAATCCCCTTTGTTATTAGGGAGAATGTGTTTAATACTTTTCTACAGCCTAGCCTTCGGCAGCTCCTTTAACCTGATAAATTACTTGGTGCTTTCTTGGCTCTAATTGGAATCGCATTCCCCCGGGGGGGTAAAATATGGGCAGAAGCTGAATTTGGGTGCTTTGGAGGAGCCTGCCGGCCCCACGCTGCGGAGGGAGCCGAGGGGGCAGGGTGGACACCTGGCCACGAGCTGGTGGGAGCACAGCCCCTGGCCCCCCCAGCTCCGACCCGCAGGTACAGTTGGCCCTTTCTGGTGTCCGGGATGGGAATATTGCCCCGTAAGGTGGAAGTTTGTTTCTATCTCGTTGGCTTTGCTTTGGTAGCGTTGTGGGAGGGAGGGGGCATGGGGAGCTCTTTATCACACCCAGCCCAAAAACTTTCTCTTCACTTGTTGAGCCTGCGGATGTCGAGCAGAACCTGTATTTCTTTCTCTGGGGGAATAAGGAGGGAAGAAGCCCCAAGTCACCTGTTTCCCTCACGTCCAGGATCACTGATACCGATGAGCCCTGTGTTTGTATTTTTACGGTTTAGGCAGGTGGAGGTGTTGTACTGAGTGCTGTGCCGCATCCTGGCTGGATGCTCCCCGCTCAGCCGCATCTCTGAGTGTCCTGAATGGTTATTCTACATTGGCCATGGCTTATAGTTTATTTTTATAAACCCAAAGCCAACAGGTTTTTTAATGTACAGTATTTTTTGCTGATTTTACATTATGAGACTGAAATTTGTGGAGGGGAGGAGCATGAGCTTGTTTTCCAAATTACTTAGATCAATCCAAAACAGCGTGAAACAAATCTCAGCTTGAATAATCCAAGGGATTCCTGGGTGTCTGAAAAACCTTTCTATCAGTTAGACCCAGGTGATGATAAAGGTTAAAGCACTCTTGATTCAGTGGATCAAGAAGAGCGTTGTTGTTTCAGAACCGTTTTTATTTGGAAAAATGACATTATAGAAGTGGTTTAAAAATTTGGGAATGGGTTTCTTAGAATGTTATGGACTGCAACTGATGCAGGGGAGTCTGGTGGGCTGATGGCTGTCTACAGCGAGCCCTGCATGGTTAGCAGTTCACGGTGGAGCAGAGCTTCTGAAGAGGGACAAGTCCTCGTATTTGGCAGGTACAAAGCTTTTGAGAGAGAGTGTTTTCCATGCTAACTTTGGTGGTGTGCATTCTCTGTACAAATTGCCCCACTGAGATGGGATCTTAAGACTTTTTTTATATGCTTTAATTTTCCACTGTATATTTGTATTTGTCAGAATTGGCTTCAGCTCTTTGTCTAATTTACCTTTGATATCCTGTTTTTCTCTGTCTGCTTTGAGGTCTGTTACGTGGTTTGGAATTTATGTGTATTTACTCAAAGTGAGATATTAAATTTTATTTCTTGTCTTGTAGTGCTTCAGGCCTTCTTTTTATATGTGACTAAGGTGCTAGCACAAATTTCCCACCTGGAATAAAATTCCTTACAGAAGATACTGGGAGTACTTGTTGAGATGGTAGTTAGGAGTTTCTTCTATAGCTTAAGTATTATTTGGTTGATAGTTTTGGTGCTTCCTCTGGGAGCAGTCTCGTGCTGGCTACGGGGTTAACTAGGCTGTGATTCCTGGGTATGAATGTACATAGGGTGGGAGCCTTCCTGTCGAGTGTGTGGAGTCAGCTTTTGGTTTGAATATTATGTACGTGGTAAATAAATTCTCTAGCCACTTTGACATAACTGTTTTCTTATGTGATCTGTGCTTTGAGAATTTCTTTGGAGTGTAATTTTATGTATGTTTGTGCTTTACTGTGGTATATAATTATTAAAATCAAAGGTTAATCAAAATGATTAGTCATTTTGAACAGGAAAACGGTGACATTTGATAAGTACCTCTACTTAAAATAAATCTTACTAGTATTTTCCAGTCTTGTAACTTTTAGAGGGACAAGCTTATACAAATTATGTTTAGTATTTTATTTACAAAAAGCAAAGCCAAGAAAAAATGAATTCAAGACTTCCAAGGTTCTGCTTTTCAAGTCATGCATCTCCTTATTAAAGTTAGCTGTACAGAGGAGAGCTTTACAAATGACCTTGAAAGGAGCTGACACATGCATTTACTTGCTCACAGTTGAGTTGAGGAGTTGATCTAGTTAAGCCTGTAGTAATGTTGTAACCTGGCTAATGCTGCAGGTTACTGCTGTTCATATGAGCTAAGATGCCTTTTGTAATAAGGAGATAAATCAGAGGCAAGAACTGGAAAGAAATGTATCTGACCCAACGTGTTTTAAAATTAATGTGTGTTTTTAACTTCTGAACGCTAAAATGTGATGACCAGCAGCCTTCTCCTCTTCATTAAATGAGGACACAGGAGGAAAAATGAATTTCTTCTGTGTGTAGCACTGCTCTCCTGGGTGGATGCGGAGTTAAGCGAATGTCACCAAGAGACTGGGGAGGCAGGAACCAGGACACTGTCTGGGGAACACTGCGGCAGCTTATCCCTTTACCCTCAGATTCATTTCTCTTGACACCGAGATAGAAGAATGGGGAAAGAATTCCCCCCCCCCCCAACAAAAAAAACA
>Ga0181612_138471_pt1 | contig 37426 bp, 33 predicted proteins | sample HoacroProtozoa21_FD_119630 | JGI IMG/M metagenome (GOLD analysis project Ga0181612, IMG submission 119630) | Hoatzin crop microbial communities from Cojedes, Venezuel. Combined Assembly of Gp0051906, Gp0051904, Gp0051908
CGTGAAGTGGAGCCTTCCCTCCCTTACGTTCTTCTCCACGAGCTCGGAGAGTCCCGGTTCGTAGATCGGGATCTGACCGGAAAGAAGCTTTCCTATCTTCGCCTTGTCCACGTCTACGCATGTGACGTCTGCTCCCATTTCCGAGAAGCACGCTCCGCTGACAAGTCCTACGTATCCTGTTCCTACTATGGCAATGTTCATATCCTGGGTGTGTTATTTAAGGGGGTTCTTGTCTGATTTGTACCACTTCATGAATTCACCGATGCCGTCATGCAGGCTCCAGTGGGGCTTGTAGCCTACCTCCTGCTCCAGGTGCGTCGTGTCGGCGTTAGTCTGGTAGACGTCTCCGGGCTGCATGGGAAGGAAGATCTTCTCGGCCTCCTTTCCTATGGCCTGCTCGATTTCGCTGATGAAGTCCATGAGCCTTACAGGGTTCGAGCAGCCTATGTTGTATACCTTGTAGGGTACTCCGTTGGGGCAGTCCTCCGCCTTTGGGCAGTGGTCCACGACCTGGATGGTGCCTTCGACTATATCGTCAATGTAGGTGAAGTCGCGGATCATGTCTCCGTTGTTGAACACCTTTATGGGCTCACCCTTGCTTATCGCATTTGCAAACAGCATGGGTGACATGTCTGGCCTTCCCCAGGGACCGTATACGGTAAAGTAGCGAAGTCCGGTCACTGCGAATCCGTAGAGCTTTGCATAGGCGTGGGCCATGAGCTCGTTGGATTTCTTGGACGCGGCATAAAGGCTCACCGGGCTGTCCACCTTGTCGTCCTCGGAATAGGGGACCTTCGAGTTCAGTCCGTAGACCGATGATGAAGATGCGAACACCAGGTATCTGACGGAGTTGTTGCGGCAGCCCTCCAGGATGTTCAGGAATCCCACAAGGTTGCTCTGGAGGTAGGAGTAGGGGTTCGTTATGGAGTAGCGCACCCCTGCCTGGGCGGCAAGGTTTACGACTACCTCGAACTTCTCCTTTTCGAAAAGGTCGTCTACGGCATCCTTGTCCGCTATGTCAAGGTGGCGTACGGCTATGTCAAACTCCTTTAGCCTGGCCTTCTTGAGGGTTACGTCGTAGTAGTCGTTGAAGTTGTCCACTCCCACTACGTCATCTCCCCTTTTTACAAGCTCGCTCATCAGTTTGGATCCAATGAATCCCGCGGCTCCGGTAACAAGTATCTTCATATGATGTGTTTTTTCTTTTCTATTCTTCCCAGGTGACTGTCCTGGAGTCATCGTCATTTACTTGGATATGTACAGGAAGCGTCTCATCCGGGAGAAGCTCCTCTATGTTCTCCGGCCATTCCATAAGGCAGAGGCATCCGCTGTCAAGGTAGTCGTACAGCCCTATGTCGAGCGCCTCCTCCAGCTTTTCTATCCTGTAGAAGTCAAAGTGATAGATGTTTTCTCCGCCACGGGTCCTGTATTCGTTAACTATGGCGAAGGTAGGGGAGCCTATGGCATCCTCCTCGACGCCAAGATTCTTGCATATCGCGGTTGTGAATGTCGTCTTTCCGGCTCCCATTGGGGCGTAGAAGGCGACAAGGCGCCTGTCTCCGATCTGGCGGATGAATTCCTTGGCCGCCTGGTCTATCTCCGAGAGTGACCGTATGGTTATTTCGTGCTTCATTTTCTGTATATCCCAAAAAGTGCGCTTCCGCTTCCGGACATCGATGCATAGACTGCACCGCTGTCATAGAGGGACTGCTTTATGGCCTCAAGTTGTGGATGTTCCTTGAAGACGGTCTTCTCAAAGTCGTTGATAAGGCAGTCTTTCCACTCTTCGACGCCCCTTGAAAGGGCTTCTTCGATAGGTACTGGCTTCTCCGTCATCCTGTCCCTTGGGACGATTCCTCCGTATGCCTGGGCGGTGGAAACGTGTATGCCCTGCGGAACGACAACCTTTAGGTCGTATCCTTCAAGGTCCAGAGGATATTCGGACAGTACTTCGCCCCTTCCCCTTCCCATCATCGGGCGGTTGTATATGAAAAATGCGCAGTCGCTGCCAAGGGCTGCCGCATAGCCGGCAAGCCTTTCCTCGCCAAGGCCGAGGGAGAAAAGGTCGTTTATCATCGAGAGTGCGAAGGCGCAGTCGGCGCTTCCTCCTCCGAGTCCGGCTCCGACGGGGGATGTCTTTTCCAGGAATATCTTCACTGCCGGAAGGTCGAAGTCCCCGCCAAGCAGGCCGTAGGCCTTTACCGTAAGGTCACTGAGCGGATCCCAGTCGACTCCCTCCTCCCTTGCGATTGTTATCATGACCTTGCCGTCATGGGAGATTCCCTGGGCTATGCAATCTGGGGAGTAGCGTGCGAAAAGGGATGCGCTAGTCTCGCTCCAGGAATCCCCGCTAATGATTTCAAGTGTGTCTGATATCTCATGGTATGGCACGAACAGGGTCTCGAGGTCGTGGTATCCGTCCTCCCTTTTCCTAAGGACCGAAAGTCCCAGGTTGACCTTTACATTCGGATGCGATATCATTTTACCATCTCTCTTATTGCCTTCTCCACCTTTTTGGAAAGAGCCTGTCTCTGCTCTTCGTCACTTATGCCGGCAAGCACCGGGGCCACAAAGGAAATGAGCTGGAGTATGCGAGCCTCCTTTTCGGATACGCCGCGGCTTCTCATGTAGAACTGCTCGTCCTCGTTGAGTGAGCCTACGGTTGCTCCATGCGAGCACTTCACGTCGTCGGCGTATATCTCAAGTGTCGGGGTGGTGTCCACCAGGGCCTTTTCGCTAAGAAGGATGTTGCGGTTTGTCTGGTAGGCCTCCGTCTTCTGCGCATCCGGGGCTACTACGATCTTTCCTGAAAACTCCGCATGGGATTCTCCCGAAGCTATTCCATTGAACACCTGCAGGGATGTGCTTCCTCCGCTATGGTGGCGTACGTCCGTTGCTATCCCGACTTTCTGGGTGCCGCTGCAAAGGTATAGCCCGTAAAGATTCACGGTGGCGCCTTCCCCGTCCATGTCGACTGTTATGCGAAGGTCGGTGTCAACTCCCGGAGGAATTATGTAGCACAGGTCAACCTTTGCGCCTTCCCCGGCCACGATTCCACTTATTTCGGGAGCGCTCCCATCGAGGATGAAGTATCGCGAAAGGGACTCTCCCTTGTTCACGAAAACCACTCCTTCCGCCGGGGAGAGGTGCTGCTCCACATAGTGGCCGTAGTCTACTGTTCCTTTTGCCATGGCCTAGAAGCTGTCGAATCCTTCGCTCTCTATCTTCTCCACTATCTCGTATCCTCCGGTGGCTACAATCTTTCCCGCCTTAAGCACATGCACAATGTCGGGACGCACGTATTCAAGGAGCTTCTGGTAGTGGGTTATTATTATGGATGACTTTTTGGGGGTGTGAAGAGCATTCACTCCGTCGGCAACAATTCTCAGGGCGTCCACGTCGAGCCCGCTATCCGTCTCATCAAGGATGGACAGGTCGGGATCGAGCATCGCCATCTGGAAAATCTCGTTGCGCTTTTTCTCCCCTCCGGAGAATCCGACGTTCACGTCCCTCTTTGCAAAGGAAGGATCCATCTTCACGAATGCCATCTTTTCGCGAAGAAGCTTAAGGAAGTCGGCCGCCTTCATGCTCTCCTGTCCGAGGGCCTCCCTGCGGGAATTCACGGCTGTCTTCATGAATGAAGTTATGCTCACTCCGGGAATCTCCACCGGATACTGGAATGACAGGAACACTCCCTCCCACGCCCTCTGCTCCGGGGTCATTTCAAGAAGGTTCTTCCCTTTGAATGTTATGCTTCCGCTGCTTACCTGGTATACAGGCTTTCCGGCAAGCACAGATCCAAGGGTGCTCTTTCCGGCTCCGTTGGGGCCCATTATCGCATGGATTTCGCCAGGGCGTATCTCAAGGTTGACCCCGTGGAGGATCTCCTTCTCTGGCAGACCCGCATGCAGGTCCTCTATCTTTAGTAGAAAGTCGCTCATTTCTATCCTATTTTTCTACTTTTCCGTATCAGTTGGAGACTCTTCCTTGCGGTAGAGCCTGAACCATGTCGCAAGGGACCATAGTCCGTTTACAAGGTATAGTGCGCAGACAATCGGCATGAACGTGTTCCCGACGCTAAGGTGCAGGATTATCTGCGTTATGTTGACAACGAGCCACACAATCCAGCAGTCCCATTTCTTCATTGCGGAAAGGAGCTGCGCCAGCAAAATCAGCACCGTAACGCATGAGTCAAGGTATGGGTGCGGGTCGCCGGGGAACAGGGAGTCAAGGCTCCATCCCCACAGTCCGGCCACTATGAACACGCTGGCAATAGCCATTATCCTTTCAGGCCACGACAGGGTGGATACCTTCAGGGCGGAGCTGTCCTGGGAACTCTTCTCATCTTCCCTTGGATGTGTCCACTTGTAGTGCCCCATTATGTTTATGGCAAGGGATATGGGCTGCAGCAGCAGGCTCGCATACAGGTTCTTGTTCCAGAACATCAGAAAGAGCCCTGCCGTGTACAGGTATCCTACCCAGAAGTTGTACTTGGAGTTCCTTCCGGCAAGGAATACGCACGTCAGTCCGAGTACCGATGTGACTAGGTCTATGAGTGTCACGGGACGGGACCCGAGCGTGAAAATAATTGTGTCAAGCCATTCCATCTGCAATCTCTCTATTATCCGACGCTTCCTTCAAGTGATACCTGCAGGAGTTTTCTGGCCTCAACCGCAAACTCCATGGGGAGCTTTGAAAGGACCTCCCTTGCGTATCCGTTTACAATCAGTCCTACGGCGTCTTCCGGACCTATGCCCCTCTGGTTGCAGTAGAATAGCTGGTCTTCGCTGATCTTGGAAGTGGTGGCCTCGTGCTCCACCGTGGCGGTAGGGCATGCGTTCTTTATCACTGGGAATGTGTGGGCTCCGCACTGTGAACCGATGAGAAGGGAGTCGCACTGTGAGAAGTTCCTTGCGCCTTGCGCCCCTGGAAGCATCCTTACAAGGCCCCTGTAGCTATTCTGGCTGCGGCCAGCCGAGATGCCCTTGCTCACGATGCGGCTTCTGGTGTTCCTTCCTATGTGTATCATCTTCGTTCCGGTGTCTGCCTGCTGGTAGTTGTTGGTAACGGCCACAGAGTAGAACTCGGAAGATGAGTTGTCTCCCTTGAGGATTGTGCTGGGGTATTTCCAGGTGATGGCGGAACCGGTCTCGACCTGGGTCCAGCTAAGGTGGGAGCCTTCTCCCTTGCAAAGGCCTCTTTTTGTCACGAGGTTTAGGATGCCTCCCTTGCCGTCCTTGTCGCCGGGATACCAGTTCTGGACAGTGCTGTACTTTACGTCGGCGCCCTTTTCGACGACTATCTCAACGACGGCAGCATGGAGCTGGTTCTCGTCCCTCATTGGAGCGGTGCATCCTTCAAGATAGCTTACATACGAGTCCTCGTCGGCCACTATGAGCGTCCTTTCGAACTGTCCGGTTCCGCGGGCGTTGATCCTGAAGTAGCTTGAAAGCTCCATCGGGCACTTTACACCCTTGGGAATGTAGCAGAACGATCCGTCCGAGAACACTGCGCTGTTTAGGGCGGCGTAGAAGTTGTCGCCTACGGGGACTACGCTTGCGAGGTATTTCCTCACAAGGTCGGGATGCTCCTTGACGGCCTCGCCGAACGAGCAGAATATTATGCCTTTTTCGGAGAGTGTCTTCCGGAATGTCGTAGTGACGGATACTGAGTCGAACACCGCATCCACGGCCGTGGAAGAGGACGAAGGTTTCACTCCTGCGAGAACCTCCCTTTCATTCAGCGGAATGCCCAGCTTGTCGAAAGTCTCCTGGAGCGCAGGGTCTATCTCCTTTGGCCTGTCGCTGTCCTTCTTTGGCGCAGCGTAGTATATTATGTCCTGAAAGTCAATGGGAGGAAGGTCCAGATGTCCCCACTGGGGTACCGGCATGCTCTTCCATCTGCGGAAGGCTTCCAGCCTGAAGTCCAGAAGCCACTGGGGCTCTCCCTTCAGGGATGAAATCATCCTTACCGTATCCTCAGTCAGACCCTTTGGGATGAACTCCTGTTCTATATCTGTTGTAAAGCCCTCCTTGTATTCCTTGGAGGTTATGTCTTTGATGATGTCCTGGGCCATAGCAAATCAGTCCGGCGCATCGCACCGGACTGCAAATTTAGCAAGAATAGGGTTCTTAAGCAATAATGGAGCGCACCTGCGCCCGTGCGCGCGTAGGGGACTCGCCCTTGGCAGGAGCTATCCTTTTTTCACGTTGTCGGATGGTATCAGCCCTTCCATGGCGAAGTGCCGCCAAAGGGGTGCCGCCATCAGGCTCTGGAGGATTTCTCCCCTCTGCATCATTCCGAATACCTCTTCCCTTGAAAGCAGGAGAACGTCAATGTCCTCCGTGGGGTCGAGATGCTGCTCTGAAATCTTCTCTACATCCCTTGCTATAAAACTGTGAGACAGGTTTGTACAGGCACTTGCGTTTTGTGACAGGGCCATTACTTCTTCCCATCTTCCCCCTCCGAATCCAGTCTCCTCTGCCAGCTCCCTTTTTGCAGCCTCAAGGGGCTCTTCTCCCGGTTCCATGACACCTGCCACAATCTCATCCAGGACCCTTCCTATTCCGTGCCTGTACTGGCGGACAAAGACATACTTCCCTTCCTTTGTTATGGCTATGATGTTCACCCAGTCTGGATACTCGAGGACATAGTACTCGTCATTTATCTTTCCTCCGGGCATCTCCAGGCAGTCGCGCCTTGCAGTCAGCCATGGGCGTCTTATGATGTATTCACTGGATAGGATCTTGCAGGTCTTGTCGTTCTGTTCCATGGGATTTCAGTTTTTTGCGAGACAAAGAGTCAACCCTTTTACTGTCAGGAGATATTTCTGGCGTGGATGGCGCGGACTGTCGGGATAGCGCATTGCGACGTAACCATCGCGGATAGCGGGGGATAGGTAAACATCCATGAAGCTTTTACGGTCTTTTAGTCCCATCAAAGAAAGCATATCTTTTATGGATAGCTCCTGATGTCCTATTACTTTTATGAGTTGTTCTACTTGTGGGGTACTTGTGGGGTACTTGTGGGGTTTCTGCCCTACAAGTTCATTTTTCATCTGCTCCACTTTTCCTTGCCATTCCTCCGGCGGATTGATGAGCATATATCGGTTGCGAAGCTCATTTTTCTCGCCAAGCAACATGTTGCGAAAGAAACGAACAAGGAAGATGGGCTCGGGCTCGATATTCTTAAGGCGATTGCGATAGTTGGCGCGGACGAGGGCATTTCGGAAATACCACGAATATTCGGCGAAGAGTCCGTTATCCATTTGGAAGCCCATGCTACGTAGATATTTTATGGCAAAGACCGCTGTTGTGCGTGTATTTCCCTCACCGAATGGGTGAATCTGCCACAGATTGCAGAAAAACTTCGCCAAATGCGTGATGGTGTCGTCCATCGAAAGGCTTTGATAGGAGAACTCCTTTTCTTGTTGCAGGTCATGCTCTAGAGCGCGACGCAAGTCTTCCGCACCCACATAGAGCACGGTATCCCCGCGCAATACCCATTCTTTCTTCGTTATGTCGTAGTCGCGAATCTTTCCGGCGAATTTGAAAACGCCCTCGAACAATCGGCGATGGATGGACGTGATACCCACAACCGAGAAAGCAAACGATGGCTCACTGAGGATGCGCGAGATGTTGGCAGCCACACGGTCGGCCTCTTCCGTTTCGTCGTCTTCAGGTGTGCGGTCGGTCTTGCGTTTGTAGTAGGTGCGCACCAGCGCTTGGGCTTCCTCAATCGTTATTTCACCCTCGATGTTGCGTCGTGCTGTTTCACGCAGATAATCGCTCGTGCGCAGTTGGTCAACGGCTTGCAAACCGATTGCTGCGCGCCAATTCTCTGCACGCTCTTTGCGTGAAGGCTCACTCGCTCTGATATATTCTTCGAAGTCTTCCATCTTTCAGTTCTCGGCCATTGATAAAGTATTAGGCAAAAATAGGCAATTTCTTCGGAAACAGGGCACATATTCTCAGGAGTGTGCGAAACCCGACACTGCCAAAGGATGAAGTAGTTCCATGCCATATAAGTAGGGTGGCAAATGGATGGACTGCGAGTTAACCAAAGCCAACAATGCGACTATGTACTCTCTAGACAAGTGCGCCGACTAGATAGCTGAGTGCAAGGGCAGGCTCTATTACGGAAATTCTGAAATTACAGATTAATTCGAATAGACAAACATCTTGTAAAGCTTATCCTTGTTCTTGTCATTTGGGCTTAGACGGACTGTTTCCAACTTTGAGAATGTGATGAGGTTGTTTGAATATCTGACGAGGTAGTTGATATCGGATTCCGTCTTGATCTTTTTTCTTGTGGACATGGATAGTATGGTGCCTTTCAAATATTTATGACGGCTGGGTTCCATGAGATCTGTTATGGCGCTTATCTTCTTTTTTGAGTAGCGCATTTCGACATTGTCTCCGTCCGAGAACAATATTCCCACACTGATTCTCTCAGAAGAGACGGTGTTGATTTCAGCGTAGATGATGCTGTATTTCAATTCTCCTTCGTACATGACGTTACTGTTTTCTGGAAGTTCTTCCAGGTTTCACAAATCCAATTTGCGCTAAATAGTTGCGAACACTTTTCTTTGAACAGTGATATGTCCACATCCCATTCTTGCGGTATGTTGTCTATTGTTTGGAATATGCAGTCTTTGCTTTTCTAGACATTGGACAGGAACAGTTTTTCCAATTGCAGAGATATTTTCAATGCCGGCGTATCTTGTGACAGAAAATCAAACAGGTCTGAATAAAGGATGGAATCTGTCACCTCAAGCTGGCTCAGGGGCCGATTCATTGTGCATGAGTTAAGGATACCACCATAGTCAATGGACACCAGGGATCTGTTGTCGGTGCGATAAAGCAGATTGTAGTTGTTGGCGGTCCTATCCTCGTTTGCAATCCAAAAGTCAAAAAGAGCTATGATGAGCAATTGTGTAAGTGAATGTTCGTCAAAACGAGCATTCATGATAGTCATGTCACTAAGGTCTATTTTCTAGTGGCTCGAATTTGCACAATCAAAGCAGCTGCGTAAGGTCGGCCAGTACTATTGCCGTCATGGCCTCTACAATGACAGGAGTCCTAAGTGCGATACAAGCGTCATGCCTTCCTGGGATTTCCAGGGTTGTCATTTCACCGGTCTCGAAGTTGAATGTCTGCTGGGGCTTTCCAATGCTTGATGTAGGCTTGAACGCTACCCTGAATACGATAGGATTGCCATTGGTGATACCTCCGTTTATACCTCCGGCTCCGTTTTTCGAAGGATGTGCCGAGGGGTGCATCCTGCCAGGATCTACCGAGTCGAACGGATCGTTGTGCTCGGAGCCTTTCATCCTTGCTGCCTGGAACCCGTCGCCAAACTCTATTCCCCTTACGGCGGGGATTGAGAAGATGGCGTGCGATATCAGCGACTCTACTGAATCGAAGAACGGCTCGCCCAGTCCTGCGGGCACTCCGTCAACGGTGCACTCGACGATTCCTCCGATAGAGTCCTTCTCCTTTATGGTACGGTCAAGAAGATCGTCCCATTTTCCCCTGTCCTTCTCTCCCCCTATCTCTATGAGGTTTGCCGCAACGGAGCATGCAAGCATTTTCTTGGCGACCACTCCTGCCGCTACGATAGGAAGGGTAAGCCTGCCGGAGAAATGTCCTCCACCACGCGGGTCGTTGAAATCCAGCCATTTGAGATTGGCGGTAAAGTCTGCATGCCCGGGTCTTGGAATGGCGTTGAAAAGACGGTAGTCTCCGCTTCTGGTATTGCGATTGCGGAACAGTATTGTCAGCGGAGCGCCTGTTGTAAGGTCGTTGTACACTCCGCTGAGAATTTCAGGCTCGTCTGTCTCCGTCCTAGGGGTGGTTCCCTTCGGACCGCTCTTTCTGCGGAGTATGTCCTGGGAAAAATCTTCAGCCTTTATTGAAATGCCAGGCTGTACGCCGTCAAGTATTACGCCTATGGCCTCTCCATGGGATTCTCCGAAGATGGATACCCTGAATTTTCTACCGAAACTGTTCATCTTTTGTACTTTTCAAAAACCTCGTTAAATGATGGGAAGGACTTGCCCACGCAAGCCTCGTCATCTATTGTTACAGGACTGTCTGCCCCCAGGGATGCCACCTTCAGGGCCATGACCATCCTATGGTCGTGATTGGAAGTGTAGGATCCGCCCTTAAGCAGCTTTCCTGCAAGGAGCCTCTGGCAGAGCGAGTGCCCTTCTATCATCATCGTATCCCCCTTGACGGAAGCCTTGACCCCCATCTTCGAGAGCATGTCAATGATTGCTCCGGAGCGGTCGCTTTCCTTTGAGGAGAGCCTCTTCACACCCTGGATCCTGCTGGTTCCCTGGCACATTGAAGCGAGTACCGCCGTTATGGGGAAAAGGTCCGGGCAGTTGTTCTCGTCAACATCGAAAGCCCTAAGCGGCGCCCTCTGGACATGAAGCACTCCGCTCTCCTCGTCCTGGGACAGGCTTGCCCCAGCCTCCGTGAGAATGTCCATTATGCTAAGGTCTGCCTGAAGGGAGGATGTGTCAAGCCCTTCTATGTCAGCCTGGCCGAATATGGCGCCTGCCACGAGGAAGTTTGCGGCACTGCTCCAGTCGGATTCTATCTTGAAAGAAGCGGCCTTGTAGGTCTGTCCTCCGGGAATGCGGAAGGTGATGGCATCGCAGTATGCCCAGTCCTGGCTTTCCGCAAACTGCTCTCCTCCCTCCATGTCCGCTGAAATCCCTATCCCGAATTTCTTGAGGACCTCGAGGGTAATGAATATGTAGGGAATGCTCTTTGGCTCTGTAAGGTACACTTCGCTGTCCTGCCCCAGGAGCGGAAGTGCCGAAAGGAGTCCGGATACTATCTGTGACCCTCCCTTTCCGGATATGGTGGTCTTTGCCGGAGTAAGCGCACCTTTTACAGTAAGGGGTACCATTGCCTCTTCACCCTCGCTCTCGAGAGTGACCCCGAAGGCATCCATCAGTTCGCGGGCGCCTTTCAGGGGACGGCTAAGGAGGGTCTTTTCTCCTGTCACCTTCACGGGAGAGGGGGCAAGCACTCCAAGCAGCGGAATCATCAGCCTTGTAAGGAATCCCGACTCTCCGGTGTGAAGCTCTCCCTTTCTGAAGGCCGAGCATCCGGTTCCTGTTATGTGGAGGGTGTCTCCATCTTCCACCACTTTGGCACCGAGGGCCTTTGCTACCGCTATTGCCGAGTCGTTGTCTCCGCAGGGAGTGTATCCTGAAAGATGGGAAGTGCCCTGGGCTAGTGAAGCGAATATGATGGCTCTCTGGGCGAAGCTCTTTGATGAAGGCATAGTAAGGCTGCCGCATTCCTGTCCGGTTAAATTCCTGCCGGCATATACCTTTTGGGCCATTTTTTCAACAGGCCACTGTCCGGGTGCCGCAGCTTCGGCTTCACTTATGGCGGCATACGAGAACGGAGCACCGCATGTGAGGCAGCCTATCCTTGAATCCCTGCCTTCATCACCCATGCAGAATGCTATGAGGCTTTCGGAAGGGAACCTTGAATATAGGGACAGAACCCTTTGGGCGTCTTCCTTGGATGTAGCCGTAGTCACTATCTTTACGATCTCGCCTCCGAGGTGGTGGCACTTTTCAACTATTGCGACAAGGGCGTTCTCCGAATCCGTCCCCTTGAAGTCGTGATATGAACGAATCAGTGTCGTTCCGCATTCACGGGCTTCCCTGCGGATTCTTTTGGCCATCATCGCAGGGGCTTCCATCTCCACGTCAACGTAGGCCGCACCTGATGTTATGGCGCTTATGAGCTTAGCCTCTGCGCTCTGGGATGCTTTCGATTCGGAAAGCCCTCCCTCCATCAGCTCGGCCACCCTGCATGTTGCCACAAGTGGTACGTCCGACCCTGCGAACAACTGCTCTATCTCGTCCTGGCTGAGCGGGCACCTGTCCAGGCGGATTTCAGCCATTTCGACCTTTCCGCTGTCAAGAATGTCCCATATCTCCTCAAGGGACCTGTCCTGTATGCTTGTGCAGATCATCCTACTTTTATCTTTTCTGTTGCGTCTTTTACTTTGAGCCTTCTCTGTGACACCTTTCCGACTGCCTCGGGAATAATGAACCATACCTCTCCCGAAGAAGCCTTCTTGTCCTTTTCCATTGCCTGGCTGAGACTCTCAAGCGGCATGGGACACTCGGTTGGAAGCCCGCATGCAGAAAAGTCTGAGATGAGCTTTTCCGCAAGTCCTTTCTCCGACAACCCCAGAGCTTCTCCGAGCCTTGACGCTAGGATGGTTCCTATTGCGACAGCCTCACCATGGTGAATGTCCATTCCAGTTGCTGCCGCCTGGCTTTCAATTGCATGGGCGAAAGTGTGCCCGAGGTTCAGGTTGCGTCTTTCACCTTTTTCATAAAGGTCCCTTTCAACTACGGAAGCCTTCACTTTTGCCGCATTGTGAATAAGGGAAAGAGCATCTTCCATCCTTGAGTCTATCACTTGAGCTACATCCTTTGCGGAGTTGGCGTAGGAAAGGAACGAAACGGCCTTGTCGTAGCTGCCGTCGCTGTTGTCTATGATGAAGGTTTTGAGCAGCTCTGCTCCTCCGGCAAAAAGCTCCCTTTTGGGGAGAGTCCCAAGGACTTCGGGGCACTCGAATGTGAACTCTGGCTGTCTTATTATTCCAAGAATGTTCTTAAGCCCTTTGAAGTTTACTCCGGTCTTTCCGCCTATTGCGGCGTCAACCTGTGCGAGCAGCGTTGTGGGGACGTATGAAAAGCGTATGCCCCTTTTGTAGATGGATGCGGCGAATCCTGCGATGTCGGTGAGGATTCCTCCCCCGATGGCAAGAAGCATAGACTCCCTTGTGGCCCCGCATTCAAGGAGCCATCCGCAGACGTCGGTAACGGTTGAAATGTCCTTTTCGCCCTCTGTGACCTGTATGCCCATCGTGCCTCTGACCGTAGGGCATGCATCGAAAATAGCGGATGCAAAGCCCTCTACCGCACTGTCGTGCAGTATGAATACATCTCTTTCCTTTTCAAGCAGGGCCGCTACGTCGGTCACCTTCTGTGACGAATATATCCGGCTTTCTACCTTGCCGTCTATCGTAATGGGTATGTGGTTCACAATACGCTCGTTTCTTCTAACGCAAAAGTAGCAAAAATCCTTCATAGTTAGATTGGTTCATCCAATCTCGAGGCCGTAGTAGATGCCGTTTTGTGAAGTTGACCAATTTTCTTTACCTTTGCACTGGATTTAGGACCTGTCCTGGAAGAATTCCGGAAAAGAAGGCGTCCGCATGCCCGAGTGGCGGAATTGGTAGACGCGTTGGACTCAAAATCCAATGTCCCTTAAAGACGTGCCGGTTCGAGCCCGGCCCCGGGCACACGATTATGTCTCTAACATGCTAATTTTTAGTATGTTAGGGAATTATTTTTTTTTTGTTTTTGCCGACTTTTTGCCGTTTTAATTGCCTAAGATATTCTTCAGAATTGAAGTCATCAGCCACACCGCTCTCCAGGCCTTCGTCAATAGCCGACCTAAGTGCGAGAATCTTCATCTCATTTTCTTCCAGCAAACGCAAGCCCGCTCTTACAACTTCACTTGCATTGTTGTATCTTCCCCTTTCAATACTCTCCTTGATAAAGTTCTCGAAATAGTTTCCGAGTGCTACAGATGTCGTTTTCATAATCATGATATTTCTAGCAAAATTACCAATATTTGGTAAATATTAAAATAATTTTATGGCTATATGCGGTATCTGAAAGAGTATGATCTTTCTCGACTCCTTCAACCAAACTTTCCACTTTTTGAAAATTCATTATTGTAAACCAGATAGTTACTACATGGAGTCTCTCGTTTGTGTACTACAGATTTTTTCTTCTATTGCTTTGTCGATGTTAGATGATATGATTCTTTTTCGTATGCTCAATGTTGAATTCTTCCTAGAGAACCGATTTATGCGTGCTATTATCTTAGGTTGTTCTTGCTTTGCGCGCGCTATTCGCGTACACAGCAATTTATGGCGAATCGGCTGAAAATCGCTAAATTTGTACGATATACCTTCCTCGTCCGCCTTGTCGGCACATGATGTTGCCCGCATTTCAATTTCACAGGCGGTTGAGGGAAGAAACAAGTGAAAATGAGTGTACCGCAATCACATATCAGGAATTTCTGCATAATAGCCCATATCGACCATGGCAAGAGCACCCTGGCAGACCGTCTGCTGGAGCTCACCAACACGCTTGCCGCAAGGGATATGGAGAACCAGGTCCTTGACGACATGGACCTTGAAAAGGAGAAGGGAATCACCATAAAGAGCCACGCCATCCAGATGGAGTATACGTACAAGGGGGAGAAGTATCTTCTCAACCTCATCGACACTCCGGGGCATGTGGACTTTTCTTACGAGGTCTCAAGGAGCATCGCCTCCTGTGAGGGTGCACTTCTTGTGGTTGACGCTTCCCAAGGTGTCCAGGCCCAGACCATATCGAACCTCTACCAGGCTGTAGACCATGGTCTTGAGATAATTCCCGTGCTGAACAAGATAGACATGGATTCGGCAAGGCCGGAGGTCGTTTCGGACGAAGTATGCGACCTTCTCGGCTGCGATGCTTCCGATGTGTACAAGGTATCGGCCCGCACCGGCGAGGGTGTAGCCCCTCTGCTCGATGCAATCGTGGAGAAGATTCCTGCGCCGAAGGGGGATCCGGAGGCACCCCTGCAGGCTCTCATCTTTGATTCGGTATTCAACTCCTTCAGAGGCATTATCGCCTATTTCAAGGTATGCAACGGTATCATCCACAAGGGTGACAAGGTTAAGTTCTTCAATACCGGTCAGGAGTACGAGGCCGACGAGGTAGGAGTCCTCAAGATGAAGCTCCAGCCAACCGACGAAGTGTCCTGCGGTGACGTGGGATACATCATCTCCGGAATAAAGAGCGCGGCAGAAGTGAAGGTTGGAGATACCATCACCCACATTGACCGCCCCTGCAAGGAAGCCATAGCCGGGTTCGAGGAAGTGAAGCCCATGCTCTTTGCAGGAATGTATCCCGTCCAGGCCGACAAGTACGAGGACCTCAGGGCTACGCTGGAGAAATTCCAGCTCAATGACGCATCCTTCGTCTACGAGCCAGAGTCATCCCTTGCCCTTGGATTCGGGTTCAGGTGCGGATTCCTGGGACTGTTGCATTTGGAGATTGTCCAGGAGCGTCTTTTCAGGGAATTCGGGATGGACGTCATTACGACAGTGCCGAACGTATCCTACAAGGTATATACTACAAAGGGCGCGGTAGTGGATGTCCACAATCCTTCGGGACTCCCTGCCCAGACCCTTATCGACAAGATAGAGGAGCCGTACATCCGTGCCCAGGTCATCACCAACACTGATTACTTCGGTCCCATAATGAAGCTCTGCCTTGACAAGAGGGGAACCCTCATAAGCCAGCACTACATAACGGCCGACAGGGTGGAGCTAAACTACGACATGCCGCTTTCCGAGATAGTCTTCGACTTCTATGACAAACTGAAGAGCATATCCAAGGGATACGCCTCGTTCGACTATCACCTCATGGGATACCGTCCTGCAAAGCTTGTCAAGCTCGACATTCTCCTTAACGGCGATCCTGCAGACGCACTGTCGACCCTTATCCACGAGGACCATGCATACGACTTCGGAAGGAAGATTTGCCTGAAGCTCAAGGAGCTCATTCCGCGTCAGCAGTTCGACATAGCGATCCAGGCTGCAATCGGAGCAAAGATAATAGCAAGGGAGACCGTGCGCCAGGTCCGCAAGGATGTGACTGCAAAGTGCTACGGAGGTGACGTTACCAGAAAGCGCAAGCTCCTTGAAAAGCAGAAGGAGGGAAAGAAGAGGATGCGCCAGATAGGTACCGTCCAGGTTCCCCAGAGCGCATTCATGGCAGTTCTAAAGCTGGACTAGGCTATGCTTAGGGTGGCGTTTCTAATATCGGTGCACAACAGGAGGGAGGACACTCTTGCATTCCTGGATGTGTGCTATCGTGAAATCGACCATCTCAAGGCGGAGGAGAAGTATTCCTTTGACATATATCTTGTGGAGGACGGCTGCACCGACGGGACATTCGACGCCGTGTCGGAGAAGTATCCCCAGGTGCACCTGATAAGGGGCAGCGGCGAGCTTTACTGGAACCAGGGCATGCGTCTTGCCTGGAGCGAGGCTGCAAAGGAAGACTACGACTTCTATCTCTGGCTTAACGTCGACACCATCCTTGTTGAAGGGGCCCTTGCCATTCTCATGGAGACATCCGAATATGTAAGGCACAGGGCTATAGTTGTAGGGACCGTGAAGTTCACTTCGCTAAGCCTTTCATACGGGGGCAGGACACGCTCTGGCAAGATTGTCTCTCCGGATCCGGTCATCCCCGTTCCATGCTATACATTCAACGGAAACCTCGTCCTTGTGCCGAAGGCGGTGTACTCGGTCCTTGGCAACCTCGAGGAAAGATACCATCACGGGTTCGGAGACTACGACTACGGGGCAAGGGCTGCAAAGGCTGACATTCCAAGGGTGGTGGCCCCTGGAATCCTCGCAACTTGCGACAGGGACAACCCCATCCCGAAATGGAGGGACTCATCCTATCCTCTGAGGGAGAGAGTCCGCTACCTTACAAGTCCCAAGGGACGTCCGCCTGCAGAGCAGTTTCTCTACGACTGCCGCAGCCATGGGTTCTTCTACGCCCTGTGGGACATGGTTTCGATAAATTTCAAGGTGCTCTTTCCCAAGAGCGCCCAAAAAAGCTAAGATATGGGAAAATTCAAGGCTGCGGTGGCGTCCATGCGCCTTCGCACACTTCCTCTTTCACTGTCCGGCGTGCTGCTGGGCATAATGCTGGCTGCATCTGACTACAGGATAAGTTTTGCGGTAGCCGTTTTCATAGTGCTTACGACAATAAGCCTGCAGATCCTCTCGAACCTTTCCAACGAGCTTGGAGACGTGCTCCACGGAACGGATACGCAGGAGAGGCTGGGACCCCAGTACGGGCTTAACGGTGGCGGCATGACGATAAAGGATATGAAAAGGCTCATCATGGGGGCTGCCGTCGCCTGCGTAGTGTTCGGCCTTATAATGATAAAGCTGTCTTTCGGAACCCTGTGGACGCTGGAGTCCATCTGCCTTATGCTGCTTGGCGCCGCTGCGATGCTTGCAGCCGTAAAGTACACCCTGGGCAGGAACCCCTACGGCTATCGCGGTCTGGGGGACTTGTTCGTGTTCATATTCTTCGGCCTGGTGTCCGTAATGGGATCGTATTTTGTCGCCTCCCATGAGATTCCAAGCTGGCTTCTGCTCCTGCCGGCCTCTTCCATAGGTTTCTTCAGCATAGGAGTCCTCAATGTTAACAACATCCGTGACATGAAGACAGACGCGGAGAACAGGGTCACGGTCGCTATCAAGCTGGGGGCCAGGAAGGCGAGGATATACCATACCATACTTATCATCCTTGGATGGGCATGCATGATAGCGTACTGTCTTCTGAGGTTCTTCGACCCATGGCACTATCTCTTTGTCCTCACGCTACCTTTATATATAATACATGTAAGGGGAATGTGGAAGCTTGAGGGAAGGGCCCTTGACAGGATGCTTCCCATGCTGGTCATGAGCACTTTCATTTTTGCCATACTTGCGGGGATAGGATTCATGGCATTCCTGTTCTGCAAATAGTCTCCATGTATGAAGGAGATCGACATCAAAACCTACGTCGAAAACGTAATGAAAAAGGATGACGGGTACGCCTCCGGCTATTCCCTCACACCCCATGAACTGAAGAAAAGGGCGAGGGACCTGTGCAGAAGATACAACGGGACGACAGGTGATGATCCAAAGGAGCGGCTTTCCATTCTTCGCGAGCTCTTTGGCGACTGCAGCGAAATGACTGTCGTCGAGCCCTCCTTCAGGTGCGACTACGGATTCAACATCCATACTTCGGGACTCACCCTCATAAATTTCAATTGCGTAATACTGGACACATCCCCTGTGACCTTCGGGGAGAACGTGTTCGTAGGACCCGGCGTATGCATTTCCTGCGCAGGACATCCCATCCATCCCGATGACAGGGCGGAGGGTATTGTCACGTCAAAGCCAATTCACATAGGGAATGACGTATGGATTGGGGCGGGAGCGGTAATCTGCGGAGGAGTGTCTATCGGAGACGGCACCGTGATCGGGGCTGGCAGCGTAGTCACCAGGGATATTCCTGAAGGGGTAGTCGCCGTTGGCGTGCCATGCAGGGAAATAAGAAAAATCACCCCTGGGGACCGGATCGACAGGGGTGACATCTATACTTTGGGACGCTGAGCCTTTTCGTATTCTTTCAGAATCCTATAGCACCAGCATTCCTATCCTGTAGGCCAGGAATGCGAATATCCACGCAACCACCATAGTGTATGCGCAGCAGGCTATTGCCCACCTCCACTTTCCGGTCTCGTTCTTTATCGCAACGAATGTCGCGATGCATGGGAAATACAGCAGCACGAATACCATGAACGCCAGTGCGGCCGGTCTTGAAACATCGGCTACGAGTGCAGCCTGCAGCTGGGTGTCTTCCGACAGGTCGTCTCCTTCGGAAGCCGCCGCACCCTGCGAGTACATAACTCCTAGTGTGCTGACAACTAATTCCTTGGCTACGATACCTGTTATAAGTCCGATGTCCATCTTCCAGTTGAATCCCAGAGGGTCCAGGGCCGGAGCTACGGCCTTTCCCAACCTTCCTATGTAGGAGTTCTCCTGCTGCTGCTCGTAGAGGCTGTTCACGCTTTCGGTGAGGGACTCGATTTTGGCCGCATTCTCGGGGGAGTCTGCGGAAGGAGATTCCCTCAGTTCGGCGAGCGCTTCCTGCGATGATACTAGTTCCTCGTTTCTTGGGAAGTATCCAAGGCACCAGATTATGATGGAGCCGATAAGGATAGTTGTCGCCATCTTCTCAAGATACTGCTTTCCCTTTTCCCAGGTATGCCTCCAAATGGCCTTTCCGGTAGGAACCCTGTAGGGAGGCAGCTCCATTACGAAAGGAAGGTCGTCATCCTTTACGAACCTGCTCAGTATCATTGCGGACAGTATCGCCAGGACTATTCCCAAAAGGTAGATTCCTAGCATTGCGAGCGCGGCATCCTTTGGGAAGAACGCTCCAGCTATCAGCACGAAAATCGGGAGCCTTCCTGCGCAAGACATGAACGGAATGAGCGCAATCGTGATAAGGCGGCTCTTGCGGCTCTCTATCGAGCGGGTCGCCATTATCGCAGGCACGTTGCACCCGAATCCCATCACCATGGGGATGAAGCTCTTTCCGTGAAGGCCTATCTTGTGCATCAGCTTGTCGACGATGAACGCTGCCCTCGCCATGTATCCCGAGTCTTCCATCAGGGATATGAAGAAGTACAGGATGAGGATGTTGGGAAGGAACACGAGCACGCTTCCGACTCCGGCAATAACTCCGTCGACCACGAGGTCCTTGAGCCATCCGTCGATCATGAACTTCCCGACGAAATCGCCGAACTTGCCCACGAGCCACTCTATCCATTCCATCGGATAGTTGCCAAGGGTGAAGGTGGCCTTGAATATTATGTACAGCAGTATTACGAATATCGGGAAGGCCAGCCACTTGTTTGTGACGACGCTGTCGATCCTGTCTGTCACCGTCCTCTTTGGAGTGGTCTCTACGTGGGGAGTGTAAGTCTCTGCGAGCGCTCCCTTTATGAATGCGTACTTGGCGTCTACTATGGCGCTCTCGGTGTTGGTCCCCAGGAGTGACTCTATTCTCTGCTCCTCTTCCTTGCGGGCCTTTTCGATGTCGGAGTAGTTGGAAAGCTGCGAAAGGACCTTTTCGATGTCGGAGTCGTTCTCCAGGTACTTTATGGAAAGGTAGCGGGTGGAGTACTTGACTCTTATGTCCTGGTTCTTCTTTATGAGGTCCTTTATCCTGTCGATGCTCTTTTCAAGCTCCGCCCCATGGTTTATGTGGATGTGGCGCGCCAGGGTGGGGTCGCTCTGGTTGTAGATCTTTATTACGGTGTCGAACAGCTCAGGAATGCCTTCTCCGTCACGGCTGACGGTGGGACATACCGGAATGCCGAGCAGCTTGCTCAGCTGGGCCGTGTCAAGTGTGTCTCCCTTTGCGCGAAGCTCGTCGTACATGTTAAGGGCCATCACCGTACGCAGGTTCATGTCTATGACCTGGGTGGTAAGGTAGAGGTTCCTTTCGATGTTGGATGCGTCCACCACGTTTATCACGACGTCAGGCAGCGAATCGATGAGGTTTTTCCTGACATAGAGCTCTTCGGGACTGTATGCTGAAAGGGAATAGGTTCCAGGCAGGTCCACAAGGACTATCTTGTATCCCTTGAATTCGAACTTTCCCTCTTTTGCGTCAACGGTGACTCCGCTGTAGTTTCCAACATGCTCGTGGCTTCCTGAGGCTATGTTGAAAAGGGATGTCTTTCCGCAGTTAGGGTTGCCGACAAGGGCCACCCTGATGACATGCTCCCTTTCCTGGGCGAGGCGCTCCATCTCCTTTGACAGGGTCTCGTCGTCATCCTTGTCAGTTACCAGAATCGGAGGGACGCGCGCTGCAAGCTCTTCCCTTGCCTCGCCTTCTCCGATAATGTCTATCATCTTCGCCTCTTCCCTTCTCAGGGACAGCTTGTAACCGAGGATTTCGTACTCAATAGGGTCCTTGAGCGGTGCGTTAAGAACGGTCTTCACTTTTTCTCCCGCTATGAAGCCCATCTCGATGAGCCTCTTCCTGAAGGAGCCGTGTCCGTTGACCTTTACAATTACGCCTTTTTCACCTGTCTTTAGATCCGCAAGATTCATACTCTTTTCTGTCTGCGTTAATTTTGCGCGCAAAATTAACCTATCCCCCTGACTTGTGAAATCCCTACAACTTGTGATTATGGGGTTCGGCCTTCCTTAATAGTTGGTATGTGAGAGTTGATGTTTCCGGTAAAAGCGGCAGTGTCATCCTGCATAGTATGGGTGCCAATATCTGGCGGTGGCAATTCCTGGGTGAAAACCTATTGGGGAGAAATCGTTTTTTGCTAAATTCGCATTACCGCTAAAACCTACCCAAAATGAGAAGAACATCCTTTCTTTCCATTGCAATAGCATTTCTCCTTTGCTCATGCTCCACTCCGGCTCCGCAGAAGGAGAGCCTCCTTCAGTATGTGGATCCGCAGATAGGAACCGCCCATTCCCGGTGGTTCTTCTACACCCCGGCCGCAGTTCCTTTCGGCATGGCCAAGGTGGCCCCTTCGACCAACGGGCACGAGGGTAACGAGGGAGGATGGCAGGCCGTGGGATACGATGCCAGGCATACTTCGATAGAAGGGTTTGCCTGCTTTCACGAGTTCCAGGTAGGAGGAGTCATGCTGATGCCCGTATGGGGTGATGTGAAGACAGTCCCAGGCGAGCTGGACGACCCTTCGTCCGGGTGGCGTTCCAGCTTTGACAAGGAAGACGAAAAGTCTTCGGCCGGATATTACAGTGTCCTATTGAAAGACTATGGGATAAAGGCTGAACTAACTGCAACCAAGAGGGTCGCCTACCAAAGGTACAGGTATCCTTCAAAGGAGGGGAAAGTGATATTCTGCATAGGATCCAGAATGGGGGAGAGCGGCCCTGTAAAGGATTTCGGAGTGAAGGTTGCCAATGGAAGGGTAGAGGGATATGTGATTACAGAACCTGTCTATGTGGATATATATCAGAAGGGTGGCACGGTAAACATGTATTTCAGTGCGCAGCTTGACAAGGCTTTGTCATCTTCGCAGGAGTTTGACAAGGGATTGATACTTTCATTTGATGACCTTCCGGACAGTACTCTTACGGTGAAGGTCGGGCTATCCTACACTTCGGTTGAGAACGCCCGGGAGAATCTCATGGCGGAAGGCTCCGGCCTTGACTTTGATTCCGCCCTTTCAAACGCCCGTACGGCATGGGAGGAGAACCTCTCCAGGATAAGGGTTGAAGGCGGAAAAAGGGATGACAGGGTGAAGTTCTACACTGGACTTTTCCACGCACTTCTCGGAAGGGGGCTCGCAAGCGATGTCGACGGCTCCTATCCAAGGAACGACGGCTCCGTAGGCAGCATACCCAAGGGTTCTGATGGATTGCCACTCCATAATCACTACAATACGGACGCAATCTGGGGAGGATACTGGAACCTCACCCAGCTCTGGACTCTTGCATGGCCGGGGTACTTTGCTGACTGGATTTCATCCCAGATACTTGTCTACAAGGACGCCGGATGGCTTGGAGACGGAATTGCATGCTCAAGGTACGTCTCCGGTGTCGGGACGAATTTCGTTCCCCTGGCTATCGCAGCCGCATACAACTGCGGAATCAGGAACTTCGATGTTCAGACCGCCTACAAGGCTGCGTTAAACGATGTCGTAGGCTACAAGGGAAGGATCCAGGGGGCCGGAAAGATGGACAACGGCCAGTTCGTAAGGAGGGGATACGTCCCCTACAACTGCCAGCCATGGTCGACCGATACGCTAGGCTCCGCATACGGAACGTCACATACGCTTGAGTACTCGTTCAACGCATATGCCGTATGCCAGATGGCGAAGGCTCTTGGAAAGGACGCTGATGTCCCGACCTTGGAGAAGCTTTCAAACGGCTGGAAGCTGGTTTTTGACAAGGATACGAAGCTCATGCGACCCAGGCTTGAAAACGGAGAATGGTACACTCCTTTCGACCCGTTCGCTCCATGGGTTGGATTCCAGGAAGGCAACGCCGTCCAGTATACCTACTACGTTCCCCATGACATAGAGTCCCTCATTGGGCTTATCGGTAAGGAAGAGTTCAACTCCCGTCTAGATAGTACGTTCATAATATCAAGGGAGTCTGTATTCGGTGGTGGAAAGACGGTAGACGCGTTCTCGGGACTTTCTTCGCAGTACAACCACGGCAACCAGCCGAGCCTTCACATAAGCTCCCTTTTCAACTTCTCCGGGAAACCGTACCTTTCACAGAAGTGGATGAAGATCATCTGCGACGAGTTCTACGGTACCGAAGGCATCCATGGCTACGGTTACGGACAGGACGAAGACCAGGGTCAGCTCGGAGCATGGTATGTGATGGCGTCGATGGGGCTATTTGACGCCCGCGGCCTCACTTCTCCCAATCCTTCTTTCCAGGTGATGGGACCCATCTTTGACAAGGTCACGATATCCCAGGACCCTTCCTACGGAGGAAAGGACTTCACAATAGAAAGGGAAAGGCAGGGGATGTACATCCAGTCCATGACACTTGACGGCAAAGTTCTTGATAGCGTCTTTCTGCCGCTTGAGAGGATCCGCAATGGAGGAACCCTTCGCATAAGGATGGGCGAGCAGCCGGAAGAGAGTCTCTCAAAATAATGATTTGAAGTAGGATAACCCTAAAAATAACAGGATATGAAAAAGAAGAAATACGCAGTGGGTGTCGACATCGGAGGAACCCACATTTCATCGGCCGTAGTAGACCTTTCGACAGGTGAGCTTTGCGCCGAGCCCCACTCCACTGACATAGACCAGGACCGTAGCGCCGAGGAAATCTTCTCTGCGTGGACGAAGAACCTGCGCCTCACCTTGGCGGAGTCCCCGACTCCGGTATCCCTTATTGGCATGGCCTTCCCAGGTCCGTTCGACTATGAAAAGGGGGTATCCCACATGGAGCACAAGTTCGCGGACATAAACGGGCTGAACGTAGGGGAGATCCTCTCGGCCAGGATGCTCGAGCACAGGGGCCTTGAGTTTCGCTACGTCAACGACGCCGGAGCCTTCGCCCTTGGAGAAAGCTTCTTCGGTGCCGCAAAGGACATGAAAAGGGTGCTTGTCCTCACACTTGGAACAGGACTCGGGTCAGGATTCATTGACAATCACAAGATAGTCCGCACCGGAGGAAAGGTTCCCGAAGGCGGAGAGGTATGGGACCTTCCATACGGAGGAGGGATAGCCGACGAGGCGTTCTCCACAAGGTGGATCGTAAAGCGCTACAAGGAGCTTTCCGGAAGGGATGTCAAGGGCGCAAGGGACGTGGCCCTGAGACACGGATTTGACGATGAAGCAAAGGTCCTTTTCAATGAATTCGGATGGAGGCTGGCTGATTTCACTATACCTCTTCTCAAGGACTTCGAGTGCACCAACCTTCTTTTGGGCGGAAACATTTCAAGGAGCCTCAACCTTTTCATCAATTCGATGAAGCACCGCTACGGCCAGTCCGACATGGATGTGGATGTAAAGGCTTCGACCTTGCTTGACAAGGCTGCGATGCTAGGAGCGGCTTCCCTGTTTGTCTAGGGAAAGGGATTTGCGCTTCTCTTCGTAATACTGATGACGCTTCGGGTTCTCGGGGAACCATCCCCTGAGGACCCTTTTTTCCTGTTCGAACATTTCGTAAATGCCCCAGAAGCAGGAGAAAGCTCCGGCTCCCACGATTGTAGCCCAGAGGTTGTCCTTCATTGAAATTGAAATCGCCGAAAGCACCAGCCCTACGGCCAAGAGGATTATCCATCCCTTCCTTCCTAGCGCGTATTCAAGCTTTATCACGATTGGGTGGCACACGCCTATTATAAGGAACGTGCATGCGCCCGTTATTATTCCGACAAGGTTCATTGCTCGATTGAGTTCATGTCAATGAGACCGTTGAGAAGTGCATATACGGTAAGTCCTGCGACGGTCTTTATGCCAGTCTTGCGGGTAATGTTCTTTCGGTGGGTTATCACCGTGTAGATGGATATGTTGTAGAGGTCCGCTATCTCTTTGTTCAGCATTCCCTTGGCTACGCACACCAAGATCTCCTTCTCCCTTTGCGAGAGGTCCTCGCCTTCGGCCTTGGGGGCGTCGGCCCTGGCGTCGAGTGCTGCGCGAAGCTTCTTTATTATTGTTGAGGGGTCGTCGTATATTGATACCGCCTCGTCATACTGCCTTATTACGTCCTCGCTTACGAGGGATGTCTGGATGGCTACGACGGATGCCTCCGTGAACTCGGAAATCCTCTTTCTTGCCTGGAGGCTCCCTTCGCTGTCAAAGACGGAAGGGTCGACCAGGATAATGTCTGCGTCAATGTTCCTCAGGTGGGTTTCGCTCGAACGCGAGAGGTCGTGGAGGATTCCGCCCACCTCGAACTCGCTGGCATCGGCCAGCAGGCTCTCAAGGCCCCTGGCAACCACCATCGACGGTATTACGAGAAGTACCTTCTTACTCTTTCCTGCCATCTTCCTCCTCCATTCTCTTTACAAGGGGAACGAGTATGTCGTCCTCTATCGATGTGTGCTTTTCAAGATCCTTCTCCAGGCCGTAGAGGTTCATCAGGACTGCGCTTATGAGACGGTCGTCGCACTCTTTCGGCATGTACTTCATGACAATGTTCTTCAAATCCCCCAGCTTCTCCTCTATGTTCGAGTGGTTTTCCTTGTACTGGCCTATGGTGAATCCCTTTTTCTCGCTATGTCCTATCACTGACTCCACATAGGGGAAGACAGTCTTCTCTTCGTAGTCGAAATGCTTCTCGAGTTCTTCCCTGTACTGGCGGAAGAAAGTCCAGATTATGCTCTTCTGCTTCCCTGAGCAGGGTTCCAGCATCTTTTCGATGCTCCCCTCGAGATCCTTCAGGGCGTTATCCATATAGAAGGAGTGGCTCTGGTGAAGATATTTCACTATGTCCTTCACGTCGGCCTTTTTGAGAATGTTGGTCGACGGAGTGTACCCGTCGAAAGTGTACACGTTGCAGATCAGAAGGAACGTGTTCGTGCTGACACCCCACTTGCTGCAGGTCTCCTCGACGCTGCCGTCTCCGAATCCGAAGCGGATGCCCATGCGGGAGAGCACTCCGAGCAAATCGCTGTTGGAGTCTACAAGGTCGGCCATCTTCATCGAGCCCGAGAAAAAGAGCCTTTCGTTTTCGCTGTTGTGTTTCATCTTTATGGAATGAAAGTGGATTTGGTGCGGTCTTCTTTCCTGGAGTACCGCTAAAATCTTTGGTGTAGGGGACAAAGTTACTCCAATGGGTTGAAATCTGCAATCCCCATTTCTTGCTAAGGGCTTTCTTGAAATGAGTTGATTTGTGAAAATCCATAATCCGGTTTTTCACTGTCAATGAGATTCATGACATCCCAGATTTCCTTATTTGGACATTTTATTTGTCCTTTTGGAAAGAAAGGCTCCTATTGGTGTCACCTTTTCTTGGAATTTCCGCCAATTGGGTTAACTTTGCATAATGTGGGAAGGTAGCCCTATCTACCTTTTGGAGTGATAGACAAATTAAAACTAGCAATATTATGAAGAAATTCCTTGTAGCCGCAGTTGCGGCAATGATGCTTTTCTCTGCAAACGCTTTCGCACAGTTCGGATTTGGCGGAGGTTTCACAACACTTAAGATCGGAGGTGCCGACAAGTCTGATTACACAGCAATTACCGGAGACTATTCTCTCCCTGGATTCTATTTCGGCGTAAACTACGATTTCGCATTCTCGACAGTCTATGGACTTACAGTTGAGCCCGGAGTATATTTCGAGCACTATGGAAAGACGATCGACTCATTCTCTGAGAAGTCTCAGCATGCCAACTATTTCAAGATCCCCCTCAACATCAAGTACAAGTACTATATTGACGATACTATCGCAATAGGTGCCTACACCGGTCCGAGGTTCGATTTCGGATTCGGTTCTGCTATGAAGAAGATTGACAAGCTTGGTCTTGGCATCAAGCCTTTCGACGCCCAGTGGGGGATAGGCGTGTTCTTCTCATACTCTGACGCCGTACAGCTTCGTCTTGGATATGACTGGGGTCTTTCCAAGGTTATCGGTGGAGATGTATACAAGGACAAGAAGCTCCGTCGCAACGGATTCCACATCGGCATAAACTTCCTTTTCGCCAACTAGCGTAAGAAAAGATAATTGCTTGGATAGTTCAGCATGCCAGTCCATCGGTTAAGCAGGTCGCTGTCACCCGCTCACATCTTCGCTTTCACATTCGGTTGCATTATCGGATGGGGAGCCTATGTGATGCCCGGTGACCAGTGCCTTCCACAGGCGGGTCCTCTGGGATCTGTCATCGCCATGGTGATAGCCGGAATGGTGGCCATCATCATTTCGTGCAACTACGCATTCATGGTGAGACATCATTGGACTGACGGAGGAGAGCTGTCCTATGCAAGCATGGCCTTCGGGCCGCGGCACGGAATGGTGTGCGGCTGGTTCATGGTGCTAGCCTTTGTCAGCATAGTCCCTATGAATGCGACCGCCCTTTCCATCATAGGAAGGGACCTTTTCGGATCTCTCTTCCAATGGAAATATCTCTATTCGGTAGCCGGATTCGAGATATATCTTGGCGAAGTGCTTCTTGCGGCCTACATAGTGGCCCTGCTGGCATTCCTTAGCAATAGCGGTGTAAAGAGGACCGCAAACGTGATGCTGGTCCTTATCGGCATTTCGCTTCTGTGCATACTCGTAGTGTTCCTCGCCGCCGTCTTCGGTCCCAAGAACAGGGTGTTCACATCAACTCCCGCCTTCAATCCCGACGTCAACCCGTTTATCGGAATTCTTGCCATACTGGCGGTATCGCCATGGGCCCTGCTGGGATTCAACGCTCCTTCCCACACCGTGGAGGAGATAGGGACGAACAAGAAAGGCATCCACAAGATAGTCATAGCAGCCATCGTCCTTGGTGTCGCCATATACATAATCGTGACGCTGCTGTCGGCTTCTACATTCCCGCTGAAGTATCGCACCTGGCCTGACTACATTCGCAACCTTCGCTCCCACGAGGGCTGGCAGGCTCTTCCGGCTTTCTACGCTTCTTCCCAGGCGCTGGGTCAGACTGGAGTCGTGATGTTCGGAATTGCCGCTGTATTCTCTACGTTCACGGCGATGCTTGGATTCTTCATGATAGGAAGCCGCCTTCTGTACATCATGGCGAGGCGCCATTCCATTCCGAAGATATTTGCGAAGGTCCACAGCAAGTACCATACTCCTAACGTGGCTATCCTGTTTATCATGGTCATAGGCATGATCGCCCCTCTGTTTGGAAGGAACGCTCTTAGGTGCCTTGTGCCCATGTGCTCGCTTGGAGCTGCGATAGGATACGGATACACTTCCGCGGCAGCCCTGAAGTTCGCCATCAAGGAAAGGAACCTTCCGGTATGTCTTAGCGGTGTTTTCGGAATAGCGATGTCCCTCATCCTCCTGGTGTTTCTGTTCTTCCCGAGCGACAAGTTCGCTTGCGCCTTTACAAAGGAAGCCTATGTGTGCCTTGCAATCTGGGTGGTCCTTGGAATAGTGTTCCATTTCGTGGCAAAGGCTTCTGAAAAGAGAAGACGTCAGATGAAGGCTGCAGCCGCGGCAAAGGCTCGGGAGGAGGCCTAGGAAGAAAGGTGCATATCGAGAGAAAATGCAGGCGTTCCGGTTTTTCCGGGGCGCCTTTTCTTTGGAGACGCACACAAAAAAACGGGACGGACCTTCACAGGCCCGTCCGTCCAACAACAATTAAAAGGATCTAAACTTTATTTCTAACTATATGGCCGAAAGACCATCTTTGTAATCTTTCTGGTGCAAAGGTAGGCCTTTTGGCAAGGGGCGTCAATCCTAAAAAATAGGTATAATTGACCTTCTCCGATACCAACTTTTTGGTTGCTGCCTGCCTTTGATGTTGTTGCCGGACAGGACGGAAATCATTCTTGGGATGGTGTTTGTCATTGAATGATAGATATTTCCCTATGGATAGGCTTGCAGATATCCGTACAATGGTGGATATTACCTGCTCTCGTACTTGGCTGGGAACCTGAATATGATGGATGCGCATGCTACCACAAGCAGCACCGCCGGATAGTACAGGTACCTTATTATGGAAATCGACGGGATCTTGGCGATTCCGGCTGCCATCATGACCTGCGCCCCGTAGGGGATTATGCACTGCACGATGCAGGAGAAGGTGTCGAGTATGCTGGCAGTCTTTCTCGAGTCCAGGCCGTACTTCGATGAGATGTTCTTTGCAATCTCTCCGGTCGTGAGGATGGCTATCGTGTTGTTCGCCGTGCAGAGGTCTGCAAGCCCTACCATTCCCGCTATGCTGAAGTAGGCGCCCCTCTTTCCCCTTATCTTCTTTGTCAGAAGGTGGACTATGTACTGGATTCCTCCTTCGTAGCTTATCACCTCTAGCATGCCTCCAGCCAGAAGGGTCACTATTATGAGGTCTCCCATGTCGCTTATCCCTTTTCCGGCGGACTGGAGGAACTCTACCCATCCCATTCCGCTTGAGAAGCCGATTATGCCGCAGAGCAGAAGACCTATCGTGAGCACTCCAAGGACGCTTATGCCCATGAAGGCCAGTATGATGACGGCAAGATAGGGTATCAGCCTTATGAAATCTATATGCCCGATGACCGGTCTGGCGTCGATCTTCATGCCCATGAACATATACACTACTGCAATTACGACGGCGGCTGGCCCCGCTATCCATATGTTCGCCTTGAACTTATCCGACATGGAGCATCCCTGGGAGCTTGTGGCGACTATGGTGGTATCCGATATGAAGGAAAGGTTGTCCCCGAAGAAGGCTCCTCCCACTATCAGGGCGGATACCATTGGAAGGGACAGGGATGACTGGTCGGCTATTCCGGCTGCGATAGGCATCAGCGCGACTATTGTTCCAACGCTTGTTCCTATGGCCATGGATATGAAGCAGGCCGCCAGGAACAGGCCAACCAGGATCAGTTTTCCAGGAACTATCGTAAGTGTAAGGTTCACGGTGGCTTCGACGCTTCCGATAGCCTTTGCGCAAGATGCGAATGCTCCGGCGAGAATGAATATCCATATCATCAGAAGGACGTTCCTGTTGCCGGCTCCTTTTGAGAATGTGTATGTCTTCTCCTCGATGGATTTTCCGCCACCTATCATGAAGGCATATACGGATGCTATAAGGAAGGCCACCGATACCGGCACCTTGTAGAAGTCATCGGCGACAAGCGAGGAGACAAGATATATCCCCAGGAACACAATCAGCGGACTGAGGGCCTTTAGCCCCTTCAGGTTCTCCTTTGTCATTTGAAAGTTCGTTTGGATGCAAATTTACTATTTCTGTGCGGAAATCTCTTTCCATAGGCGATCCTATCGGTCCATAGTGCGCCAGCCAAACCCAAAAAGGAGTATCTTTGCCGTGTGAAAGCGCAAGTGAAAGACAATGTCGAAGCCATAGGCATACCAAAAGGGGATGGACACCTTCTCCTTCATGCCTGCTGCGCACCCTGTTCGGGAGCTATAATCGAGGAACTCCTGAAAGAGGATATCCGTCCTGTCGTATTCTATAGCAACTCGAACATCTACCCATTAGAAGAGTATGAGATCCGAAAGGGAGAGTGCAGACGCTACTGCGCCTTGAACGGCCTTCAGTTTGTGGATGATGACTACGACTACTCTTCGTGGAAGACCCTTTCCGCAGGGTTGGAGGATGAACCTGAAAGGGGTGCAAGGTGCCTCAAATGTTTTTCATACCGCCTTTCAAGGGCGGCCCGATATGCCCATGAGCATTCCCTTGGATATCTTGCGACTACCCTTGCCTCATCGAGATGGAAGAATCTCGACCAGGTGAACCAGGCTGGTGAGGCTGCATGCTTGCAGTATCCGGACGTCACCTGGTGGGGGAGGAACTGGCGAAAGGGGGGACTCCAGCAGCGGCGCTCCGAGATCATCCGCGAGATGAACTTCTACAACCAGCTGTACTGCGGCTGCGAGTTTTCAAGGAGAAGGCTGGACGGGGAGAATCAGAAGTAATCCTATCTAACATATTGTATTGCATAATTTTAGATTCTCTATTCAGATGAGTGTCTAAGTTTTTTTTCTAGAATTTTGCCCTAAAACTTGTACGGACAAGTTATTTTACATATCTTTGCTCCCAGAAGAACAAAAAAATGGCAAAGACTCTCAAATACCGTGAAGTGTATGATGCCCTGAAAAGGAGCATTCAGAGTGGCGAGTATGCAGTCGGAGACCTTCTCCCTTCCGAAAACCAGCTCTGCTCCCGTTATGGCATAACGCGCACGACTGCACGCAAGGCCCTTGACGACCTTCGCGTCGACGGGTATATCGAGAGGCATCACGGCAAGGGTAGCATTGTTAGGGAGCGCCGCGAGTCCCTGGGACTTTTCAATGTCAAGGGATTCTCGGAGGCGGTAGGATCCTCGGTGAGGAACATCCCCATTTCCCAGGCGAAGATATCCTGGGGTGAGACGCCGTTCTCTTTCAACCCATCCGACACGGAGCTTTCCGGAGAATGCATATTCTTTAAAAGAGTAAGGTGCATAGGGGATAGGAAGGTCATGTTAGAGAAGAGCGGCATCCTTGACTCCGCAGTTCCCGGTTTTGACATAGGAGACCTGGAGGAAGGGTCTTTTTTCAGGACCCTTTCGAAGAGATACCTTATAGAGATAACCGGCTCGGAACAGGAGATAAGGGCCGTCGGGGCTTCTGAAAGCGAAGCTGAGGAGCTGGGTATAGAGAAAGGTGCGCCCATACTGTTTGTCCAGGTACGCTACTCCACAAGCACTCAGGGCTTGTTTGTGTACAGCACCCTTTACTGCAATACGGAGGACTATCCTCTCGGAAGCTCCTACCACACCGGCAGGTAGCCAAATTTTTTTTTGCAAAATTTAACTTGTCCGTACAAGTAAGTTCAACCAAATAAATACAACAATCATGAAACCTGTAAAGAAATCATCAGAGATGACAGTGAAAGAATTGGCATCTTACATCGACCAGAGCGTCCTGAAACCTGAATTTACCTAGGACGATATCAGAAAGTACATCCAGGAAGGAGTGGACTTCGGCTGCAAGACCGTATGCATCAACCCTTCATCCCTTCCTATGGCAAGGGAGCTGTGCAAGGGGACTTCGACAGGGATATGCGTTGTGTGTGACTTCCCTTTCGGGGACTCGACAACAGAGTCGAAGGTACTGCAAGCCGGACTATACTGCCGCGAGGGTGACGTATGCGAGCTGGATATCGTCGCAAACTACGGCTGGATAAGAAGCGGCAGGTGGGACTGGGTGGAAGATGACATAAGGGCCGTATGCCAGGAGTGCCACAAATGGGGCACCGATGTGAAGGTCATCTTCGAGACTGACGCCCTCACTCTTGACGAGGTCAGAAAGGCTACCGAGGTATCAATAAGTGCCGGGGCGGACTTCGTGAAGGCATCTACGGGATTCTTTACCGGAGGAAGGAATGATGGGGCTACCACCGAGGTCATAAAGGTCATGCTCGAGACTGCCCGTGGAAGGGTAAAGGTCAAGGGCTCCGGTGCCATAAGGACAAGGGAGCATTTCCTTGAGCTGATAGACCTTGGAATAGACCGCATGGGAATAGGATACAGGTCGACTCCCGTAGTGCTGGGACTGAAGAAATAGCTGTCACGAATTGTGAGCAGGATGTTGCCGTCCGGAGGAGGGGTGCCTTTTCCGGGCGGCTCCTTCTTTTGGGATTTTTTTGCGCATATAGAGGACAGAATATGCCTTCTGAATATTGCAAATGCCCTTTTTTGTGGATATCTTGCAGAACTGTTTTCAAAAAGGACCACCATGACAAAGAGAACTCTGTACGCTCTGGTAGCGATGCTATCGCTTTGCGCCTGCTCAAGACCGTCAGCAGGTGTCAGGATGCAGGATCCCGTCGACTATGTGAACATTCTTGTCGGCACAGCATCATCTTTTAACCTTTCCACTGGAAATACCTATCCGGCAGTCGCCCTTCCCTGGGGAATGAATTTCTGGACACCCCAGACGGGAGAGAACGGTGACGGATGGGCCTATACCTATTCCTCGACAAAGATCCGCGGAATAAAGCAGACCCACCAGCCAAGCCCATGGATAAACGACTATGGTGAGTTCAGCATCATGCCGGTCACAGCAGGGCCCGAGTGGGATCAGGAGAAAAGGGCCAGCTGGTTCTCCCATAAGGCGGAGAAGGCGACTCCATACTATTACAGCGTGTACCTGGCCGACCATGATGTCCTTTGCGAGGTGGCCCCTACAAGCCGTGCGGCCGCTTTCCGTTTAACCTATCCTGAAAGGGAGCTCTCATATCTGGTGGTAGATGCCTACGACAAGGGTTCCTATGTGAAAGTATCCGAAGACGGCAGGAGCATAGAAGGCTACACCACACGGAACTGCGGCGGAGTCACTGAGGACTTCAAGAATTGGTTCGTGATAGAGAGCGACATCCCATTTGACAAGGTGCAGACCGTTTCCGACGGTACCGTTTCGGATAGCCGCGAGTCAAAGGGCGACCATTCCCTTGCGGTTGTGGGTTTCAAGACTGGAAAAGGGCAGAAGGTAGGCCTCAGAGTGGCATCTTCATTTATCAGCATTGACCAGGCCAGGCAGAATCTCAAGGAGCTTGACGGAAAGACTTTCGACCAGGTAAGGGACGAAGGCCGCAAGGCGTGGAACGAGACTCTAGGGAGAATAAGGGTCGAGGATGGAAATATCGACAACCTCAGGACATTCTATTCCTGCCTCTACCGCTGTCTGCTTTTCCCAAGGGACCTTTCCGAAGTGACCTCTTCGGGGGAGAGGGTGCACTACAGTCCATTTAACGGCAAGGTCGAGAGCGGATATCTTTTTGGAGATACCGGATTCTGGGACACATTCAGGGCTCTTCTTCCGCTTGTGAACCTGGTGTATCCCGATCAGGCGGAGAAGATACAGCAGGGACTTGTCAATACCTACAAGGAAAGCGGGTTCCTGCCCGAATGGGCTAGCCCCGGACACAGGGACTGCATGGTAGGAAACAACTCGGCATCCGTGGTCGCCGACGCCTTCGTGTGCGGAGTAGGTCAGTACGACAGCGAGACACTCTGGCAGGCCGTGCTGCACGGAGCCCATAGCGAGCATCCTACGGTAGGCTCTACCGGCAGAAAGGGATATGCGTATTATGATTCACTTGGATACGTTCCCTGCGACGTAGGCATAAACGAGAATGCTGCAAGGACTCTGGAGTATGCCTATGACGACTGGTGCATATACACCTTCGGGAAAGCTCTTGGAAAGAGTGAAAGCGAACTCGCTCCTTACGCAAAGAGCGCTTACAACTACCGCAACCTCTATGACAGTGAATACAGGCTGATGGTCGGAAAGAAGAAGGACGGAACCTTCTCCAGACCTTTCAACCCTCTGAAATGGGGAGGTGATTTCACGGAAGGAAACTCCCTTCATTATACGTGGTCCGTATTCCATGACCCCCAGGGACTTGTCGACCTGATGGGAGGGGATGACTCGTTCGAGGCTATGCTTGATACGGTATTTGCGATGCCCCCTCTGTATGACGACAGCTACTACGGATTCCCCATTCACGAGATAGTTGAGATGACGGTAATGAACATGGGCAACTACGCCCATGGAAATCAGCCAATCCAGCACATGCTGTACCTTTACGACTGGATCGGGAAGCCCTGGAAGGCCCAGGCGAGAATCCGCGAAGTCATGTCCAAGTTCTATACTCCGCTTTTCGACGGATACTGCGGAGACGAGGACAACGGACAGACAAGCGCATGGTATGTTTTCTCCGCACTTGGATTCTATCCGGTGTGTCCTGCAAGCGGACAGTATGCCGTAGGGTCTCCTCTCTTTGACAAGGTGACCGTCACCCCTTCTATAGGAAAGCCCTTTACCGTTGTATCCAGCGGAAACTCTCCCGAGAATGTCTATGTGAAGAATATGAAGGTGTCAGGGAAGAACTGTTCGAGAAACTATATTACACTTTCGGAACTAAGGGACGGCAGCGAGATATCCTTCGAGATGAACTCGTCTCCAGAGAAATCACGCGGGACGGCGGAATCAGACAGGCCTTATTCTTTCAGCCGCGAGGGAAAATAACCGGACATATTTCATAACAATAACGGACCAGAGGGGTAGCCTCTGGTCCGTGGCCAAGTCTTAGGTGATATTCCGGAGAAATAGCTCTTCCGGTCAAGTCTTGTATGTTATTCGCCTTCCTCTATATCCACAGGAGGGGGCGGTGGAAAGTGCGGTCCCCCGTGATGAGGGTGTTCGTCGCACCTGTGGAATTCTTCATAGGCTTCTCCATGTGAAGGATGGTGTGGCCTTCCATGGGGGCAGTGTGGCGGTGGTGGAGGGTATCCTCCTTCAAAGCCGTGATGCGGTGGTGGCGGAGGAGGGAAGTGTCCCTCGAAGTCTCCCGGAGGTGGTGGCGGGGGAGGCATCATGCCGGCCCTTTTCCTTTTCTGGAGGTAGTCGTAGATTGTCGAACGCTTCAGTCCGGTCTCCTGGCAGATCTCCGCCATGGAATGCTTCCCGTTGTCGTACATCTCTATCGCCCTTGCCATCTTTTCGTCTCCGATAGGTGGCCTTCCTCCAGGTCTTCCTCTCTTGCATGCAGCCTTGTGTGCGTCCATTGCCCTGTCGCGGCGGGATTTCATCGAGAACTCCAGAAGCCCGTTGTAGGCTTTCATCTGTCCCTTGTCCTTGGTGTCCAGCCAGCTCTCGTCAACTGACTTGAAGGTTGCATCCTTTTCCGTTACCGCGGCGATCATCCATAGCAGCCTTCGAGTCTTTCGGGCTACCGCCTCCAGGGAGGCTACCACTACGCTGTCGCCTTTGTCAAGTTTCAGGATTAGTTCATCGAAAACCGGGTTGTCCCTTGGGTCGAGGCCTATCTCTTCGCAGAGAATCTCCTCGCAACCGGCCTTCTGCAGTTTTTTGATCTGATCGTTCAGATTCGGGCCATCCGGTGTGGCCTTAGCGTAGCCATAAATCATAGCGTTTTCACATTGTTTGGATATATATAGTTTTCGGATGAGTTTTCGGACAAATAGCGTGCCAAACTCCTTTTCCTGGCAAAATCTTCATGACGCCATCTTTCAAAGAATGTCCAATTGCCTTCTGAGAAACGAGAAAGCCCCGCCGGGATGGCGAGGCTCAAATCATTCGGAAGGCTTCCTAGTCCTGTATGATTGCGTTCTTGTCGTATTTGTGGATCTTGGCCTTTCCTGAGAGGACTGCGAATCCGTTTTCTGCCAGGCTGGCGAGCTCATGCCCTCCTGCAAATATCTCCACGGGGGCCACGAATGCCACTCTTTTGCGGATACCTTCGCAGATAGTCTTGTTCTGCGCACCTGGTCCTGTCAGTATGACTGCGTCAACCTTTCCCTCTGCCGTTGCTGCGGCCTGGGCAATGTACTTTGCTATGTTGAGGCAGAATGCATCAGTGAAAAGCTTGCATTCCTTGTCTCCTTCCTTGCCCCTTCGTGCAATCTCAGCTATGTCGTTTGTCCCGAAATATGCCACGGCACCGCCTCCTCCGACGAGGAGCTTCTTGATGTCTTTCTCGGTATATTTGCCGCTGAAGCACATTTCAACAAGCTGGAATGCAGGGCATGTTCCGGCCCTGTTGGGTGTGAAGGGTCCGTCTCCGCCAAGGCCGTTGTTGGTGTCGATTACGCTTCCGTTACGATGGAGGGATACGGATATTCCGTTGCCAAGGTGGGCCACTATGACTGTTACGTCATCCGTGTCATGGCCTATCTTTGAAAGGTAGAGTTTTACGGCCGCCCTTGAATTCAGGGCATGGAAGAATGCCCTTCTTGGAAGTTCCGGAAGACCGCCAAGCCTGCACTCGGGCAGCATGTCATCGGCCATGGGAGGATCAGCGATGTATGCGTAGCAGGCTCCGTATGGAGAAGTGACATTGTTGTCAAGCCTCCACTCGTTTATGGCCTCTGAAAGTTCATCAGCGATTATGGGGCCAAGGTTGCAGGCGTGTATGCCGTCCCTGCACATCAGGAGCACGTCCCTCATGTCCCTGTTAACCCTGTATACTCCGGTATGCACGGGGGCGCAAAGCCCTCCGCGGGACATTATGATGTCAATGTCCTGGATCTGCACATTGTGCTTTGCGAGGAACCCGGTTATCGCCTTCCTTCTAAGCTTGTCCTGGTTCATCAGAGGACCGGCGGCCTCCAGGTCTTCTGCAGGGTGCACCAGCCTTTCCTCGTAGAGGAGTTCTCCGTCTACGAAATATCCGACCGCGGTAGTCGTCAAGGCTGTATCAATGGCCAGAAGATGCCCTTTTGAATTGTTCTTTTTTTCGTTCATGTCCGTTTCGTTTGCAGTACAAATCTACAAAAACACTCCTAAATCTGGAACCGATTTCTGTAAAATGGGAGAATCTTCCCTTCAATGTGGTGATTTGGCAAGTGTTGTGGTAAAATTGCCTTCGGAATCATAACTTCCATGCCTAGTAAAACAGGAACGGAGCCGCAGGGGCTATCCCCCGCGGCTCCTGAATCCATGTGTGCACAGACCTATTTCTGTATCTTGTGCGACTTCAGCATGTTCTCCGGGTTGAGGGCCTTGTCGAGGTCCTTCTTTTCCATTAGCCCCTTCTCGAGGACGATGTCGTATACGGAGCGGTTGGTCTCGAGAGCCTCCTTTGCGACC
>Ga0181612_126742_pt1 | contig 37399 bp, 14 predicted proteins | sample HoacroProtozoa21_FD_119630 | JGI IMG/M metagenome (GOLD analysis project Ga0181612, IMG submission 119630) | Hoatzin crop microbial communities from Cojedes, Venezuel. Combined Assembly of Gp0051906, Gp0051904, Gp0051908
AGAAACATTCAAGGCCAGGTTGGATGGAGCTCTGAGCAATCTGATCTAGTTAAAGGTGTCCCTGCTCACTGCCAGTGGGTTGGGCTAGATGACCTCTAAAGGTCCCTTCCAACCCAAACCATTCTATGATTCTGCGATTCTCTGCTGCCGCCATCCTGCTCCAGAATCACTGAAGCTCCGTAAGTGCCGGCGGCGGAGGATCCCTGTGGAGTGGGTGTCATTGAAGGGACTTTGCCATTTTGAGGCAATGTGAATCCCACTGACGTGCTGTTGTTCCGTGCATCTTTTGCACTTCTACTGCCATCCATCTGCTTCCCCAGCTTCTAGGTAAACTCACAGACAACGAGGAAGGGAGGGAGATGAGTCCTTCCATGCTTTACCTTTTCTTGCCTGTTTTAGGCTTGGAGGGAACTTGTCAAAACAATTTCCCTGTCTCAGCCTGTAAAAGAATGAGTACGGGTATCTAGCAGGCCTCAAGTAGAGACGATAGTTGCCAGTCTTTTCTTCTCTCTTCCACAGCCTGAGAAAAACTGTCAGGATCTACATTCATTTTTACAATGAATAAATTAATTGGAACCTTAGTTCCCTTTATCAGGGCACAACAACGGAGTCCAGGGGAGAGTTTGAAGCAGGGAAAACAATATCATAGGCAAGAACTCATTTAAATATGAATTTAAATGTGATCATATTCATCATGGCACATACTTGGTACAGCCATATGACAGATATAAGTAATCGCAGTCAGTAGTATACAGAAATACTTTGAATCATTTTAACCTCACAGAATGTTTTAGGAGTGAAACTTGAGCGATTCTGCATGTGTAAACAGAGGTCGTGCTAGGCTGACCTCCCCTTTATGATGATGTGTAAATTACTGCTGTAAGGCAAACTAGGCATTTAGTTGTGTCTTTAGCAGACTTTCGAGTTGCATCAATTTACTTTTCTAGGTACTGATATTATCTTTCCCATGCTATTGAACGGAGCCATGTGATGTTAGGAAACCTTTACCTGCAGACCTTCTGTTTCTCGCCTTCGTTTCTGCACTCCGTAGCTTGGACTTGGCAGTGTTAGGTTAGCAGTAGGGCTCGATGATCTTTAAGGTCTTTTCCAACCTAAACGGTTCTATGATTCTATGACCTTTTGGCTTGCTGCTTCTTTTAGGTAGGGGCAGTTCCTTACTTTGTTGTAGCTAGCTAGTCTATTGTCAGTATTGATGGAAAGAAGCAAGGTTCCCAAACAGAACATAGTAAATTACCTACTCCTTTTTCACAGTGCCTTACATCACTAATTGAATGTCAGCTAAATGCTTCTCCAGGCATTTCACTAAAATGAGTATGAGCTATAGTGTACATATAAGAACCACAAAGAGTAAATAAGCACGATTATGAAAAATGATATAACTTCTTCCTTTCACTAGTAACTAAGATGCATATACATCTCTTGTAAATTCGAACCAGAGGACTCATTCAGCTGTTAGTGTGTGTTTTTCTGTTTAAAGTGTGTCAATTTAAGAAATAAATCAGATTACTTACCTAGTACAGATTATTTTTATCTAAGACAGAAGACATGGATTGCTGGACTGTTGCTAAAAGGTCTGTCAAAATGCGATAAAGAAATCTGAAAATCTGGAAGAGCTGTAAGAACTTTTTTTTTCTTCGTAGTCCTGAAACAGGGCTTTCTCCACTGTTTAGACATTTCTTTCTTTCTTTTAGATTATTAACTGATTTTTTTAAACTATCCTTTTTATCACTGTTAACTGTCTCAAAGAAAAGGAAGAAAACTGAATTTGTTACCACTGTTTACTAAAAACTGAGGTGAGCTGCTAAGCTGCTCTAAATGATCATAGCTCTTACCAGCCAAGGGAGTCCAACTGACAGCTTCTAACGAACCCTTGCAATTGCCGTGGGATCTCCCACTGCCAACGTTCAGCTATGTATAGGAAAGAGACATCAGAAATAATGGGCACTTTGATTAGCAAGACAGACAAAAAGACTGTTCTGCTTAAGTGAAACAGGCATGGATGTTTTTTGTAAATACATGTTGTTTTAGTTCTGCGCCAGCTGTGGAACTGTCTGTCACAATATAGAACCCAGATAGTAAGCATGTATATGGTGAATAAGAACTACAGAAAAATACAAACAGAATATATTTCACATTTAGCAGTGAGCTTGGTCCCTGTTGGCCATTTAATCTTCATCTTTACTTAGCATTTTCATGTTGCATTCTGCAATACATAGTTACTCAAAGGAGTAACTGGTCGGATACAAGTTGCATTCACTTTAGCTTTTCTTGAGAGCAGCTGAGTGACGTAGAAAGGAGATGTGCAGAATTTGGGGGAGCACACGGAGATACATAAATACACAGGGGCAAAAAGTCCTGGGAGAGCTGGGGTTCTTGAGGCAGCATCCCACAGCCTCAGCGCACCATCTGCCCGCCAAACCCTCTGATTGTGCCCAGTCACTTACCTCGCCTAGGTGTAGGAGACCTTACCTGTACAAAAGGCCGTCAGGAGAAGAGTAGGATCGTTGTTGAAAGGAATTAATGCAGGACCTAGATCTATAATGGTGGGGGGATCAACCAGAAGGCAGATGTACAGGAGAATCCACTGTTTCTTAGGAGCTCTGTGGACCATTTGCGGTATTGTCGTTGTGGAGACCATGTGGCAGAAGAGCATTTAGGTTCTGTAAGTGCAGTGCTCTGCTTTTTTTGAAGAACTCCAAGCTGCATGATCCCTGGGATAAAAAGTGAAGGAAATCAAGAGTTTTTTCAAGTTTGTCTGCTTAAGGAACTGTATGCTGGCATTTGTGGTTTTGTAGGCAGTTTTCTCTATTTGATTTTATTCTCCTAGCATCTAAATACTGTGCAAAACCACCTTCTGCATTAAGACCTAATATTTGACATGTTATTAGTCTTAAAATAGGTTAGTCCACTTCTTGAAATATTAAAAAGTACGGTTTTACCCTTGCATCTAACTGTCATGAAAATACCACAGCAGGAATTATCTCCCTTAACCCAGCATAAAGTCTCAGCATTGTGTCTGCATACACAAAAAAACCCACCCCACCTTTTGCTCATCTTTTCTCTTGTAGAACATTCTTCTACATGAAGAGAGATTTTTGCTAAAAATGGCCTCCACTGTTTGCTTCAGGAACATGAACTTTTTCTGAGTTCTTATTTCCTCTGTTATGATCTCAGTACCTCTTTGTGTCTAGATGGATTTTGTTTCTTTCACCACCTAATCCTGAACCCCTGTTCCTATTTGGACAACGTTTGTGCTTTATTGAAAAAGAGAGTTTAAAAGAACAGGAAGGCCAAGATTAGCGGGGGTTTTAGTGGAAAGAATCAGTTAACTAATACCTAAGTGAGAGAAATCGAGGAAGATCTGTCTCTCTTAGGCAACTCAAGCAGACTTTGAAAGCTGCAGGTGGAACTTAGAATGCTTTAAGCTTCTTTTAGGCACAGTTATCTTTAAAGACAAACCAACTAATAGGTTGTTTCTTTAAAGCAGATAGTTGCCTGCCTGTGCTGAAGGAGATTGTCAGCAGCTCTGAAAGATATTTCAGTGCCTTGTATTAGTAAGACATCACCTTTCAGACTTGGTTTTCTAAGTGCATACAAATATACAGAGATTGACTAAAATCATTCTCCGCACCTGAGCACATTTGGGTATCTTTTGAGTAGGTATTTTAGAGACCTCTATTTTGATTTAGGTATGTCCTTTTTGACACATCTGCTTGAGCACTGGCCTGAAATTTTTCTTGCTTCTCCTCTGCAGTGAGATACTTCTGTGCTAGATATTAGTATGGGCAGCACAGTAAGCAACAATAAAGCCTTCACGCCCTGCAGGCCGTTTAAATTGGATATTGTATAGAGAGTCATATGCAAGGTGGGTTCTGACACTACGAGTCTCCTGCCTGCCATGCCCTCTGCCACCCCTTTTGACTGTTTTCTCTGGTACAAAAGAATCTGCCAGTCAGAGCATCCAGGGACTTAGGCTGCCTTGTACCTCTGAAGTAACTAGAAGGCAAGCAGCAGATGCAGCTCATTTTGAAAAAGCACAGGAGGTATGTCTATCCACTGGAGAGGATGGGGCAACTACCTTCACTTCTTTCGGAATGGTGACTTCAAAAATTCAAAAGAAATGCAGAAAAGACACCTACTCTTTGCTGTTGTCAGTCTAATGTTGACTAGATTAATGACCACCATAGCAGACTGTTTCATTAAATGATTACTTCTCAAAACCACAGAAACAGCTTTTAAATTTTGTTAAAATTTTATTTTGAATTTGACTTGTTGCCACCTGTTAGCAAGGCAGGTGTGTGTATGTTTGTGGAGGTCATCTCGTCCTCTAATTGCAGGAAGGGCAATATGTGATAGATTTATTTCACCTCCATATTTTGAAAAGGGGCAGAGAAAGGAGGTTTTAGAAATCCTGCATATGTTCAGAGAATGTGCTATAAATTTTGGAGTATTCAGTTCAAATGCCAGTAAATATCTCTCTCACACATATAAAATGAATCGTGCGTTCTATCTGGACAGGGGTAGCAACTGAGGAAGAAGAATGGGATTCAAGAAAATGTGACTTGTCTTCTCAGCTCTTCCTCAAGCCTCCTTGAATTACCGGCTTGACTTGCTTAAAGCTACCTCAGACTATCTGCATCTGAGATGTCTTAATTATACATATATCGAAAAAAATATTTTTTATATCTGTCCTTAAAGCTGTTTGCTCCTGCAGAAACCTTCATGAGATAAGCAGCTCTTAAGGGGAGAGTGCTGCCTTTCATGTTGACCACCACTTTCTAACAGTTTCCCATCTGTTGTCTGTAAACACTTCATGTCTTGTGCTGCTGATGTTTTTAGCTCCTTGGAAGACAAGCTCTATTTTCTGATGTTTGCACACTGCATCAAAACAACAGGAAATCTGTCCATGACTGTGAATCCTATGCAATGCCAGAATATAATTTTTTCTTGCTAGGGATCTCAGTAAAGGAAACTTATCAGAGGTAAACACTTACGTTGCAAACAGTGAGACAATGCACTTTGTGTGTACGCAGAGTATATGTCCAGGTGGACTTGGCTATGGGGGAGAACAAGACCAGTGAGAGGAAGATGAAAGGAGGGAGCTGAGCGTGTGAGAGAAGGGGCAGGAGGTGGTAGAGGAACGAGGCAGAAGACACACAGATGAAAAACTGCGGTGTGTGTTTTTGGCTCGTGCTTTTGCAGAGCTAGTTGAAGTTGTTTTCTGGAACTGCTCTGTCCCTAGAATTCCTTTCTTTTCATAACCAAGGCTTAGGGAAGAGGATTAATATCTGGATCCTAATAACTGTCACAGAGTAAGAATGAGTCTCCTCAAAATTTTCAGTCTGAGGAACAGAAGGCTTTTCTGTGCTGCCATGGCTTCAAATGCAGTTCATGAAGTATTCCTCTGTAGAAGAAAACAGCCAATGGATTTGCTTCACTGCAGGGAAATTACTGTCCTCAACCTGCTTTTTTGGTTATTCCATCCCATTCTGCTTTCTGTACATATGAGGTGCGATGGAAAGCTGTCTGGTGCTTGCTCATCCTCGTGAAAATGGCTGGATTCCTCCACCGAATCATAGTACTCTTCTTCAACATCATTTACAAGTCTTGGGCTCCATTTTGAACCTTTCTCAGGCCTTATTTTACAAAATCCTGTTGTCTTTATGAGACTTTTAGTGGACAAAATATGGCAGGAAATATCTGTATCTGGCATTGCTTCTTGGTAATCTTAACGTAACTAGCTGTAGGACTTTTGGTCTACAACAAAAATAAACTTGTTTTTCTTTTTATTAAACTTTCTTTTTGTTTGTAGTTTCTGGTTTGCACTATATTAAGGATTCTCTGTACTTATTTAAGGGTTAAAACAGGTACTTGTGGTATATTACTTCCTAAACACTTTTTATCGGAAGAAATGTACTCAAAGTATTTTCCATCTCGTGGGCACAAAGCACTGGTGAGATAGGATCAAAATTTGGTTTAGACACAATAATGTTTACAGAAATTGTTTCTTATAATGTGAAATTTCTAATTTCTTTTTTTGTTTTTTTATTAACAGAAGCCCAGGATGATGCACCTTTTCATTAACATCTGTAAAAACACACAAAAGACTTTTAACTAAAACATGGCCTGAAGAAAGTTAATGAATTTGTTACTAGTCTGCGTCTCAAATGAAATGAATGTGGATGATTCTGGTGTTTTCCTTCAGGCCTTGATGGATCCTGAAAGTGACATAAAATTGATTTTTTCTAAAGGAGTGGCTGTAAGTAAAAAAGAGGTGAAAAACGAAGAACAAAATTAAATAATAGAAAGCTGATGACAAGAGCTACTACTGGTGAAGAGCAATCTGTTGTAAGCTGAAATTTTCTTGCATCTTAATGGACCTTTTGACCTAATTTACAGTCTTTTTTGTTAATTAACTTTTTTAGAAAGGTCAAACCTTTATTTCTGCTGAAGATCATGCACGTCAACTAAGAAATCTTTCATCATCTACAGTAGCAATACAGCAACATAAAATTCAGGTTTTTTGATTATGAACAAGTGAATAAGTCATGAGCAATAAGCCTGGAGTATTTCACACCCCTTTGCCCTGCGCGCTCTTGTCATTGACAATGAAAGAATGAGATAAAGCACTCCTTTTTCTGTTTGTCTGTTTGTCGTGACCAGTGCAAATAATCACATAGGCTTCTGAAGGCAGGCAGTTCTCCAGCAGCAGGCTCATCCACTTCCAGTTTTGAGATGGGCTTTGTTTCAAACAGAAAGAATGTGACACTCCAAAAATCCGCATGGACCTTTTAATTTTATGAGAAGTAGGAGAAGTGTGAGAAGAATGCTCCATGTAAAATGAGCATGCCACGTTTAGATAAAAATCTTGATTTCAATATCAAAAATGCTATGCACATTCAAATTGAATTAAGCAGCCTATTACTTCTGAAAATTGTTGCACCTCTTTATCGATCAGGTCAAGAGGTACATAAGGCCTTACATGCCTTACATAAAGTACGCATCAAATGGGAATGACACTGCAGGAATATTTACATTTTCAAAGCAGTCTTTGTATTTGAATGACAACTGAATCAACCATCCCTTAAAAAAAGAGAGAAAGAAAGAGAATGCTTTTTCATTAAATTAATGAACCTGCTCAGAAATATTGAAGGAACGTCTAGCAAACTATAATGATCATAGGGCTTGCAATAATATGTTGGGGGGGGGGCACACACAAAAACTACTACTGTCGTCTTCTGGAGATTTTTTTTGACAGGGTACTAGGATCCTTTCCATTTCATAATTTCTTCATACAAACTACGCAAAATACTTTGCAAAAACTGACTAATTTTGGCAAATTAAATCAAAACAGGTTGCTGTGACAGTCCCTACAAATATTTCTGGTTTAGCTTTGTTTTGAATTATAAATATGTCAAGATGAAGCAATTTCTGTCAAAACAGAAATTTTTCCTCTTGGGAAAATTTTCCAGGCATTTTTTCAATGCCTTAATTTTCAGTATGCATCAAAGTCAAGAGGAAGGCTAATTTTAAATGCTGTAACTTACATCTGCATGATCGTAAACCCACGAGAACACAGCTTTAGTCTTATAAATGAGTAATGTCATTAGATACAGTATTGTTAGTTTAATTGACTTTGTTTACTGCTCTGTGTAACAAGTGACTGAAAAATAAATGACACTTAACATTGGCTAAACCATTTGTAGTGGTTTCTGAAATGGAAGTCAGTGGTATAGATATGAGCCATTGCCAGAAAATGTGAACAATTATGGGTTTTGTTCCAGTAGCACAAGGCCAAGTGAAATCTAAGTGGATACAGGGAACTGCATCTAGTCCTTTGTAAATAAAAAACAGGTGAACCCTTAAAGGTACAGATATAGCATAGATTTGCTGTACAGACTTCAGTGACAATATCTTACATAAGGAATTCATTTAATATTGGTACCAGTGGACCACTGTAAGTGTTAAGCAATAATGCAAGTTAAAAATAAAGTGTCTTTCTGTGTCGGTGCATTTGCCACAGGATAAAATTGACTCAAAGTTTTTAAGGGGGATAGTATTTACCAAATGGTAGATGAGTCTTCATGTTCACAGGTGGATATTTTCAGGTTTTAGATTTTTGACATCAGAATAGAAGAAATATAGTTTGGAGAAGGAGTTGCCAAAGTTAGAGCTGACTTGTGTGGAGCAACAAAGTTGATCAATTACAGTTAATTTCTTTAGTTAAAATTCATAGATATGCCTCCCTGAAATTAACCCACATGTGTCCTGTACATATGGGTTAATGATGGGGTTTAATGCAAAGGGGTTTTTTGGTTTGTCGATTGATTGTATCTCCTAAGACTGGCTGACATCCATGTTGGTTTATGCCACCATCTCTCAAAACGTGATCCAAGAACTACAGCGTGACAGCAATATATTCTTGAGTTCTGTCAAAAAATTAGAAATCATTTGAGTAATGGCAGCGTATTTGTAGTTCTCTGAAGTTGCTAACAAACAAGGAAAAGGGAATGTCCCAAAGCAAGGAACAAGATAACCAGACAGCGTATTGAAGAAGAAGGGGAAGCTAGGCAGGGGGTGTAATATTCTGAAAAAACAGGTAGAAAGCAGCTGATTTAAGACTGATGAGCTGAGGAACTGCAGGAGCCAGTGTTACCTGCATTCTTTTCAGCACATATTGAAAGACACTGTTCTTGAAGGGATAGAACACGGACTTTTTTCTTGTTCTTTTCTCCCCTAAACCACTGAGTTATCTCAGAGATGTTAAGCAGTTGGGAATGGAAGAGAAAGATAGTCCATATAACTGTATATGGGATGTTAAGTGGTCCTACAAAAAATGATTCTTACCATGAAATGTTAGAGAAACTCCTGATTATTTTTTTTATATTCAAATTCTAGTTAACTTCACTGTTTCCTCCCTCCCTCCCCACACTGACCTTAATAGGACTTTCGCAATTGATACATTTATTTTTGCTTTTATTTTGATGTTTCAATGTTTTTGTCCTGTTAATGGGTTATAAATGCATATGGTTTGGGAGAGCTTGGAGTAATAGGGAGTAAAATGGAAAGAACTCATGGGAATTTGGTTACTTGTATAAAACTTTTGAGAAAACAAGTCCTTTATGTGAGGGCTCTGACTCTGTTGAAAGACATTTGACTCAAGGACAGCATACTTGTTGGCACACAAGTTTAGGTGTGTCTGTTATTATGCTGCTTTGTATTGGGCACAGAAAAACAACATGTATCAGATGCATTTTATTATGTATCTTTGCTATATGTGTAGCATGAATATACAGACAGATTGATTCTGTGACTGTGTGTCCAAAAAAGACTTCTGCTATTACTCAGAGCCGTCATGCATTCAGTCAGGTTCTAGACATGGAGAAACCATGTAAATGTGGGAGTCAGCATGTGTAACACAATTTGTTTAAAGGCTCAACAGGTGTAAATTTATGTAGCAGTAAAAAGGATAAAAAAGTACTAAAAAAACCTGTAATTGCTACACTAGCTATGAACACCTTTGAGGAAGCATGATCATAGAAATATACCCGTACTAAGAGCAAATGACAAAATAAAGACATTTAGGACAAGGTGGAAAGGAAAAAGAAAGAATGAAAGCTTACTGTTCAGTATCTGATTCTCTAAAAGTAGATGGCCAGTACAGGCCATCCCATGGAGGGTACTCCAGCTGTACGTTACTGATGCTTTCTCAAGTTACCTAATAGCAAAAAGCAGTCAGAGTAGTTCAAATCTGTGATTTGACTCTATAAATGTTTTAAAAAACATACTGATGATTTAAGAAAAAGACATGCAAACAATCATAAGAGATGAGCATTATTTAAAAATAAGTGTATGTGTGGTGCCTTGACCCATTTCAAATATTAAGAAGTATGCTGCATTGAATATATATTTTCATCACTTAATAAGTGGCCAAAAATACCATAAGTGACTTTTAGGTAATGTGCAATAGTCTCCCTTTCCCCAAAGTGGGTCAAGGCTTATGTAGCCTGCATTTACAACATGGGTGCTCTCTGAAAAAAAAATCCCAACCATATGGGAGGAGCTGACACAGCGAAGGGCCCAAATCCTGTACGTCCTAAGCGAGTGTCTCCTTTGACCTTCGTATGCTGAAAGTTGGAGCAGTAGCCACAGTATGTGGTCTAGCATATGTTAATGACAAATTACCTTGAATTCTTTCTGTCTTCAGTGCTGCAAAAGCTTGATGATGATGTACACTGGCTCGCCGGTCTGTCTTCAGATGAAACTCCCTCTTTCACATTACAAGAACAACAGGGAGCCTCTGATGAGAGGAGGGAGGCTGCCGGGTTACTGCCCACAACACGGGGCTGTGTAAGAAGAGAGGAGTAGCATGATCTGTATTTGACGTAATGAAGCACCTAATGCTAGTAACAGCAGTGAAAAGGGAAGGAGTGAGCAAAGGTTGTAATCACAAGATCGTCCATTTGTTCAGTTAAAACCTTAATTGTTGTACCTTTTATTAGTTTCAGGGAATTATAAGACGTAAATTACAAGGTAGTTTGATGAGTTATAGCTGTGTGGATGTCAGATCTAAGCTGAAATTGTAAGAGTAAGATATTGAGCAGATGAACTTTAATACTATTGTCTTATGCATCTCACCTCTCCCTCCCAGAGTTTTTAGTAATGTTATATCCAAACAGTATGTTTCAGGAAGAATGTTTTCTTAGTAAGCAAACTTTTAGGTATTCCAATACATTGTGATATGCTGAGGACTTTTATTTTATAACAATCTTTCTTTTTCTTTATAAGGTGACAGTGGATGTCTCTTGAAAAATTGCCTCATCTCTTTCTGTTTTATCTCCAGATTCTCTCTGAAAACTGTGTCATTATAAATTATAATGAAACTCAAAAAGTGACCAGAATAGTAATTGAAAGAACATTTGGCATCTTCAAAATGAGACCTAGATGCTTAGATAAATGTGGTAGAACAGAATTAAACTTCCCTTCAAGAAAGTTCAGAGTAGTCCTGGTAGGTTTATATTATGTAATACAGCCATTAAATATGGTTCAGCTATGAAGAGGAAAAGGAAGCGATTTAATGAGTGAGTCCGAATTACTGAAGTAAATGACCATAATGATGTATGCTCGGAAAATTATGTCATGGTAGGACAGAGGAAATTAAAAAGAAGGTGTTAGCTATCTGGAACCGAAACGTAAGCTGAAGTAAAACTGAACAGCTTCATTCTGAAGTGGTGCAATCGGAACAGAGCACTTCGATGTGGGGCTGCAGCCCAGGAGAGGAGGTGCTGTTTCTGGCTGTTCGCAGACCTCCTGCATGTTGGCTCATACGCGCCTTCTGAGCCTCCTGCATGTTGAAATTTCATCTAAGAACCATTTTAGTGTCAGTAAAATGGAAATAAAAAATACAGTCTTTCCAAGGCTAAAGGGAAGTGTGTTACAGACCAGTAGACTACAGTCATGCAATAAATGGATTCCAAGTTCTTTACTTCTCGTGCCAAACAGCAGGACTTGGGACTGCTCCCCTTGCCCTCACCTCCTGCAGTCTACTTGGTGAACAAGAAGGCTCTACCAAATGCTACAAAATTAGGTTCCTGCTTTTTTTTTCTTTCTTCTCTGCGAAAGTCACAGAATTATGTGTTTCTGTATGCAGATGCCCAGGTTGAGCTACAGTGGGACAGACAGTTGCAGCGGTTAGAACAGCACTTCCAGCTTTGTGCCCATTCCTTGAAGTGGGAACTGTGGGCTTGAAATCCTTTAGGCTGGCCTCCAACCCATCTTCTCCCAGGCTCTTAAACAACAGGTTGGCGAAAAACAGCTGGCTGACTGCTGCTTTTTGTCCTGGAACATATCTGTCAGCTCAGGTTCCTCAGCTAATCCAAAGGCACGTTTCTGAGCTGGATGTAGCCTTGGGCTGCAAAAAGCCACTGACGTGATCAAGATGATCGTGCTTTGTTCAATGTAGGAGAAACTGAGGTGATTTAGGAAGTTCTCTGGGGGGAAGATGTGTGTGTACTTACAGCTTCTTAGGAACCAAAGTAGTTAGGCTATAGCAATATCCCTCTTTAGGAACTGGGTCTTACAATCAAGTAAAGACTTAAAGCACCCAAATTCTTTATCACCCTCTCTCTTGCCAAATCTGCATGGTCCTATAGGGACAAACACCTTTTCCCAGACAAAAACCTGTACTAATGTAAACGAGGGACATCAGTTTTTACATTGCAAATTTGAATAGAGGGAAGAAAAATTTTCAGCCGTAGAGTCTTCTGTATTTATAAAAATCGACTCCAAATTATTTAATAGTTAAATAACCTTAATTTAGACAAGATATTGCAGCTTTTCTAGGAAAAATCATGTTAAAAGAACCCCAGTATTCAGTTATTTATCCATAAAGTGCAATAAACTCTTCTATGAATAGTATTAAAAGATTCCTCTTTCTGTAGGTTACTACTATATTTTCTGTACATGCTCCTCAAAATCTTAAAGTATCCCCAGCTTTTATTGTGTCCGGGTTTTTGACTCGTTTGTTTCAAGAGATGGAATATGCTATGTAAAGCTTCGCATATGCCAATTATCCTGCCAATACACATATGCTGTCAGACCAGCTGGCTGTTGGCAAACAGCAGAGGTAAATGTTAAGCTCTTGCCTGTCCCCCTACTATGAGGACAGCACGAGACTATTTTTCTGCAAACAGCACAGTATAATTTTAGTCCACTGATTCAGCTTTGTGTAGATAATTTACAATATTGCAGATAGTAAACAGCAATAAGAGGGTCAGATACATATACAGGAAGAAGGAAGCGCACTGCACTTAATTTCTCATGAGAAATTTACATTTTTTGGTTTTAATTAAGTTTTCCCAACTTAATTGAAGTGGTGTTATACAAGATCTGATGAACAGTCTTGAGAGCTAATGTGTTTTTCCTCTGTCTATAAAAATGTATTTATTTCTTTCTAATAAGAAACAAAGGGCCAGATCATCAGATGGGAGAAAGCTGTGTTAGTCCATTCAACTAAAAAAAAGATCAATTTGTACCAGATTTATATCTGTCGCTTGTTATTTCTGATCTGCTTATATGCCTCCAGGTTTGAAAGGCAAAGAAATCCATCTACGTGATTTTATCAGAACTATCTTCTTAGGGAACAGTTTGACCTCCTCCTCCACCATTCACATTTTGGAGCTTTTAGCCAAATCAGGGCCATGAGCAAAGTGAGAGGATTATGGAATAGTGGGGGAGTTGTGCTCTGACACTTTGGGGGGTCGTGCACCTCTGTGGGATGAGCAAGGACAGATGTTACTGCAGGATTAATCGTGGTTCATAAACCTGGGATAGAAAATGTATTGAAAATGTTCGTTGTAGGAAAAAAGAGTGAGGAACGTTCTTGCCCCCGTGGACTGAATGGGCTTTACAAGGCGTTCAGAATAAATGTGTGTATTGAACAGCTAGTGACACCACATGAAAAGAGCTTTAGCAGGGGAACAAAGGCGATATTGTTTTATCTTTACTGCTGATTAAAGTCTGTAAGTACTGTATCTACAAAATTATGCACATTTTAAACAAAAATCTGCAAGATGTCACAAGCAAGCAAAACAAGTCACAGGGTGCAAGGCAAAGCTTTCCTCCGAGGCGTGGATGTTTACGTGTTCTGCTGTTACTGTCCCTCTCTCGCAGTTGCTACTGTGTCATCAGAGCTCTGGACTTACTGCATTGTGCCAAAGTGTCCATAATACAGCCATTTAACACTTTCCTACGCTCAGCTGAGCCACAATAAATACTAACTCCGGAGCAGATAAATGGTTTTCCAACTGATACTACCTTCCAGTGAAAGGTAGGTTCATCCTGAAATAACTCACCATACCCAGCCTCCCCTCCAAACATGAAAAAAACAAAACCAGAAGACCAGACATAAAAAAAATTGAAAACAGAATGCTATAGGAAAAACAATCAATGACATACTGCTAAAGAAAGTCACTCTGTGGAAAGGATTTAGTATAGCAAATATCAGTCATAGTTTTAAACAGGGTAGTACATAACAGATAAGGAGGTCTGGAGAAACTCTGGAAAGAGGTTTACTCAGTATTAAATGATTACGAAACTTCTGTACGTTCCATCCATCACTGATTATGTGAAAGAACATTTGATTCGGCAAATTATAGAGAGGTCTAACCCTCCAGCTTTTACAGAGAGAAAAAAAAAGAAGTAACAGGTTATACAACCTTGAAAATGCCCAATTTTTCTTTCGTGTACACAGAAGCAAAATGATGTACATTGTTTTTTATACTAGGCTGTTTCTGAACAGCTAGTCATTAAAAAACTCAGTTGTTTTCTCCTACAATGAACAGTTTTCAAATCTATCAAGAAAATGTTATTTTTATGTTTATATTTTTGAAATTATTTAATTAAAGAGAAATCTGCAGATTCAGATCCCTGCATATAAAGGGCTTCAGATCTACATTTCCTGTTGAACCTGTTCTTACAGTTGTAGTCCCAACTTCTATCCCAAACAAAATATTTTTCCTTCCTGATGTTCATGCAGAACCATCCATAACACTGACCTTCACTGAAGCTTTTTTATCCCTATCCATTTCATAGTGCTTTGTTCATGTTTATTAACTTTTTTTAACAAAGTCCTTTTCAAAAAGCATCTTTCTTTAGTAGTTTTCCACTAAATCAATTAGATTCGGACATCTGGCAACAGAACTCCCACTAGAACAGGCAACTACAAAGCACCACCTGATTTTGTAGGTTTTCAGTCTCATTGACAAAGTAGCAATGATCCTGAATTTTAAGTTATCCCACAGCCAAATCTTGGAACATTAGCCAAAATGTACTCCTAGCCCAAGTATTGCTTTCCTTGCTCCAACCTGTAACGTAGTGTTCAGATCCAAGAGGAAAGCAGTGAGTCCTACAAGTTACAGCATGATACTTCTTCAAGTTCCCGTGCCCTGTGAAGGAAGTAAGCCAACACAGATAAGTTTGATTCTCTCATTCTAGGACGGTGTAAATCAAATTAACTTGCATTTCCTCTGGATGCGCACAGGGACAGTAAACTACAATTCTGCAATACGTGGTTACATGCTGAGAAGTTGGTAACTACACCACGAGGCCTTACTGGATAGCTAAGAAATGGAAAGCTAATCAGCGGACCGTGTACTAAATGTGTCTGTATAACATGCTTCCCTAAAGAGTGTCTTCAAGATTGAAAGTCTGATTAGTCTTTTCTCATTCTGAGCTCCGTGAAGCTGGGTTGCCTGAAATTGCTTTTTGATCTGAATAAAGGCTGTGACACAAGAGCAATGCTGTAGCAAAGGCATTTTGGGGGGAGCGTCGGCAGAGCATCCCCTCAGAGGAACTGCCAATCATTTTTTTCACTTCTACAGTGTACAAAGTTCAAGAAAAAAGATATTTTGAGAACTTGAATCAGGTTGTAACATTTCCAGAATGCATGGCTAAGCAGGAAATGTCATTCACTCAAGCCATCATCGAAATGTTTCTAATTACACCCCAGACTAATTACATTACCGTATACCTTTTAAGTAGTGGTTTTAAAATTACAACACTTGGCTCAGAATTGATTCCTTATTTTCAGGTAATTCTTCCTATCAGCTTGAACCAGCAGTGCTTGATCAGATAAGTTTTCACGTAGAATTGCTGATTATAGTCTCAAACCTGCAAAGTGCCGCAGGATCAGAGGAAGATCAGGGCGGGGGAGAGAAAAGAACAGGATCACTTCATTTTGTTACAATTCAGCTAAGAATAATTAGTGCAGCTATTTTATATAATATCCTAAGGATGTACTGAAACTTTGTGTCCTTTGTGTGACACCAGGAAAGGACACTGCAGGTCCCAATTGAAAATAGGCCAGAAATTTGAGATCGTTGCTCCCCACCATCATTCCTGCCACTGAATGGGACATTCCTGAGTCTGCAGAACATGTCGTATACTTCAGCTGGTGACCATAGGAGACAAATCTAATGCCGTGCCATTATCTTGTGTTTCTTTAATAGTCAGTTTGGCTATGATGGCACAAAGAAGCTAACCATCATTCCAGAAGCCTACAACAGCTTTGCAGTGTCCAGTTCCCACATACAGCCCGGGAGTGGGTGCAGAGCAGGAACAGCTTTGGATTGACACGACCTGTGAGAGCAAATGCTGACTCAACACGAATATAGTCTTTCCAAATGCCAATTAAAATCAAGAAACAAATAAGTATATACCGTCTCTACTCATTTTTTATCTGACTGCACTAGATACCCAGATAAATAGTGGGTTGCTCGTCAGCTGGATGTTTTGTTTTCTCTTCTGTACACATGTCCCAAGAGCAACCACGTGCAATCAGCTCAGTAGTCCTCAAGTAATTACTCCTGCCCAAGAGGGTTTGGCTTTGAAAGCTATTTAAAGCATACCAAAAGATGAATTTTCCTGTCCAAAGCTTCTCTAACATTTTTCAGACCTTTAAGCTGACACCTTCACTGTATTTTCTGATGTTGTCTTGCTAAAGATTTAAACTAATGGGTATAGATACATTCTTTAAGGAATACATCATCTCTTGCCAACATTCTTGGCAAAATTTATGTTCTTGTTAATAGTTTTGCACTTATACATTAAACAACCCTGAAGTGCTTCCACTTTGGCTGTATAAAGATGATTATTTTATTCATGTGACTGTTTCTGTCCAGTATATTTGTTGTGAGATATCTCATCTAAGTTTAAATCTAGAAAGGACGGTAAAGGTAGGTGATTTCCATCCCTTACTGGCATTTGGTTTGGACTATAAATAAAACATCCACACTAAGGTCCAAACGTTTTGGTGGCAGATGTTACGCAAATACTAAATGGAGGCATCATTGCCCAGCAATCTTTACAGATTAAAGCACGAACAGATGAAGCAGGACATGAAGGCTGAATTTGCTCATAAATGAACATAGCAAAGAAGTATTACAATGTTTTCTGTTCCATTTATGTTTCTGAGTATGGGACATTTTTCCTACCGAATCTTTGACGAAAACAAAAAGAAGCTGAATCATGTTAACCAAAATATGTGCATTGCGTATGAAAAAATGAAAAAGCTAGAAAAAAATCATTTTTAAACAAAAGTAGTGTTTCAAAAAATCTATTCTTCATAATAAAAAATGGAGCTTAGGAAACAATTTTAATTGCTTTGTTTAGGATCAAGTAAATACTTTTTCAATTCAAAATAATTTCATCTTTCTTTTCATTTTTGCCAGACAGACAAGAAACAAAGGTAAAAAAACTGTCAAAAGAAAATATTGATTTTTTTTTTTCATTTCGGTCAACAGACAATAAGAAAAATAAAATCAGATATTCACGCATCTGTTGCGGCTAATGCATGGGTAGAGGTTGGAAGTAAACAAGTAGCCAAAAAGGAAAACATGAGTAGGTTACGTGAGAGCTGTAAATCAAGATTTGAAGAAAGATAAGGTAACAGATGCTTGGATTTTAGCGTGGAGCTTTTCCTGTGTTTGGAGAGTAGTACAAGGGAAAGTGTGGATATACAGGATAGGTTAACAGCTGGACAGTAAAGTCTGAGACTATTGGGAAAAGGTCAGCGTCCTACCAGGTTAATGGGTCAAACAGGCTGGAGCTGGGTAGAAAAGGGGTTTGGCTTTAAAGACAAGAAGCTATTATTTGGTACAGAAATGGAAAAGAAGCTTGCAGCTGAGTTATTCTAATGTTTGGCAAGGTCCCCCGTATAAGAAATGAAAATACAACATCATGGATTTAAACGTGCCCCATTTGTTTTCCTCATGCCAGTTTTGCTGTCAACCCCCCCCCCCCCCACCCCCCCCCGTGGCATGAGGCTACCCAGGTTGGTACACAAGGCATACAGTTTCAACTGCCTTTTCAGAGTAGTTCTTATTCGCCAGAGGGGAGAAAAGTTTTAAAAGTTGTATTTCCAGGACTGTTTCTATGGTACTGGAAATGTACAGTGTAATCTGACTGTTATTTCCCACTGCCACTAAGGTCACACCTATCCAGCAAAAAGCCTACAGGCTATTCTGCCTCGCGCATTTTAGCTGTTCAGAGATAAACATAGTTTTGCTATTGTGTGAACAAAGATTATAGTGTTTAAAAGTCAAGTTCACCCCTAGATTATTTATTTGTCTTTATTACTGTACCTTTATATATTGATCTTTACTATAGTAGCATCTAACGTTATGTTTAGTGTCCACACTCTGTCATGCGGGGCTCTGCACAGCTATGAGAGAAGAATGCAGTCTAGATAATATAGCATATAAGGAACAATATATTTATATGATTATATATATATAATTTAAAATTATACGTAATATAGAATTATATATTTATGAAGAAGGAATGTTTTCCTGGGATCGCATTGACTAACACTTAGAAAATATTGTCTTCGGGGGTTTTTTTATTCCTCTTTCACAAGGATAATTTTTTCCCCTTAAATTACATTTTTAGCAAATTTCTCATAAATTTTCTACCTGTTATATGTCTCTGCATGTTTTTATTATTATTGTTATTCTCACACTTCTTTGCATTTGGAAGGATATTGAAATATTAGAACAGCCGTGCTACTTTGATTGGCCCTTTCAAAGAAGAAAAATAAATTCAGACATAATAAATAGATGTAGAAGAAAAATTAAGTACTATGTCTCAGAAGAATATATAAAAAGTGAGCCTATATATATAGGCTGAAGTCATGTATAAATGACTTGATGCGTATTTTTATTTTAGTATTTGCAGGAAGATGGATCCCAGCCCATTAAAACTAAAATTTCCAGAAAGACAGGCACTCTGATGTATCATCTGTCAAGGTAAGAGTACTAAGAACCACTAGCTGGCTGATATGATGGATTTTTACTTTCTTACATGCTTTTAGAAGGAAGAAAGTGTGGAGCTGAACAGCTGGTAACATTTGCTAAAAGATTATGGTGCTGAGATTCCGATTTAAATTTGACTTCTTGGCTGTAAACACATGAACAACACATGAAATGTTCCTATTCCTTAACACATTTTCACTTGAGAAGAATTACTTCAACTGCCTGCTATATAAAAAACGTATAGGATTAAAAAGTAAAGTGGTCTCCAACTGAAAAAACCCCCATGTATTTCCTGTAAAAGGAAGTCATGCAAAAGGCACAAAGCTTTCTTTAGGGTAGCTGCTACCACCTTCTGTAAGACTCTTGAAACACATGTAAATGAGAAGAAAGGTTAAAAATAAAAAAAAAAAGTTGGCAGTATAGTAAGACTTTTCCCTAAATTGTCTCCTTTAGGCTTAGAATTACAAAAGCCTTTCCTCATATACGTGACAGAGTAACCACATCAAAATATCTCTGACTACTCTACTGTATGATGTAGCTTGGAAATATTTTAGAAATTATGTGAAACTTGCCCGTATGCTGTCACAAATACTTTTAGCACGTCTCCTATGTGCAACTAAAGAAAGTTGTCTGTATTTGCAGCCTTTGACCAATCAGTATGTAAACTCTGCTAGCTATTTTGGTAAATTTTAGAGGAAGATATTCGCTCACTAAGACCAGACCAAGACCACCAAACCTGGATATAAGGAAGAAATTCTTCACACTGAGGATGGTGAGGCCCTGGCCCAGGTTGCCTAGAGAGGTGGTCGATGCCCCATCCCTGGAAACATTCAAGGCCATGTTGAACGGGGCTCTGAGCAACATGATCAAGTTGAAGTTGTCCCTGCTCATTGCAGGGAGGTTGGACTAGATGGCCTTTAGAGGTCCCTTCCAAACCAAAGCATTCTATGGCTCTATGAAACCTGTTTAATTAAAAGAAAATAAATAAGTAAATCAAGTCATAGTGTTTTCCAGGCTTTATCATATGAAGTTGTCTATGAAACAGCCATCCCAAAGTGAAAAGCTGAACCAGTATGTGAAACTGATAAAAAAAAATACAAGGAAGAATACTTCTGTGTTTTTCTGAGAAGAGTCTTTGCAAAAATAATGTGAACATACTTCATCACAAACCTCTAAAAACCTATATAGAATCTGAATCATAACTGTACTGCACTGTAGCTCAGGGGTAACTGATCAGACATCATCCCTACGCTAATTATCAATGAGAGCTTTGAGTTATAACTAATAATTGCAAAGAAGGGCTGATTTCGCAGAGAATTCTGAATCATTTGATGAGGTGGCCTTATTTAAGCTACAGAAATTTCAATAAAACCAGGAAAAGTCATACAAATAGAAGCAGAAAATATGTCAGATATTTCAGATAAGAAACCACATCTTGCAATGCAGAGAGTCTAGAAGAGCGTTTGGATTTACAGAGGTCTGGAAAGCCTTCTTTACAGTCAAGGACTAAACAAAATCGATTTATGCAGTTTGTCTGAGAAAAGATTATGATTAAGTCACCTTCTAAGCTATGAGTAGGAACATGGAGAGAAGACTTCTGATAATGGAACACTCTTTATATAGCTGACAGAAGTATGGCAAAAGCCAACAGACAAAACATTTTAAATCATTTTAGAAATAAGCCACACATTTTTTAAACCAGGGGGGTTCTGTGTAACAAATTACTAAAGCACGTTATTGATTCCTCATCATTTGAAGTCTTTATGTTGGGGTGTTTTTCTAGGTGAAGAGTCCTAATGGTGCCAAAAGTTATGGCTTTGATGCAAGACTTGCTCAGTGGAAGTATATATTATGAACTGTACCAAAGGTCAGACTAGGTGAACATGATGGTGTCTTTTGAGTTTATAATCTATATATCTTCAATATTAGGCCATGGTTTATGGACTTCTGTAGCTTCTGTGATAAGTTGCATTGTCCTTTGGGGAAAATTAAAGTAGATAATTCTGTTGTTTTCTTCTCCTTTTCATTTCATGGCATCTTCTAATCTAGCTGGCGTGTTTGCGCCTGCTGAAAAGGAGAGCTGGTATCACTTAGTGTTTCACAAACATGTGGCATATGTTCCTGAGCTTCATTTTGTACACTACAGCTCACTGACTCCAAGAATTAATATCTTGTGTCCTTCATTCTCCCACGCGCCTCACTTTTTTTTTTTTTTCTGGTTGTTGTCCCTGATATTTTTAAGAAATCCAGACAACTTTCTGCTGAACAACTGCACCTAAATACTCTTATAAGCTTCATTTCTGTGAAAAGTTGGGTTGTCTCTGCATCTGTTGCCTTCAGCTGATGTTGTGGATGTGTTTTATAAGTTTCGAATGGGAGAAATCTGTGTGGGAATATTGGAGGATGCTGCTAAGAACAAATATATTGACAGTCAGATCCGCTTACTGAGCAGCAGGCAAGAATTTAACAGGCTTTGCTAATATCAATAGTTTATAATTGTTGTGTTTCATAAAAAAAATTAAGATATGCTGATTCCGTACAGCAAAGCAAATGCAGATATTCAGCCATAAGGGGGTGTGTGGAGGGTGTCTTAAATCAAGCTGTGCTCATCAAGCTCTGAAAGACTTCACTGAGCAGAGGTTTGGTAGCAAAAAGCTTCAAAGAGGGTACATAAGTGCTAGTAAATAGAATTGGTAAGAAGTGATTTTTAGCGAACAATGCAGCCAGTGGCAGTAATTTTAACAAACGGTTCTGCTGGCAGGGACTGACTCACTCCAACACAGTAGAGACTTTGTTGTCAGAAGTACTTTCAGTCACATTGTGATCCTGAAATCATCCCAGCCCACTTTGAAAGAGCAGGAAACGTTCAACAGATTGGCCAATCCAGTGCAAATAACCACATTAATGTTTAGTGAAAACCTGTGCACCAGATAACATATCCTGCAGTTAAATCCAGTGGCTTTTGGTCTCCACATACCCAGATTCCAGCCTGTGATTTCAACTCAATAGCACAATGCTGTAAAATGTGTCTTTAGAAGACCGTAAAACTAGTAGACATTTTGGGACAAGGACTGCATAAAGACAGAAGTAACAACAAAATTCTTGTTCTATAAAGAGGAGGGAGACCAGTACACTAACAGTATGATTCATCCTCCTTAACTTTAGCCATCCAAAAGGTAGGTGTTGAATCAAAGTTAGTCATGCCTTTTTTGTCACTTGTGGAGGAAGATGTATCCTGCCTGCTTTAGACAGCTACTTTGGGAACTGCTCTTTAGAAAGACTTCCCTCTCTCCATTGCCAGTGGAGGACACACAGGGGAGCAGCCACTGGAAAGCTATATCGTCCAACCTAAATGTAAATGTGAAGTCTCTTCTTAAGGCCCACTCTGTGCTGAAACCAAGGAGCTGTGGGTCAGACTACTCCAGGTATACATACAAAGGTATGTTGGTTCTAGTGCACACACAAGTTCCAGTTAAAATAACTAAACAGAAGAGAAAGCAAGGGAGAGCCAGAGGCAAAGTAAATTAAGTTAACGACAACACCTCAAGAATCACACTTGCCTCTAACCTATAGCAAAAACAAGAACGCGATCCTAAGCTCAGTGAATTGAGACAAGAAGAAAAATTGTGTCCAAGTGAGATGATTCAACCAATATACTGTCCTAGCATTGTTGAGGTTACAGAAAAAAATAATACTCAGCAGAGAAAGTATAATAAAGCAGTGAAAGAGAAGTTTGGATGGGCATTTCGCTTTTTAACAGCTCTCTGCTTCAGAATTATTTACTGCAGGGTTTGTATTGATTTACAATTATGAGACAGTTATTGTAATTTATGTTGATAAAGAAATAAGGGAGTACGGAAAATATTTATTAAATATGAGAAAGTCTGTAGCACTTGGGCATTAATCAAAGTTGATCATCTACAATATATGTGCTAATAAACCATTAGCGAATATTTAACCTGCAAACACAATACAACAAGCTGATAGATTGCCTTCTTCAGGAATACATTGATTTAACGGAAATTTAGAATTATTTAGCTTGTGACATAGTACAGGATTTAAGAGTGGGAAGCAATTTTACCATGTGATTTTCTTTTTTAGTGTCTGAGTTCCTTAAGAAAAGAGTGCTAAAACTAATCTTGTTTCTTGTTGATTTAAACATTAGCAATCCTGGGGATTGCAAAAATCTTGAAGATATTTACAAGGGTGAGTCAGATATTCTATTGTATAATGTAATCAGGTGGTCGTCTTTGATTTTCAGGCAGAAAGCATCATAAAATTTGGATGTGAGAACAACTGCCTGAGAAAAGCCCGAAGGAACTAAGGCTTCTCAGCACTTTGTTGCTGGTGTCAGAGAAAGAAGTATTAGGAGTCAGTTTAGCACTTGCCTTAGTGTCCTGATTAATTGGAGATTAAATGATCATTTGTTCAGCAAATGGTGCAAAAGACTGGGCAGGGTTTTCTGGCCAGCTGAGCTAGTCTTTTGGTAGGCGGCTCTCCAGGTTAGGGGACCGTTTTCATCCTCACCCTGTCCTTGAGAAGGTGAAAGGGTGCTGGAAGAGACACTGCCTGGAAAGGAGTTAATCCACTAACTCCTCCTGCTTGATTAATTTTCTGCTTCAACTCGTTTTAATTCTCATTCTGCTGATTGTTTCCCTTCAGAAAGGGCATTTGAAGAAAGGTTGTCGGCTGCTTGGAAGGATACACCAAAGCCACCAAGTGCAAACCTAGCTCACTTTTCCAAATGAAATGAGCTATAAACAGCTGCAGACAAGTCCTGGCTTCATTCATGTGAATGGGAGCTTTCCCATCAATGAAGACCAGAATTTGGCCCTAAGCAAGATGTTTCAGCTCAGAGTGACATGCATATTACAAGCGTTAAAAAAAATGGTTGCTTTTAAATTAGGAATAGGGAAAGAAGGAAATGGGCTATTACAAACCATGTTCAGTAATGGTACGCTGTATAATGATAAGCCAAAGGTAGAAGCAAACTGCTGTTAACGGCGGAGAATATTATGGGATGTGAAACATTAAGCTTTATAGATATGGAGACTCACTACACAGAAGTTAGAATTATAATTACTAGAGGAAATGATAAAATTATGGCAGATACTGAGGACATGTATGGAGCATTTATGAGAAAGAAAGAAGTAGGAATTGCAAAGGCTTCTCTTAAACTATCCTAACTAAATGCCTTTCAAAACTTCCACCTTTTTTAGATAGAATGCAAAAGTTGACCATATGTTAAAAATTCCTTTCACAAAGTTTCAGTCAGTGAACCATTAACAATTCCTGTAATTTAGCTTGTGTGCTATTTGCAACTTAGAATTGACTGCCTATGTAAACAGAGCTGTTGCAGGCAGTCACTCCATTGTATGCAAGGACTGCTTTTGTTATTCCTCCCACCCCCAACCACCCCCCCCAGTTAGAACCACCAGACTATGCTGCTTACTCACAGGAATGACTCCTCACAAGGATTTTTATTTCCCAACCACAATATTGATACAAGAAATATTCAACTCTTAGTAGGTATTCATGAACAGTCCATCTGTTACTAGCACCCTGCTATGCATAATGCTTAAACTCTGTGGTTTAGAGGGTAAGAATGGTTAGGATTATTTTTTTTAACCATACCTGTCATTGGCTTAGCACAGTGGGCATGGGAGGAAGGAGAAGCTAGCTTGGCTGATGTGGAGGTGCTGCTGAAGTGTGTGTTTTAATATTATCAACATGAGGTGCCATAGCAGTACAGATAATAATAATTTAATCAAGCATAGCTATAGATTAGTGAGACTGTTAGCAGAGAGCTGGTCTTGTAATGCTTAAAATACAGAGATGTTCTTCTATAGCTTCTCTGAGGATCCCGCTCATAGATGTAAGTGATGACAGAGATGTAATCTGTGCTATTCTATACCATGCCTAGTAACAGCAGCACCAGTGGGTCCCAAGCTTTTTCCCACACCGTGTTTCTGTCCATGCCTGCTCTCACTATCTCACTTTGACATCCACAGATCTACTTCTGTTGTTCAATGTACAGTTGTCAAGGGCACTCAGTAAGGAATGAAGACTTCTTTCACTTTATGTTGTTTAGTAAATAAACTTAGAAACATATAAAAAGCTGCAAAAGATTTTTTTTTATTTCCAGATGGACCGCATATCCGGAGCTTCTGTTTATGTCTTGATATATGTGAGTGAGAAAAGTCCTGCTAGGTACATCCAATGATTTTCTTCATGATGGCATTTAAAAAAGGAAACAAAAAAAAGTTAATTCAATGCATGCTTCAATATGGTAAATTTTAGACACAAATGCTGCTTGCCTCCAATGTTTTTACAGGTTCCAGGTGGGACTTCTATGGCCTCAGTCATTCAGCAATATCTGGAGACAGCACAAGCCCATCAAAGGCGCAGGAATTATCCCAGTCCTTCCTTTCTGTTGCTAGTAGTATATGCAGCTAGCAATTCCCAAAGCCTCCCTCCAGCATTTCTCTGGTGGATTCACATAATGTGTCAGAGAAATTATTTTTCTCTTTGATTACTGCAGTAAAATAAAAAGCACTGGAAAAACAACGTCTCAAATACTTACATCACAGTGACATGAAAAATCCAGCTCCCTCTAAAAAAGCAGAACAGCTAGGGAGTCACAGTTGTTACTCCTTGCTACAACACTTTGTTATTAAAATGCTGTTTTGAGACCCTTACAGTACGAAAGTAAGAAAGGGTAAGTCAGCAATCAACTTCCTAGGCCAATAGACTGAGATGTACCAGCTCCAGCTTAGTGCGTGTGGAGTCAGCAGAAGATCTCTTTGTTGGCTGAACTGCAGAGGCTGGAGGAGAGCAACGTCTTTCTACCCTGGTGGCTTTTTCTACCTCTTTCCATCTGGCAGTGACGCGTAATAGTTGATGTTGTGAAAAGCAGGAATTGAAGACTCAATAGTCGGCAGACTATCAAGCAGGGATTCTTTATTATGGCTCCGGGCACACGGGGGATCTCTCCTCCAAGCATATGCACCGAAGAGACACAGTTACTAGGTATTTATGCTATGTTAACATACATATTAATTACATTTCCAAGAAATGCTTATCATAGTAATGATTTTTCTGAGAACTCATTGGTAGGTGTTAGTCTTGAGATCATCTTGCAACCTCCTTCTCTCTGTAGTTTGCATACCTGTTCTCCCAAGGCCCAGCCGCCTAACGAGATTATTCAGGAGTCCCTTATCTTGTAACCATCCCAATTATTCACAAAGAACCAAGACTTGTTTTGGTTGTGCAATGATTCTGACCGCCTAAAGTGATAACATCCCCTACATGTTACATTTGTTACATTTACAGTTATCATAGTTAAAGCAGAAAATGGAGTTCTGGCTCTAAAGGACTAGGATTTAGTTATTGTCTTCTTAAGTAATCATAGGCAAATATATATATAGATTTAAGTGTATTTATTTGCTTTAATCTTCCTAAAGCAATTTGGAATTAAGCAACTAAACACCTTTCAGAAGCTCATAGATCCCTTTCAAGTTCTGGCTACCTTTTTTTCCTTCTTGTATGTTTCTAAAAGACAACAAGAAACAGCTGTGCTTGTGGCTTTATTTTCAGCCCTGCCAATTATGTGCTGTTCTAATTAGAGTCAATGAGAGGTGTGGGCTTTTACTTCCCCTGTAAAAACATTATCAAATGAAACAGGGCATTTTATTCCAGCTTTCCCACTCGATTCAGCACATCACAGGTGCAGGGCAGTGAAGATGTGAGCACATTTTGAAGACCTGAGAATGGGGAAAGCAGAGGGAGCTGAGCTTCCGCATTAAGAGCAGTGCTACAGCCTGGTGACCGCCTTGGGTTTACAGCAGGTAAAGGCAGAACAAGCAGATGCTGACCCAGAGAGCGCGCTGACCTCCCAAGCAGTGCAGGCTCAGTTATGCAAGACCGTAACTACAAACAAAAACCCTTAAAGGACTTAAGGTAACCTCAGCCCACATTTGCATTATTATAAATAACAATGCAACAACTTTGCAATTAGCAACAGCTTAGCAATTAACGTGACATTTTCAATATAGAAGGACATTCGAGCTCAAGGTCTCAGCATCCCCTGTTCAACACTTACTGTTTCCCTTTCTTTCCCAAGACTTGACTGGCTCCACACCACGCTGAACTGGCAACTTTTTCTCTTTGCACTGAACAACAAATTCAAAAAACAGCCGTGTGTATCACGGATAAAAAGGCAGGGAGGGGATTTACATCAGCTGGGAAATTCAGAGACTGGAAAATGCTTGTTTCTAGCAAGGGGAAACTAATGGGGCTTACTGAGTAGAGCAACGTTCACCTCTGCTTTCTCACCCCCATTACCCATCAAACAGGACCCCAGTTACATATTTATCTGGGAAAGGATAATGAAGAAACTGTGAGCAGAAAACAAAGAGCTTGTTACGAGTCAAAGATTAGCCCATGTTGTAGCCCAGACATCTCCCTGCAAGCAATATAGTCAGCAGAGCATAAAACTATGTTTTACTGTTCAAGGTACATTCAAATACTGCAGCAAGAGCAGAAAAATACACAGCTTTTAACAAGACTGTAGAGTAACTGAGTTTTCTTATTTGACTGGGAGATTAATTTACCCACAGCCAAGATTTTCCAAATATTTGATGGGAAAGCAGATTCCTCCCTGGGGTTGTTTGTCCCGTCGAATCCCAGTGGGCTGAGTTGTCTTTGGGAGGCGATCCTCGCTCACCCGGATGAGGGGCCGATGTGCAGGTTGCCAAGTTTGGAGATTGTGGATTGATTTGGGGAAACACTGCACGCTTATTCTGAAAGAATAGTCAAGTTATTGATGGAAAATGATCCGACTTGTGTTATTCCCTGCAAAACGTCACAAATTTAAGTCGCCAGCATTATATGCTGTTAGGATTTGGCATAGACTGTCAGTAGAAGAGAGTATGTGATAAAATATCATTCATGATGTGAGAGAATTACAGCATTATTAATTCTTCATGGCTTTGGGATGCTTTCTAATTAATTATTCCAAAAAAAGAAGAATGGAACTGCTGGTTCCCATTGGAAATACAGAACAAAGTTATTTAATGAGCCACCATAAAGCATAAACAAGTTCAGCTGGCATTATGCAGATAGACTCAAAGAACTTTTTCAAGATAATAGTTTAAAAAAAGGGACGTACTTCAGAAGTTATAATAACATTACCTCACAGTCCAGCTGTTTACATTGTACTTTCAGCTTCTTTGAAATGATGCCAAAACAAAGTAAATTTGAATATTATCTGCAGAGAAGTTCTCTATGGAATAATCACCAGAATGCTTTTCATTATAACACAATTATATCATCAGCTTCTAATGATCAGAATGCAGAGCAGCTGATTATTTTCATAATGCAATTACTTCGTAACATTTTAGAAAACTCAGCTGCATGCAAACAGTTCTCTCCAAATACCTCATTTGTCTGACTAATCAGCTGATGGGAACTCCTGTCTCTTGCCCCCTTCTAAATGTTCACCTGTTTTCACTGTGCTGCTGAGCTACCTTGGTCGTTACAGTAATAAACACACCGGAGGAAGGCGGGTTGTTTCTCAGAATACACAGACTGATCCTAACGGGCAGATTTTCAAAGCCAGGCGAATGCAGTTGTTCACAGATATTTGCGCTTGCCAGTTTTTATGTGGGCTAGCCCCGAGGTGTGCATCTAAAGCAGGCATTTCTGCACTGGTTTTATTAGCTTACAAACGCAGATAGCTGACGTGATGCTCCGTTGTATGCACACCCAAGTACTTGATGTGTCTAGTGGGTATTTTTATAAACAGGCATTTCCAAATAGCTGACTTTAACCCTCTGGTCCTCACTGTCAATACGAATCTTTAAGGCTTTTGCTAATAACTGCTGTCTTTCATGTACATTTTAAAATAACTGTAATCCTAGCGGAGCTAACCGCGTGAGAAAATATAAAAGGCTGCAGTATTTGCTTGTTCAGCAACATCATTTATACATAGATGCTGGGATAAAAGTAATTAGCACTTCTAGGGAGTTTCAGCTGAAGATCTGAAACCTTATTTGTAAAAAATTAGTTAGTCTGACATTTAGGCCATTACTTTTGCAAAACTCACTGACTTAAATAGAGAAGATACATATGGACCATTATTCTGTTTCACTATTGAGGGGTTTTCGTGCCTTTTTTTAAGCTGCTTTGCTAAAGTAGAAAAGGACTACATCTCCAGACTCCTAATCTGTCTCCTGGATAGGTAACCACGTTACCTCTAAGGATCAATAATGTTCTCAGAAGATGAGAACTTATGAAAGAAAACATTTCAGGCAAGTCTACTGAAGCCTAAACATAAGAAGCATGATATTTACTTGAAAGGGAATCTGAATTAAATGCACATATGAGAAACACACTTACTAGCTTTTAAAAAGAAAATTATTGTAACAATTATAATGGTAATAACAATGCTATTAGAGATAAGACTTCTATTGTAAATGCTGTGTCATTTTGGGTGAATAATTTATTCATTTTAATTTCCTTAGACTGATAGTATGCAGATTATCAGCTTTACTCAAAAGAGTTTCTTCACAATTTGGAAGCGGGAGAAATTTGTAAAATTGCAGCTACTTAAGTTTAACGTCTAATTACAGTTAGAGAATTCCCTCAGCCTAAAGTTTTATTTCATATCGGTCCAAGTCATATATTCCACACCTGGATTTCTCTACCACTGTTAGCACCTCTGCATTTTAATTCTGCTAGCTAAGTGATGAATGTTTAGGCTGGGTTTTTGAATAGAACCTTACACTGACAGAGTTTTTATGGTTTTCTGTCCAAGAAAGAAAGCAAGCCACTGATAAATATTCCTTCCTGTGCTTTATTCTGAGAAGCAGGGACCTTGCTTAGGAAACAGAATTTGTTTTAAAACAGCTCCCACCTCCTCCCTGAGCATTTCTGAAAAAAATGCTTGTCAATATCTAGTACAGATTTTCTCCGCATCCCACAAAATCCTCTTCAATATGCAAAACACGGCTCTGCCCAGTGGGGGACATCACATCAGGAGAATAAAAACAGATAAATAGCATGTTTTATCAATGGCTCAGATTCCAATCCAATGCATTAAATTAGTTGAACCGGCTCTTATGCAATTCACTTATAGATTTAAAGACCTTCTGTAAAAGGGTTTACCTAAAGCCAATTTAATTGGGAAAAAAATGGCAAAATAGAAGAAAATACCTGAAAGCCAAATAGAATTCAGCAGGAGCTATTATCTGTGCTGTAGGAGGATATGTACATCCTTGCTGGCCGGCTTTTAATGGGTTATTAGGATGCAGGAAAGCATTTGAGGGGGCCTTAGCTGAAGCTGGGGGTGCTCATGACCTGAGCTGTGGAAGCTACGATCCTTTCATCCTCAGCACATCCACTGCTGGGTTTCAGGCGTATGTCAGGAGCCTCGTGTGTGGAAAATGTGTCCTGTTGAGTCAGCAGGACACAAACATCTTCCAAAACCTGGAGCCAGGCTGCCTCTGACCAAGCAGCAGGCAAGATGCTCTCTTTTCCTTCCAAGTACTGGCAAGCAGAGTTGGTAAATATAGAAATGAATTCTTCAGGATTCTCCTTCTTGGGATTCTCCTTCTCAACTGCTCTTATTCCTAGCAGCTCTGGGAGGCTGTTAGTTGAACGCCTTCCCATTTTCTTCAGCACTTTAAATCAAGCCATTTTCAGTTAGTCAGTTTTTACACTGTTTTTTAAACACGTTGTCACCAAAAGATAGGCTGAATTTGTACCAGAACACATACATTTGTGGCATTTAAACAATCATTTTGGAAACATCTAATTAAATAGCCCTATTTGTGAATAATCTGAGAGACACAAACTTTTCGTAATGTTGAAGAGAATGAAAAAGTCTTTTGGACCTTCCCAAAATAGCGTGGGAAACATTTTGATATAATGTAGTAACTTGACACTACAGGCCAACATACAGTAATAAAAAAGTACCTGTATGCTTCACTGGATGCTATACGTGCAGGTTGTTTAATGCAGCGTGTCACCGCCAGCGTACGCCGGAACCCGCACCCTGCGCAAAGCTCACTTTTCACTCAGCTGGACCTTTGCCACTGGTTTCAAAGGCAGCATGTTATCTCATGATTAGAGAAAGCCCAGCAAAAACAGAAAAATAGGTCATCATGTTCAAAACAACTATGATTCGATGCTTCTGGCCAGTTATTTTCGTACACTGTGATTAATTTAAATTAATTTAGCTTGTTTTAATAATTGCATAACTTTTATCCGGCTGCCCATGCCAGATGGCTCAACCAGCCTGAAAACAGGAAGATGCTGTAATTGTGGCAGCCTAATGACATTTATTTACTACAAATCTGACTGTCTCTGATGCTCTTCAGAGCTCTGCAGCATTGTGCCTTGCAGTATCTTGCTTCAGTGAATTTCAGTTTTAGCCACACAATCTTTTCCCTCTCCAAAACTATTTGACTAAATATATATATATTTAATGTGCTCTTCCCTTTTGTATTTCTTGTGAGAACTCCACCAAGTCTCCCAGTTCTGGGTTCATGCCTCCATGCAAATCGTCGACGTTACTTCAGGGTTAAACTGATGTCAGGTTCATTGCCTGGATGACTTCTGTATTTCAGGAATTCTCTCTTAACACTTGGCCGATTAATATATCTTCCGATAGTTAATTCCCGGATTCAGAATTGTAGAAATATTCTATGTGTAAGTTGTTACAAAAAAATCTTTCATTTTTAGAGCTGGAAGATCAGGAACTTTCTGCTTCCGATAGAGCAGCATTTCCTGTGGCTTGTTTCTGCTTATTTAATTTGCATTTGCACACAGCAGGAAGCCAAAGTAATTTTTAACCTCAGATTTAACGTTAGTGAATTCCAGTGTTCCTCCTCTCAGACCTGCGAGTGTGAGTCTCATTTGCCCATGTGCACCCCAAAATTAATGCCATAACTCTTGCATGATTTTTCAGAGGCTGAGCAGTGATGTAAGAAAGATGGAAATATTACTGAATTAGCTTGCTTGAGGGGAAACATCTGAATTTTGGACCAATTTTGGTGCATTCAGGTTAGTTTCTCTTCATGGCTACTTCTTTGCAATTATTCCACTGCAGATCATCTGCCCTGGTGTTTTGCTAACCCACCTGGATGCTCTTCAGTGGTGGGAGGACGGGCATCTACCACGTGCATTCCTCTGCCACATATTTGTGCAAACTGCCAGTGGCTTTTGAAAGAATTCATATATCCCTTCTTTGCAGGCCACAAAGACTTACCTGCTATTCCTGCCCTCCAAGAGGTCATGAGCAAAACTCTGTCCAGCTTCAGCTGGAACACAACCAGGAGGCGAGTATTCTGAACAAAATGCTGACTCTATCAAGCCATGAGCAAAAAATTATAGCTTTTCTAGAAAAATCAAAGCTGCTGCTGGTTTGCTATGCTAATGGAGAAAGAGGTAGTCATAAATACGCATCTTTGAGTGTGTTGATGCAAAATGTTTGTTTAGATAAGATAAATCCATCAGTATGCACTTATTTGGGACATTTGATGCTGTCGTGCCCATCTGTGTTGTGCTAACGGAGATCCAAATACTTTTCTCAAATGCACATCAGCAGGGCCTGTGGAACCATCGTTTCTTCTCAGTTCTTCTGTATGCGACAATTTCTTACTGAAATAACGGATAATTTTTCTGAAGGTTTTTACCTAAAGGGGACAGTTTTTATTGCTGAAATGAACCAAATACTTTCCTTAGGTGAACTGAAATCAATTGATTTGAGGAAAGAATTCATTAGCAGGGACCACAGAATCACAGAACAGTAGGGATTGGAAGGAACCTCTGGAGATCATCAAGCCCAACCCCCCTGCCAAAGCAGGGTCACACAGAGCAGGCTGCACAGGACCATGTCCAGGCAGGTTTTGAATATCTTCAGAGAGGGAGACCAAAATCAATTTTCCCTTAGATTAGATCAGTGGGAAATTTGCTATGCATAATCAGGGGCCTGTGTTCTAACTACAATTAGTCAGTTATCCAGTGTATTTGGCTGCTCTTTTTCTGCTCACAAATAATTTTCAAATCACACTGATTTTCTTGCATACTTATTTCTTGTTCAAAGACTAATTTAAACAAACACATTATGACTCATGATGTGTTCATGCACTATTTATTTAGATTTCAAGGGTTTTTTGCATTTTCTAAACGAGACACACTACTCTTCTTTTGAATAGTTGGCTGAAAATTTCAAAGTGGCGATGATACAAAAAGAAATAATCATAGTTCATTTGGAACACTCATCTTGTTTTATTTATTGACAAAAAAAATGTATTTGGGCTTTCATTTTCCTTCCCTGTTGTCTATCAAAAGTCATGGGGAAAAAAAAGGTAGGGAAAAATAAAAAAGACAATCACCAAAAATACTGGTGTGGGGTTTTTTTCTGTTTGAAAAAGCAATGACTGTAAAATGCTGGGCAAAGTGAAAAACAAGACTCCACAAGAAACGGTGTTTTTGTAAAAAAAAGAAAAAAAATCGGTGGTGCCTCATAGGAGGATAATGAATATTGAATGAGAAATAACAGTAATATAATATTGTGCACGTAAGAATATAGGCGCAGAACAGATGTTCATTGGGCAAATACCTGATTATACAGTTTTTAGTAATAAAAAAGGACAGAGGCTTGGCTGACTTCAACAACCATTCTGAGTCTAAATGAAGGTTTCTGGATGCTGGTTTTACAGCAGTGAGGCAGCGCTAGACTTGCTTTCTTGGGTATGGATAAATTAGGATATCATCCAATGCCCATTGAACAGCAATGGAAAAATTCCCCTTGATATGAATGGACTTTGGGTCAAGAAGGGAAATAATGAAACACAAAATTATAAGAATCAGTAGTAAGGGAAGCAACTGTTAGGGTAAGTAAAGCCAGTCCATAGATGGGCTCTTGTTTATACATGCAGAAGCCTCAATTTTCTAAACACAACTCTGAATAGGTGTCAATGTCAGGGGACCGGCATCCTGTGAACACTTTGCAGGGTATGAAGCAGAAACATTTTACATTTTAACAGGGCTAAATTCTCTAACCGCCTCCAGTTCACGTAGCATGTCATCTAATATATCACCTGCAGTCTTGGCAGTTTCACAGGTTTTATTTAAGTCATTCAGGAAAATTTACAAATGAACTTTTCAAACAAGTTATATCAGATACCCCATTTAATTTGTCTTTGTGATGTCCCAGGCTGACTAATTATCTTCGGTAAGTGCTAAGTGTATCTCAGACTTCTGTTTTACTGAATTTTTAGTGTTACCTCGTTGTTGCCTGAGAGTGCACCTGCTTCTAATTATATGCAGATGATATACAAATACGGCTATAGAGGAATTCAAATGACAATGTTTCCCTGACTTTTAATGCTGCCTTTCTGACATAAAGCTCTGGTTTAGCACAGGTATTAAAAAAGCTCAAATCAATTAATCATATACCTTGAAATACCCTGGCTTAGGCATTGTGAAGGAAAAAAATTGAGAGCTGGGGCCTTGTAATTATGAGATGGGCAAGTATCAGGGGAAGATTTTATGAATATTTTAATTTTAAGTGCTTTTAAGTCACTATGGTATTTTCTTTTTAATAAATCCCATTCTCACAGAAAACTGTATCAACAGAAATTTGGAAATCAACTTAGAAATTAGTAACAGCCTCATTAGAAACGTAATTCTATGATTTACAGTCATCTAAAAATTGATTTTAAGCATACAAAATGATGTCTTTGAGCATCACTGAGTCTTTGAATACAGAGTCATTACAATCAAGTGTTGACTAATGAGCCATAGAAAATATTCAACTATGGATACAAATAACGCTTTCCAAAGAAGTCGTAACATATAGAACTCAAGAAACAGACATAGGTAGAATTCAGAAAATACTCTGATTGTTACTTATTTATATGTTATTATCATTTTAGTAAATATTGAAGCATTTTCTGCATGTTGATGGCATGTATAGAACTAGGACATGTCAAAATGCATGTGTGTACAGAAGAATTTACTCATTGCATACTGTATTACCACTGCTACTTTCAAAGCAGAAATGCATCAGTCCTAAAAACACCTCCTTATTCTCTCCTCCTGCCAGGCGTCTTCATCTACACGCTGCCAGATCTGCTGGCATCTTGCCAGGATGATAAGTCATGCCAGGAAGCACTGCGTTTCCACTAGCCATCTCAGTCTTGACAAGGAGAGATTAATGGCTGCTTCAAGTCAATTTGTGATTTACATAAACCATTTTGGAGTGACATGATTAAAGGTGGCAGTTCAGCCAAAACCGCAGAGGTTTTTTTGTTATTTAATAGCTCTGCAGTATCCTTAGTAACAATAAAAAAATCATGTCGTTAAGAGCATATGCAGATTGGCAAAAGGCATTCGTTCCTGGTGCAGAACAATAAATTTACTGACAAATCAAAAATACCTGCTGCACTGTTTTCGGCGTCATTTATTCCTACCTTATCTGTTAGCTAACACAGAAAGATAATTGTCTTTCCCGGCTACCCTGGACACGAGACAGAGATTCCTCTACTGCATTCAAATCAAACACATATATTTATCTACAAGGTCTCATAGCTCACACAGACACTACAGAATTGATCCAAAAATTCTGGGTGAGGGTCTTGTCTTCTAGTAGTAGGTGGCTGATGAAATCAGGTATGACAGCCATAGCTGAGTGGAGCACGGATAGCTAATTTTGTTTGGTGATTTACATTAGTACTTATGATTTATTCTATTTAGCTGAGAAAGACATGCACAGACCTATGCTTTAAGAGGGTCTGGCTCAAATGAGAGAGGGAAATGGTTGTTTCATTACAAGGTCGCTTCCATTATTTCATGCCAGTTGGTAAAAACGCTTGCAGACCTCTGGGCTGAGTGATTCCTAAATGATACTTTCCACATCTGCCCTTCCATTACACTCTCTGTCCATCTTGTCCACTTATCACAGAGTGTAACTGAGACTTCGGAGCTGTTTATTATCATTTTCAGTGGAACACAATTGACCTTGTATTTGTAGAAAACTTCTTTTGACCCATCCACTTCAAAGAAAAAAACACCTGCAATCAGTTTATAATGGTGAAACAGAGGAAGAAAAATAATGGTGTTGATGAAATAGATATAAGAATACGTAGGCTGCATTTTAATTCTGTTGTGGTGCAGCTGGCGTCTAATTCCTCTCTGGAAATTTTTTTAAGCTGACCTCTTCAAAGTAAATCACAGCATGATTCACTGTACGCCACAAAGCCAGTTTTCATAATCACAGTCTGAGAGATAAAGTAAAATTGCACTGAGACGTGCAACTATAGGACAATTGCGAACAATGATCCCATTAAGAACGAGCAGAGAAATTCAATTAGCGTTCCACTTTTTGAGAAGAATCGGTGAGGATGCATTGTATTTGTTCAGAATAGGAAATGGCATTCAGGTTTTCAGCATTCAGGTCGTAGCACTGCTACCATCGCTCCAGAGGTGATTTTTCTAGTGAAAGGACCACGGTTCCTCTCCAGTTGTGGCTTTCTGTCATGTTCTGTGGCCATTGCTGCATTGCCAAATAATATGATACTAGAAGAAGAAATCTATATGGTGAAATATTCAATGCTGAGCACCCAGTGTCCATGCTCTATGTTTCGTGTGTTTTCGTGCTGGAGTGACACTAGTCCTCCAAACATAATGTGCAGCAGCTGCTCTAAAGCCAATCCGTGATGAGAAATAACATGTGCCAAGTGGAGAGAGCTCAACTCCAAATCAAGTGGTTATCTGAACTAGCCATGCAACCTCTTTGGGCCTGACCTGAGAGGATAAGCAGACACCATCCACGGATTATGAAACATCCCCTCACATAACAGTACTTAAATGATGTAAAAAGTGTGCTTTGTGGTTCCATAAACTGTGGGTGAATTCCAGCTGAGAAGAAGACATGAGTTTTAATGCTGAGTTTTACACTGTAAGATGATTTGCAATAAAACTACTTCAAAGAGGAAACAGCTTTAAAATCCTTCTTAACTTAATCTCTTCCTCCTTCTCAGACTTGCTGCAGTTTTATTTACTTTTTAGATAGGGATCCACTTACAGGACGATATTGGATGGCTGCCTCAGACAGGCTCTATTGAAACTATATTTGCTTACTGCATATGGCATGTTATGAGGCCTAAGGCAACTTTTGAAGGAAACAAAATCAACTGCAGTTGCTGATATTTTCAACCGTATGGTCCTAATTTCCAAAGATTCAGGGATCAAAAAGCAGAGGGAGAGAATGCTGAAATAGCAGACTCATTTATAAATTTTATAACAGCAAATATGAGATAGAAAACAGACCCTTCCCCACTAGTAGTTTGGGTACAGGCAAGGAGAATAAGCCAGGTTGAACACAATTTTTGAGAAATTGCCTAAACAAAAGGAAAGAAGGTCACGCATCCTTCCCTTCCTCACCTCATTCAGTCCCTACCTAGGTATCAGTCCACACCTTGATGGGAGCGGCTGAATCCTGTTTCTTGCAAGGAGAGGGCTGAAAGGAAAAGCACTGTCTCCTTCACTTGGTAGCTTGA
>Ga0181612_124626_pt1 | contig 37388 bp, 37 predicted proteins | sample HoacroProtozoa21_FD_119630 | JGI IMG/M metagenome (GOLD analysis project Ga0181612, IMG submission 119630) | Hoatzin crop microbial communities from Cojedes, Venezuel. Combined Assembly of Gp0051906, Gp0051904, Gp0051908
AATCCGTCGCTCTCGCGGGGGCAAGGCATATGTCATCACCCCAATCGATGAGAATGACCTGTACTTCTCTCCGGAAATGATTGCCAAGATTGATAAGGCAGTAGAGCAAGTGAAGAATGGCGAGGTGTATGCTATGAATGAGAATGAGTCGCTGGATGATTTTCTGGATAGGGTAGGTGATGAAATATAATATCTAATTCTCTAAGCAGGCAATTAAAGACATCCAGCAATTACGCAAGGATGAACCTTCAGCGTACAAAAAACTCACGAAACTTATAGAAGAACTTAAGGTGCATCCGAAGTGGCTCTGCGTCAATACCTAAGGCGGCACTAAACAAAATTACGAAACGCACAATGCGTTACAAATCAATACATTAGAGCAATCCTGTCATATATAATGGTAGGTACACAATTCCGTCCTTTTTTTCTACATCTTTCGAATGCAGGACGTATGGAATGGAAAGGCTGTTCTTGAATTTCGCTATGCATTTATTTAATGAGGTTAAAGTATAGTTTGTGCTACTTTTTACCTCAATAGGCGAAATATTGTGTCTCGAAGTAATATGCTGCTTTTGTATCAAGAAATCTATCTGCATGTTGTTATCAGAATCATCCTCGCCACTGTTAGAATAGAAGAAAAGTTTATGCCCAGCACATTTGAGCATCTGCGCAACAATGTTTTCCACTATCATTCCTTCGTTGAATTCCAACTTATCAAACATGAGTTTTTGATAAATCTCCCCGTCTATCAGACCCCTAGCGTCAAAGGCGAGAGAAATCAACAGGCCTGTGTCGCAGAAATAACATTTCAATGTTGTTCGGTCTTCATTGAGTTTTAATCCAATGTCGGGAGCCGTCGAGTTATAGCATATATTCACCATTTTGGCCTCGTCCAGCCAAAAGAAAGCACCTTCATAATTCCTCATTCTAGCCTCAGATTTCAGGTCAGCAAGTTTAAATTTCTTCTCCTTCTTTTGTAGTTGACCTGGGATGGCATCATATATAGCTGAGACTCTTGCAGTTTCTGCGCCGGCATATTTCTTAATATCATTTTTGTATAGGCGCAGAATCCCTCTTTTTATGGAATCTACCTTATCAAAATCTTTGGTCGCAGCATATTCCTTCACTGCCTGGGGCATTCCTCCAACAATCAGATATTCCCGGAAATAGCGCATCGCTTCCCGATGGAACTGACCTAGAGGCTCTTGTTTCTCAAACTTCTCCTTGATATATGGCATTAGAACCTCATTTCCCATGGCCCAAAGAAATTCCTCAAAATCCATTGGCCACATTTCGATACCCTCTTCCTCAGAGGGGATGACGATATCTTTCACGTTTTTATTGATGGAGATTAGTGACCCGGTTTCTAGATAGTCAAACCTTCCGTCTGCAACCAGAAACTTGATACCAGCACGGGCCTTCGGGCACATTTGAACTTCATCGAAGATAATTATAGACTTTCGCGGAGTCAACTTCGTTTTATAATGAAGTTGGATGTTTTGAAGAAGAATGTCAACATCCTCAAGATATTCATCAAACCACCCTTTTACCATGCTAGGTGCCTTGCTAAAATCGATGAGGATATAAGATTCGTATTCTTTGCGTGCGAATTCTTCGGCTATATAACTCTTTCCAACACGTCTTGCACCCTCAATCAGCAGTGCTGTAGTGCCTTTTTTGAGGTTTTTCCACTCTAATAACTTGTCGTAGATTTTTCGTCTCATTTCACCTTTTTGCGATTTTTGAAATGGTCAATTATACACCTTTTTGCGATTTTTACTAGTTGCAAATATACACCTTTTTTCGATTTTTGCAAAATAAAGTAAAATTCCGCATCGGTGGGGAATTACAAGTCTGCTGATGGCTGGAGTGACTACGCAGACAAAATCTCCGCAATTTCAGAATAATCCATTTTACGGAACCAAGACCCGCCCGGATTCCGCGTCGGGACCTTTGTTTTAAAGCCTGATTCTTTCGAGGCGGGATGAGAGGAGTGAGTCGAATTTTTCTGAAATTCTATCGTAACAGTGTGAGGTGGTTGACAAAAAGACGGAGGGTTTGCTAATTTACGCCCCAAAGTTTAAAAAGCCCCTGGTTTTGAGCCAGGGGTTTTCGCATATATGCCCTAAAGTTTAAAAAGGGTAGGCGGGTTTGTAGCTTCTGAGGTCCCCGAACGGGGTCGTGGATGACGGAAAAAGGGTATGCGGGTTTGTTGTATGAAGTTTCGCTCTAGAGTGCGGCCATCTCTCCAGCTGCAGCAGATACTGCTTTTTGTCAAGGATTACTTTTAGCATCTTCTGCGAAGTCAATATCATGGGTGGATGGTATTTGGAATGAAAAGATGGTTTTGTCATCCTTGTTGGTAATGGAAAAATCCCCTAGACCTATTATATCCATCCCAATGAGTATGTCAAATCCTGTTAAATTACCTTCCAATACAATGATATTGGGTATCGCCAACCCATTAGGCAGTCGCATATTGATAAAGAATTGATTTGCAATATCGCGGCCTTTCGCATGGGATACCGCAGTTTTGCCTACCGATTCAAGCCCTAAGTCCTTGGCTACCTTGGCATCAATCGTTGAAACTACCGCTCCAGTGTCCCAGAGAGCGCCCAGTTTTCTAAAAGGGTGTACTGCTGATGTGAATCTGGTGTCATAGGCAACACTGACAAAACATTCGGTAATGATTCTGTCTAGCCTAAATGGAGATTTTAATGTGAATGCAAAGATTTTGGATGAACTGTCAGATGGCATAGTTTGGAGAATACATATTTATGGTATAGGCATCTTTACCTGGTGTGCAGAGTTGGATGATGAACTTGCCAAGACCAATATGTTGTTCTGCGCTATAATAAGCTTCTATATAGGTCTGAAAAGCTTTCCATACGCCCTGCTCTGTAAGTACAAGATACTTGCCGTTATATTTTCCAACCAAGAAATCTTGATTGGAAATATACCAGTTAAAGAGTTTCGTTTGTACTGTTTCCATAATCTTCTCCTAGTGCAAATATAAAAGTAAATTTTAGAACATCCAAAAGAAATTGGCCTTTTCGCTCTAGAGTGCGGCACGTCTCTCCAGCTGCAGTAGAAACAGCTTTTTGTCAAGGCCGGCGGCATAGCCCGTGAGATTGCCATCGGAGCCAATGATGCGATGGCAGGGGACTATCAGCGAGATGGGATTGCGGGCTACCGCTCCTCCGACAGCCTGACAAGAGCTGCATGAAACTGCCTTGGCAATATCCCTGTAAGTGCGTGTGGAACCGTATGGAATCAGCAAGAGCTGCTCCCATACCGCTTTTTGAAATGGGGTGCCAATCAATAGAATCGGTGGAGTGAAATCGGGAATCTCCCCTTTGAAATAGATATTTAGCCAGTTTCTAACCGCTTCGAAAACAGGAACTTCGCCCTCTCTATATTCCCCTAGGGTACTTCCATAGTGCTTCTGCCCATCAAACCAAAGGCCGGTTAGAAACCGCCCATCGCTAGCTAGGGTAATATCGCCGAGGGGCGAACTGAGTTTCACCGTAATAGAATCCATCTGTACCTTGGGTGCAAAATAGGGTGTTTTTGCACCCGGGGTGATGTTTGCCGTAAGTAACCTCCGCGATTCCTGGTCAAGCTAGGAATGACGGAAAAGCGAGGGCCTTGAGTTGCGAGCAGGGGCCGTCGTCGCTACTTAAACCACTCGGTGATGTGGTCTTTGGCGTAGAGGTAGTAAACCAGAAGGCCAACCCAGCTGGTGAGGAGTACTATTAGCGAAGCGATTACCTTTGAACCTGTGCTAATAGGCTTTTTGCAAATATCCAACACTGCTAAAATAGCAAGTACTAAACCAATGACGTAAATTATACCGCTCATATTCAATATTTTTTAAAGTTTTTTAATTTCTTGTCCCACAAAGATAGTCAAATGGAATGATGTTTGCAAGCCATAGCGCGTATTTTTAGAAGTGTATTATGATTAAAATTTTGTTTACGGCTATCGTAACGATGCTTCCACTGACCGGCATCGAAGCCACAAACCAAGCCCAAACCGAGGCGCAAGCCGCAACCGCAATCACTCTTGAGCAGGCTCTTCAAATCGCGCTCAGCGAGAGCCCTACCGTAAAGGTCGCCGATAAGGAGATTGAGGTAAAGCAGTATGCAAAGAAAGGAACATACGCATCGCTTTTTCCCGAGATTGCCGCAAGCGGCTCTTTCAATCGCACCCTTAAGAAACAGGTGATGACCATGGATTTCAATGGTCAATCCCAAAGCATAGAGGTTGGTCGTTGGAACACGGTATCGGGCGGTCTAAGTGCCTCAATGCCATTGATTAACGCCCAACTATGGAAGAGCCTGGAGATTACGGGCGACGACGTTGAGCTTGCGGTGGAAAAGGCCCGCAGCAGTAGGTTGGACATGGTAACTCAGGTAAAGCAAGCCTATTATGCGGTGCTGCTTGCCAAGGAGGTTCACGAAGTTTACAAGAATGTTTACGAGAATGCCGTGGCCAACTGCGAGCAAACCCAAAAGCGGTACAACGCCTCCAAGGCATCGGAACTTGACCTCACCAGAGCCAAGACCACAGTTGCTAATGCGGTACCCAACATGTACGACTCCCAAAATTCAATAACCATCGCCCTCTGGCAGCTAAAGGCCGTGATGGGCGTGAGTCTGGATGAAAATATAGATGTTGTTGGGACGCTGATGGACTATGCCGACAATCTCTCTTACACCGACGACGGAAACTATGATCTCAGTGACAACACAACTCTGCGTCAGTTGGAGCTTCAGGCAGACCAGCTGGCCCAGAGCGTTAAGGTTCAGAAGTATGCCAATCTGCCTACCCTCGCTCTTGGATTCTCCTACACTGTAAATGCAATGGAGAATGAGTTTAACTTCAGCGAGTACAATTGGCACCCCTATTCCTATCTTGGTCTTAGCCTAAGTATCCCTATTTTTGCGGGAGGTAAGCGCAACAGCGCCATAAAGCAGGCAGAGCTTCAGGCCGAGGAACTTGACCTTCAAAAAGAGAACACCGAGCGTCAGCTTCGAATCAGCATTCGTCAGTATCTAAGTACAATGGACACTGCCACAAAGAGTTACGCCTCCGCAAAAGAGGCTCAACAGAGCGCCCAAAAGGCTTACGACATCGCCGTTAAAAGCTACAATGTCGGTCGCAGCACCCTCACAGACCTAAACGATGCTCAGTTGGCTTTAACTCAGGCCAACCTCTCTGTATCTCAGGCGGTTTACAATTTTGCGGTAGCCAAGGCTAACCTCGAGCAGGTTCTTGGCGCCGATTATATTCAGTACGAGCAAGCAAAATAAAATATCAATATGAAACGAATAATTCCAATAGTGCTTCTTGCCCTTACAATGGCAAGCTGCGGCAACAAAAAGAAAGCTCAGGAGAAGACTCCTGTCGAAGAGGTGGTTCCCGTTGTGCAGGTTTCAACCGCCAATCTTGAGGTGGTAACCCAAGAATCGACCTATTCTTCCACCGTTCAGGCATTTGCCGTGAATAACATTGCCCCACAGTCGAGCGGACGTATCCAGAAAATCAACGTGGATGTGGGCTCCTTTGTAAGCAAGGGGCAGGTTTTGGCGGAGATGGATGCCGTGCAGCTGGAACAGGCTGGGCTTCAACTCAGCAACACCAAGACCGAACTGGACCGTCTGAAGCAACTTTATTCCGAGGGTGGAGTTAGCCAGAGCGACTATGAGGCCGCCGAACTTCAGTACAAGGTGGCAAAAAGCACTTACGACAATCTTCAGGAGAACACCCTTCTTCGTTCCCCAATCTATGGCGTTGTTACCGCCCGCAATTATGATAAGGGCGATATGTACACAATGGGGCAGCCCATTTTTACCGTGCAGCAGATAGTGCCCGTAAAGATACTTGTAGGTGTGTCTGAGGCCGATTATACCAAGGTTAAGGTTGGAGATAAGGTAAGTCTTACTGTGGATGCCCTTCCTGGCGAGACCTTCGAAGGCAAGGTAAATCGACTCTATCCCACAATGGACGAGACAACCCACACATTCAATGCCGAGGTGCTGGTGCAGAACTCCAATCGCAAGATTCGCCCGGGTATGTTTGCCAGGGTAACAATCACCTTTGGAAGCCAGCAGGCGGTGGTTGTTCCCGACAATGCCATAGTTAAGATGCAAGGTTCCGGGCAGAGGAGCGCGTTTATCGTTGAGGATGGACAGGCCATTGAGAAGGTGGTAACTCTGGGCAAGCACTTCGATGGCAAATATGCCTTAATGAGTGGCTTGCAGGGTGGCGAGCAAGTAGTTGTAAAGGGGCAGAATTCCCTTCGCAACGGAATCAAGGTACAAGTAACGGAGTAGTGGATTATGAGTATAATTAAATCGGCGGTAAATAAACCGGTAACCACTGGCCTTATTTTCGTTGCCTTCATGGTGCTCGGTATATATTCCCTAATGAAGCTGAGCATAGCCTATTTCCCTGATTTTGACGCAAATACCATTATGGTAATGAGCGCTTATCAGGGGGCTAACGCTTCGGATATAGAAACCAACCTAACCAAGGTTCTGGAGAACTCCCTCAATGGTGTTGAGGACCTCAAGAGCCTCACTTCCAGCAGTAAGGAAAACGTGAGCGTGCTGACTCTGGAATTCAATCAGGGCGTTGATATCGAGACGGCCACAAACAATGTGCGAGACAAGCTCGATATGGTGAGCTCCACTCTTCCGGATGGAGCGTCCAACCCTGTGATTTTTAAATTCAGTGCCGACGATATGCCTATTATGATGCTTACGGCCACAGCCGAGGAGAGCATCAGCGGGCTAGATAAGATTTTGGACGATAAGGTGGCAACCCCACTTGCCCGCGTGAAGGGCGTTGGTACGGTGTCTATCAGTGGAGCACCCACCCGCGAAATCCAGGTTTACTGCGACCCCAACAAACTCGAGGCTTATGGCTTGAGTGTCAGTGGGATAGCATCTGTGATTGCCTACGAAAACAAGAATCTCCCTTCGGGAAATATCGACATTGGCTCCAATACTTACTCCCTTAGGGTGGAGAAGGAATTTGACGACCCTTCGGAACTCCTGGATATTGTTGTGGGCTATGCCGGAACCAACGCAGTGCTGCTTAGGGACGTTGCCACAATTAGGGATGGAAGCCAAGAGCGGGAGCAGGAGAGTTTCACCAATGGCAAGCGCTCTGCCCGTATAGTTATTCAGAAGCAGACAGGTGCCAACACCGTGAATGTCTGCCGTCAGGTACTTGCCCAGATTGAGAAAATCAAGCCTACACTCCCTTCAGACATCGATATCAGCCTGGTGTTTGATAATTCCGAAGAGATTGTGGACACCATCAATACCCTCAAGGAGACCATTATCATCACCTTCCTGCTGGTTATGCTGGTGGTGTATGTCTTCCTTGGCAGATGGCGTGCAACCTTCATTATTGTGCTGTCTATCCCTATCGCACTTATTGCTTCGCTGGTGTACCTCTATGCCACTGGTAATACCCTGAACATTGTATCGATGTCTTCACTAACCATAGCGATTGGTATGGTGGTGGACGATGCCATAGTGGTGCTGGAGAATATCACAACGCACATAGAACGAGGGGAGAAGCCCAAGGAAGCGGCCATTCACGGCACTTCCGAAGTGGGGATATCGGTAATCGCATCTACCCTAACCATGCTCTGCGTGTTCCTGCCCTTGACCCTTGTAAAGGGTACTACCGGCTTGCTCTTCAAGCAGTTGGGTTGGATTGTGAGCATCATTATGATAGTGTCTACCACGGCGGCTCTTACCCTGGTGCCCATGCTGTGTTCCAAGATGTTAAAGCAGAATCCCAAAAAGGGTAGACTGCACGAGATTATCTTTACCCCCATTGACAAGGCGCTGGATGCCATTTCCAATGGTTATGCCCGTTTGATTGGATGGGCCACCACTCATCGTAAGACCGTGATATTCGGTGCTTTCGGAATTTTTGTGGTAGTATGTGCCCTATTTATTCCCGGGCTTAAGACAGAATACTTCCCGTCCTCGGATACAGACCACCTTAGTGTGTCTATAACCCTGCCGGTGGGTACAGCTCAGGAAGTAACAGGGGAGTTGGCCCAGAATATCTACAACGATATTTTGGAGCAGGTTCCCGAGGTGACGGTGTGCAACTATACCTTTGGTCAAGCGGATTCCGACAATATCCTGGCTTCCATGCAAAACAATGGTACTCACATTATTTCTTTCAATATCCATATCGGAACCAAAGATGAAAGAAAGAGGAGTTCGGATGATATTGCCGATAATCTGCGTGCGATTCTTGCCAAATACCCCGAAATCCGCAAGGGTACCGTTTCCTCCAGCGGAGGTGGCGGAATGGGAGGTGGTTCCAACGTGGAGTTGGAAATCTACGGCTATGATTTTGCCGAGACTGATGCCGCAGCCCAGGCGGTTAAGGAAAAAATGCTCCAGAGTCCTAAATTCAGCCAGGTTATTGTGAGCCGCGACGAGTATACTCCTGAATACCAGGTGGATTTCGACCGTGAGAAACTGGCTCTCAACGGACTCAACTCTACAACTGCGGGCTCTGCCTTCAGTGCGGCAATGAGCGGTACGGTGGCTTCTTACTACCGAGAGGATGGCGATGAGTATTATATTCGTGTGCGTTATGCTCCCGAGTTCCGAACCAGTATCGAAGATATGGAGAATATTATAGTATACAATCCCGCAGGCAAGGCTATTCGTCTTAAGGAGTTGGGTACTATAGTAGAGACCGAAGTGCCTCCCACCATCGAGCGCAAGGACCGCCAGCGTTATATTAAGGTAACTGGTCTGGTAGCCCAGAAAGTGGCTCTGAGTGAGGCGGTTGAGGAAACTCAAACCATTATAGACAATGTGGATATGGCTCAGGGACTGTCTGCCGTGATTGCGGGTGATTATGAAGACCAGCAGGATATGTTTGGCGACCTCGTTGTGCTCATGATTCTAATGGTGATTATGGTGTACATTGTGATGGCGGCACAGTTCGAGAGCTTTATGAGCCCGTTTGTGATTATGTTCAGCTTGCCGTTTGCCGTAGTGGGTGTACTGCTTGGACTTTGGCTCAACAATATGGCCCTGAGCGCCATGGGTATGATTGGTATAATCATTCTAATCGGTATTGTGGTGAAGAACGGTATTGTGCTGATTGACTACACAATTCTCTGCCGCGAAAGGGGGATGAGCGTGCTGGATGCCAGCGTTACCGCCGCCCGCAGCCGTCTAAGGCCTATTCTTATGACCACCCTTACCACAGTGCTGGGTATGGTACCTATGGCTCTGGGTAGAGGTTCGGGTGCCGAGATGTGGAACGGCCTTGGTGTTGTTGTGGCATGGGGTCTAACTATCTCAACACTAATTACTTTGGTACTTATTCCTACCGTTTACTGCGTGTTTGCAACTCGTCAGGAGGCACGCGCCAATAGAAAAGCACAAGCAAAATGAAAGCTCTCTTTATAACATACAATCAGGCCTACGGCAATGAGATTGTCGAGGTGCTGGAAAATAATGGTCAGAGGGGATTCACCCGCTTTGACGGCGTGAGTGGAAAGGGTTCGGTAGATGGAATTCCCCGCTTTGACAATCACGCCTGGCCAGAGTATAATGATGCCATAATCACGGTGCTCCCTGACGATAAGGTGCAACCCATTCTCTCCGAACTCAAGGCCAAGGATGAGGCTACTCCCGACCTTGGATTGAGAGCTTTTAGCTGGAATGTTGAAAATATGTATTAAAATTCTTATATTTGTAAGTTATGCAAGTAGTAACCGATACAAACTTTCAAGAGCTTTTAGGCTCGACCAGTGTGGCCCTGGTGGATTTCTGGGCTGTCTGGTGCGGCCCCTGCCGCATGCTTTCTCCTACCGTTGACGATATAGCCAACGAGTATGGCGACAAAATCACAGTTGCAAAGTGCAATGTGGACGACAATGAGGAAATTGCCGAGCAGTTTGGCATTCGCAGTATCCCCACCCTTATCTTCTTTAAGGATGGAAAGGCTGTTGATAAACTCGTTGGCTTGGTGTCAAAGGCTGATATCGAGGCAAAAATCAACGCCCTTCTATAATGAGAAGAACTCTTGCCACCCTAGCCGCACTCTTGCTGCTTGCCTTTAACGCAAGCGCACAGCTCGGCTTTATGGCAGGAGTTACAACTACCCTAAGCTCTATAGAGTCGGGGAGCATAACGGCGGCCGATATAACCCAGTATCATGCCGGCATTGCCTTCAAGAAAAAGCTGGGAATTCTAGCGCTTCAACCGGGAATCCTTTACAATATAAAGGGAGAGCAGCTGAAGGGGGACGACTACAAGGCTATTCTTAAAACCGGCTTTGTGGAAATCCCGCTTCAGGTTCAGTTGGGTATAAGTGTCGCTGATTTTAGGCCCTTCGTATTTGGGGAACCCTACCTTGGATTTGCGGTAACCAATTCTACCACAGACACTTACTCTTCCGAGGGCTATAGCGGTGGATATTGGGATACTGTGAGCGACCGGCTCGAGTTTGGCTTTGCCTTCGGGGCCGGGATTGATATTCTGCGGCATCTTCAAGTCTGTGCCAAATACGTATATAACAGTAGGCCAATTTATTACAGTAATACCTTGTCGGGCTATGACCTGACGCAGCAAAAATGTGCGGGAATCATGGTGACGGCAGCAATATTTTTTTGATATGAACAGAAAAGCGGTTGTTTTTTGCTCATCCAGCTCGGCGATAGATCCCAAGTACAATCAAGCTGCACGTGAAGTGGTCCGTGCGGCTTGTTTGCATGGATACGGCATAGTTTCGGGCGGTTCCTATCGTGGTACAATGAACGAAGTGGCGCAGGTCGCTCACGATTGCGGGGTGGAGAATATCGGGGTTCTGCCTAGGTTTATGAAGGGTTGGGAATATCCAGCCCTAACATCCCTCGTTTGGACCGATACCATGGCCGAGCGCAAGGAGAAGATGCGTGAGGGTACTTCCCTTGCGATAGCTCTTCCCGGGGGCATCGGCACAATGGACGAACTCTTCGAGACCATAGTTCTAAAAAAGCTAAAGAGGTATAACGGCAAAATCATAGTCTATAATCTCGATGGCTTCTATGAGCCCGTAAAGGCCCTTTTAAAGCACTTTGTGGACACCAATATGATGACTCCCGAAGAGCTGGAAATGGTCTCTTTCCCCACTAACCTAGAGGAATTGGAGGCCTTGCTATGATATCTAGGGAAGAGATTGTTTCTTACCTGGGAGTGGACTGGAGCAAGACCAAGGCTAAGATGAGGGAGGTGCTTGGCACCGATGTGCGTTTGCTTCAGAGTGTGAATGACTCGCTGCTCGCCAATGGCGGCAAGATGCTTCGCCCGCTGCTTTGCCTAGTGCTCGCCAAACTCTGCGGAGGTGGTACTACCACCGAAGATAGCTCATCCTACGCCGCCGCTGTGGAACTGCTGCACAATGCCACCCTTCTTCATGACGATGTTGTGGATGAGGCTTCAACCCGTAGGGGAGCACCTACGGTAGCATCTGCCTACGGACCCACTCCGGCCGTGCTGGTAGGGGATTTTTGGCTAGCCAAGGCTGTGTCCATCATCCTCAAGGTGAAGGATTCCCTTTGGGCCACGGCGGCCTTTGCCAAAACAATTTGCGACCTTTCCGAAGGGGAGATGCTTCAGCAGCAAAAGGCCCTTTCGGGCGATACCACCGAGGCCGACTATCTTAGAATTATCTACGATAAGACCGCCTCTCTTTTTGAGCTATCTTGCATGTGCGCCGCTAGGAGCGTTGCCTCGAACGAAGATTACTTCGAGGCGGCCCGTTCCTTTGGCAAGAACCTTGGTATAGCTTTTCAAATTAAGGACGATATCCTCGATTATGATGGCGGCGATATTGGAAAGCCCACGGGAATAGATGTGCTAGAGCGAAAAATAACCATTCCTCTGCTAGGGGCTTTAAGGGGCTCGGAGAGGGAGGAAGAAATTCGGGAAATGATGAAATTTATGCCCGAACATCCCGATAATTCGCAGATTATCCTTAAATTTGTAAGGGAAGAAGGCGGCTTGGAATATGCTTACGAGCGCCTAAATGACTTTATAGGGCAAGCCAAGAGTGCCCTAGAGGTATTTCCTGCCTGCAAGGAAAGGGAATTTTTGGAAAAACTTGCTGATTATAACGTAAGTAGAAAGAAATGAAATTTGCGCAAATACCGGGGAATGATGCTCTAAAAAAGGCTCTTGTCGGGATGGTATCTTCCGGCAAGATTCCTCATGCGCTACTGTTTCATGAGAATGACGGTGGGGGAGCGGTTCCCCTTGCCATGGCTTTTCTTCAGTATCTCTACTGCCGAAACAGGGGGGAGGATGATTCCTGCGGAGAATGCTCCCGGTGCAATAAGCTAGGGAAGATGATTCATTCCGACCTTCACTTCATTTTTCCCGTAACATCGGGTTCAATGTCGGTGCAGTTTCTCCCCGCCTTTAGAGAGCTGGTGCTGGGGAATCCCGATTTTACCGAGGCTGACCTCAATTCCACCCTGGGAATAGAGAATAAGAACACCGTGATTGCGGTTCCAGAGGCCAAACAGTTGCTATCAGACCTTAGCCTGAGTGCCTTGGAGGGGGGATATCGCTCTGTTCTAATCTATCTTCCCGAAAAGATGAACGCCGAAGCGGCAAATAGGCTTTTAAAGATAATAGAAGAGCCTCCGCAGCAGACTATTTTCCTACTCATCACCCACGCTCCCGAGAAGGTGCTGCCCACAATTCGCTCTCGTTGCCAGCAGTTTAGGGTGCAACCAAAGAGCGCCCGTACCGCCGTGCTGGATTTTGACCGTGCCGACCTTCTTAGCGATTTGATGGAGGCCGTGCTCTCACGCGATTTGCTTGCCGCTCTTGAGGTTGGTGAACAAATCGCCGCACTCCCTGGAAGAGAAAATGCCAAGGAATTTTGCCGCTATTCCGCCGAAAAGTTCCGCACCGTCTTTCTGTATCAGCAAGGTCTAAAGACTATCGCTCCCGAAGACGAGGAGGCCGCCGCATGGGCCACAAAACTCAAAAAGAGCTACCCTAGGCTCGCTCTAGACGTGTTTGACCGCACCGTCAATAGAATAAACCGCAACGTGAACCTTAAAATTTTGTTTACCGATTTGGTGGACAGACTATATATAAACTTTTGATTTTTATGGAAAATTCCGAAAATATACAGTTTGACTGCTCCCGAGGAGTCGCAATTAGTCATGACCCCGAAACCGGGGAGAATGCCTTTGACTATCGCGCCGGGTGCTGCAAACTGAGAGAATATAACTACCTTAAGGGCGTTGGCGATATTGCCGTGAGCGATATCTTCGAGGTTCGATTCAAGAATACCCGAAAGAACTTCTACCGCAATGCCTCGGGGCAGAACGTGAAGTTGGGCGATATGGTTATAGTCGAGGCTACAACCGGCTGCGATTTGGGTATAGTTACCCTGGAGGGTGCCATGGTGGCCCGCCAGATGCACTGCCGCGGGCTAGACCCCGAGACTGTGGAGCTTCGCAAAATCTACCGCAAAGCCAAGGCAAATGACATCGAAAAATGGCAGGAGGCCATTGCCAGAGAGCAACAGACTATGATTCAGGCACGCCGAATTGCCGCCGAGATGGGGCTGGACATGAAGATTGGCGACGTGGAATTTCAGGGCGACGGCACCAAGGCAATCTTTTACTATATTGCCGATGGGCGAGTGGACTTTAGGCAGCTCATCAAGGTCTTTGCCGAGGAATTTCGCATTCGAATCGAGATGAAGCAAATCGGTGCCCGTCAGGAAGCTGGGCTAATCGGAGGCTTGGGAGTGTGCGGCAGGGAGCTTTGCTGCGCCCGCTATATCACTCATTTTAAGAGCATTAGCACCAACGCCGCCAGAGTTCAGGACCTCTCGCTTAATCCCCAAAAGCTCGCCGGACAATGCGGTAAACTCAAGTGCTGCCTAAACTACGAGGTTGCAACCTACCAAGATGCCCAGAGCCGGATTCCCAAGGTGCAGGAACCCCTTGAGTTCCAGGATGGTTTTGCCTATCTTCGCAAGGTGGATATCCTAAAGGAAGTGCTTTATTTTTCTTACGACAGGAGTTCCGACGCAGAACTCTATCCGCTTGCCTCTGAAGATGTTATGGAGATTATTAAGATGAATCGCAATGGCGTCAGGCCCGATTCTCTTAAGACCGAACCTGAATATGCCGCCCCTGAATTCGTAACTGCCGTTGGCGAGGGTAGCATATCTCGCTTCGACGCTCCCAAACGTAAGAAAAAGCACAAGAATCACGCTAGGAAGGGAGCTCCTAAACCAAACAAAGAGGGCTAGTTATGAGAAGGGTCGCTTTTGTGCTGCTGCTCACCCTAGTGTTTGCTTGCAAGCAACCTGGCGTATATGAGCGATTTATACCCACTTCGCAGGCGAATGAGGATAGCTTCCGCTTCGAGGTGGACATGAGCGACTCTACCGCAACTTACGACATATATTTTTATACTCAGGTCGACAGGAGCTACTTCCGCCAGCCATCATCGGAGAGTCTTGCGTTAAACGTGCGTTGGACTCCCGCATCTTCAGGCAAGGTGCAACTTAGCGAGAAGGTATATTTGCCTCTCGGGGGAGTGCGAGGCACTAAGGAGATGTATCGCAGCGCTGTAGTGCCCGATAGCTTGGGAATTTGGACAATAGAGGCCAGGGCCATCGATGCCCCGCAGGGGTTAAGGGGCCTTGGAATAATTTGCGAACGAAATCATGGGACACGGTAAATTACGCAGATTCGCCGAGAACGAGGGCTTTAAGTGCCTGGTGCAACCTTCCGCCGAGGAGGTTCTGCGCAGCGGCTACCATAATCTTAGCGACCATGCCTTAAAGGGGCATTGGAGCGAGGAAATGTTCTCTGGTTCAAAAGGGGATATTATTCTTGAGTTAGGTTGTGGCAAGGGCGATTATACCGTGGCGCTCTCTCGTCGCAACCCCGATAAAAACTACATTGGGGTGGATATTAAGGGAGCAAGACTTTGGCGAGGAGCCAAGACCGCAACCGAGGAGAACCTAGAGAATGTGGCATTCCTTCGCACCAGAATCGAGTTCATCTCTGCCTTTTTCGCTCCCGGCGAAATCAGCGAAATCTGGCTAACCTTCTCTGACCCACAGCTTAAGAGCGAAAATAGCCGACTTTGTTCTCCGATTTTTTTGGAGCGTTACCGCAGGTTTCTTAAGCCCGGTGGCATAGTGCGCTTGAAAACAGATTCGCAGTTCCTGCACAATTACTGCAAGGCCGTGGTTAAGGTGAATAATCTGCCGCTCCTTGCGTGTACCTCCGATTTGTACGGAAGCTCCGAGCCTCAGGATGGAATAGAACCAGAGGTTAGGGAAGTACAGACTTTTTACGAGCAAATGTTTCTCTCTCAGGGACTTCCAATAACTTATATGGCATTTAAGCTGGATTGCGAGGGAAGTCTTGTTTATCCCAAAGACCCCGAAGATTTTGACTCAAAGGCATGGCGCGAAGCCGAAGCGGCTCGCCTTTTGTAAAATACAACTGCGATGAAACATTTAAGAATAATTATCCTCTTGATTTTCTGTGCCTTACCTTCTTTTGCACAGAAGGGGCGCAATCGCGCAGTTGTGGAAGCCAACCTCATTGATGCTGTGGGGCAGATAGATACAAATGCCGCCGCCGCCAAGGCAAAACTTCTGGCTCTGGACCATAAATACCCGGGAAACGATGCTGTAAACTACTATCTCGGGCTGATAAATTATGCCGAGGGCAATTTGCTTGATGCCGAGAAATATCTAAAGACCGCCACCTCGCTTGATAGTACCAATGTTTGGTATTGGGATGCGCTCGCAGGGCTTTACACCGCACAGAGGCGTGGGGCGGATGCTTCCAAAATCTACCTTAGGCTGCTGGAGAAGTATCCCGCAAAATACAGTAACTCCTACACTCTGAGCATGTTAGGTGATGAGCAGCTGGGTAATGGGCAGGATTCTCTGGCGTTCGAGAGCTATGAAAAGGCCCTCAGAATCACCCCTGGCTATGCCCCTGCCCTTTTAGGTAAGGCCGAGGTATACAGAATCCGCAACAATGTGCCGGCATATTTCACCACCATAGACGGCTTTGTGCGGGACGATGGCATCCTTGCCAAACCCAAGTGCGATTACGTCAATCAGCTGCTTCAGCATGTGGATGGCAATTTCTATAGGGTATGGCATGCCCAGCTGGATTCGCTGGTGAATGCCTGCGTTCAGACTCACCCAGGCGACACTTCCGCCCTACAGCTTGCAGGCTCTTGGTACTATGGCACCGGTCGTAAGGACGAGGCCATGAAGTTCTTTAACAAGATGATTGAGGATAATCCCCAAAGTCTTGAGGCTCACTATCTTAAGATGCAGCTTTTATATATGGATAATGACCTTGAGGCTGTTATAAAGGAGTGCGAAAAGATAGTTGAACTTGGGGGTGAAAAGAATTCCAAGGTTCTTCCCGCCCTTGCCACCATAGGCGATTGCTGGCATGAACTGGGAAACGATTCCAAGTCTTTCAAGGCCTACGACAGGGTGTTAAAGCTTGACCCCGAGTATCTACCGGTTTTAAATAATTACGCTTATCACCTCTGCATTACGGGTAGACAGCTCAAAAAGGCCGAGAAGATGAGCCGAATCACCATAGAAAAAGAACCTGATAATCCCACTTACCTTGATACCTACGCCTGGATTCTGCATTTGCTAGGCCGAGACCAAGAGGCAAAGCCCTACTTTAAGCATGCCATTATCTATGGGGGCAAGGATAATGTGGAGATTCTGGAACATTACGCCGCCGTTTTGGAGGCCTTGGGAGAGAGCGACTTGGCCCAATATTACAGGGGACTTGCACAAAATAAGCAATGAGAAAAACCGCCTTCATAATCTGTGTGTTGCCGCTAATTTTTTTGGTGGCTCCCTCGCTCTGCGCTCAAACCAAGGCACAGCGCAACAAGAAGGCTACTCTCGAAAAGGAGATAGCCATTCTGGATAAGCAGATTAAGGAGGCCAATAAACAAAGCAAGAACGCCCTTTCGACCCTGAGTCTAACCCGCAGCAAAATCAGCAAACGCAAGGCTCTTGTTGCCGAAAGCGACCATCAAATCGCTGTTCTGGATAGCCAGATTGTGGCCCAGAATGATACCCTATCGGCCCTTGAGGCAAAACTTGCCAGCCTCTCGGGGCATTATGACGAGCTGGTTAAGGTGGCCTACCGCAATAGGGATGCCCGCACTTGGTACATGTATATACTCTCCAGCGAGAATCTGGGCCAAGGGCTGCGGCGCTATTCTTATCTAAGGGGACTATCCAAGCAGATGAATGCCCAAGCCAAGGAAATCAGCGGGGTAAAAGATAGCTTGGAAGCCCGCAAAAAGATTGTAGAGGGCCTTAGAAGCGAGGCAACCGGGGTTCGTGAGAGCCGAATAAGCGAGATTGAGACCCTTCAAAAGGAAGAAGGGGAGTCCGCCGCTCTTGTGGATAAACTCAAGAAAGACAAGAGCGAATATCAGAGGCAACTTAAGGCCAAGCAAAAGCAAATGGAATCCCTCAATAGGGAGATTCAACGAATGATTGCCGAGGCTCAAAGGGCTGCCGAGAAGGCCGCTAGGGAAGAGGCTGCCCGCAAGGCAAAGGAGGAGGCTGCAAAGAAAGCGGCGGAGCAGAAGGCATCCGCCAGCAAGGGTACCGGAGCTAAGACAGCCGAGGCAACCAAGCCAACCAAGCCAAAGGAAAGCACCAAGCCCGGTACATCCACCGCTACCGCCAAAAAGACGGCTGCCGACGTTAAGCTCGAATCGGAGTTCGCCAGCAACAAGGGCAAACTCCCATGGCCAGCCGAAGGGCCTGTGGTAGAGGGGTTTGGACAGCATAATCACCCCGTTTACACCAATGTCAAGATGCCCTTTAACAATGGGGTCAATATTGCCCTGTCTCCCGGAACATCTGTTAAGAGTGTGTTCGATGGGGTTGTAAAACAGGTTATTGTGATGCCGGGATACAATCAGTGCATTCTTGTGCAACACGGGGGCTACTTTACCTTTTATTGCAAGCTAGGCTCGGTAGCCGTCAAGGCCGGCGATAAGGTAAAAACAGGCCAAACCCTTGGAAAGGTGGATACCATCCAAGGAGAAACCCAACTTCATTTTGAGCTTTGGGAAGGGAAATCCGCTAGAAATCCCGAACTCTGGCTAAGGTAATTCTACTCCTCGACCGAGGTCCAGACCAGCACGTGGCGGTCGAAGGTGATATATTCCAGCTCGAAATCCTCTTCATACCCATCCTTATGGATGAAAGTGGCTTCCAGCTCACCCTCGCCCTTGGGTCTGAAGGAGTCGATTTCAATCTGTTCGGCAAAGTCCACTCCGTACTGCGAGATTTTCTTGTAGATAGCCTCCTTCGCACACCAGTAAATGGCGAGCTGCTCGTTGCGGCGGTCATCTTCAAGGTCGTCTATCTCTTCTTCCGAGAGGGCCTTTTTCTCAACTGCCGAAAAGTCTCGGTCCAGACTTTCGCAGTCGATGCCCACATCGTCAAGGTCGCTTAGAATCACGGCTACATAGTTGTCGGTGTGGGTTATGCTGATGTTTACAGCATTGTTTTCTATATAAGGTTTGCCGTTGTCATGGTGCGATAGGTATACCTTCTCGTCAAACATTACATCCAAAAGAGCGCGTACCGCCAGCTTTTGCCTGCGGAGCGATTCACTTTTGATAAAGGAAATTTCTTCCATCTCGTCGGAAGGTATGCTCGAGAGAGCTCTAAGCTCGGACTCGGTTTCAGTGACGTGCCAAACCCCTAATCGCGAGTGGCCGTCGTCATCAAGATCTTTTGTTAGAAATAGTGCCATAAAAAATTTTATAACGCTTTGCAAAGATAATCAAAATTTAATTATCTCAAAAATCATAATTATTACTATCTTTGTAAAGTCTTAGAAAATAATTATTTTATTTGTTATGAAATATTTAACTAACGAGAAATTGGTCATTGTAGGGGCTGCCGGCATGATTGGCTCCAACATGGCCCAGACAGCCCTTATGCTTAGGCTGACCCCAAATGTTTGTCTTTATGACATTTATGAACCCGGTCTAAAGGGTGTGCTTGCCGAGATGGACCAGTGCGGTTTCCCCGATGCCAACATCACCGCCACCATCGACCCTAAGGAGGCTTTCACAGGCGCAAAGTACATTCTTTCTTCGGGTGGAGCTCCCCGTAAGGATGGTATGACCCGCGAGGATTTGCTTAAGGGCAATTGCCAAATCGCAGCCGAATTTGGCGAGAACATCGAAAAGTATTGCCCCGATGTAAAGCATGTTACCGTTATTTTCAACCCCGCCGATATCACAGGTCTGGTGGTTCTGCTTCGTTCGGGCCTTGCTCCAGAGAAGGTGACGACCCTTGCCGCTCTTGACTCTACCCGTCTCCAAGAGGCTCTTGCCCAGGAATTTGGCGTACAGCAGAGCAAGGTAACCGGAGCTCATACCTACGGTGGTCATGGCGAGGCTATGGCAGTGTTTGCATCTCAGGTTAAGATTGATGGCAAGCCCCTGGCTGAGTGCGGTCTTAGCGAAGAGCGTTGGGCAGAAATCAAGCAGCATACCGTTCAGGGTGGCAGCAATATCATCAAGCTTCGTGGCCGTAGCTCGTTCCAGAGCCCCGCTTACAATGCTGTTAAGATGATTGAGGCCGCTATGGGTGGCGAGCCTTTCACTTGGCCCGCAGGTTGCTATGTTAAAGAGAAGAAGGTGATGATGGCTATGCCTAGCGTAATTGATGCTGGTGGAGTTCACTATACCGAGCCCGCAGGTACCGCCGAGGAACTTGCCGCCCTCAACAAATCTTATGAGCACCTTGTTAAGATGCGTGATGAGATTGTTGACCTTGGCATTATCCCCGCCCTTGACGATTGGGCAAAGGAAAATCCTTATCTATAAGATAGTTACGCCCGTTCGGGCAAATGATAAATTAGGCTCTTTCGCTTTTGAAGGGGCCTAATTTTTTATTCCGAAATCAGGGAATCCAAGGCGGCCTTTAGCATTTCGGCCTGAAGCGAATCGGTCTGAAATTTTAGATATAATGAATCCGAAGGGTCTTCTTTGACGGTAGTGCTGTCGGAGTCGGGAAGAATCCTTCGGGCACCAAGATATCTACTTGAGTAATATGGAGATTTAAGGCGAGTTATAACCACTCCGCTATGGTCGGCATGAATAAATGTGAAGTCCTTGTTTTTGGGGTCGGCCTCAATTAAAATCCCCACATGCCCAACGTAATTTTTGTCTCTTCTGGAGCCAAACACCACAATATCCCCCTTTCGAAGATTTTTAAACCCCTTTTTAACCGCTACTCCATCGTGGGCCTGGTCTCTTGAAGAGCGCCCTATGCTATAGCCGAATTTTTTGAAGATAAAGCTTGTAAATCCTGAGCAATCAAAGGATTTGGGCCCGGTTGACCCATAGTGGTAGGGCAGTCCAAGGTATTTTTTAGCCTCGTCTATGATTCTATCCGCCTCGCTCTGCGGCGAGCTGACACTTGTTGAATCTGAATTATGTATAGGGGAGATTACAACGCTGGAAAGCGAAAGAAAAATATATGCTATAATGGTTGTAATCATTTGTTTTGTCGGGGTACCGTGACTCGAACACGGGACCCTCTGCTCCCAAAGCAGATGCGCTAGCCAACTGCGCCACACCCCGTCATATCCCCCGGGAGGGAACACGTCCCAAGCCCAAAGGGGGCTGCAAAGATACTGCCGATTTTCAAAAAAAACAAAATTTTATGCCTATATTTGAAACATGATAATCGAAGCTAACAACATACACAAGTCCTTTGGAGAGCTTGAAGTTCTCAAAGGCGTTGATTTTCAGGCAGATAAAGCCGAAGTGGTATCTATCACCGGGGCCTCTGGCGCAGGCAAAACCACTCTGCTTCAAATACTTGGGACCCTTTCCACCCCCGATAGTGGCACCCTGCTTATAGATGGGGTCGATGTTACCAAGCTCAGTAGCAATGCCCTTTCCGCCTTCAGAGGCAAGAAAATCGGTTTTGTGTTCCAATTCCATCATCTTTTACCCGAATTCAATTCGGTGGAGAACGTGATGATTCCTGCCGTAATTGCGGGTAGAAGCGCCTCCGAGGCCAAGAGAGAGGCCGTTTCGCTGCTGCAAGACCTTGGGCTCTCCCATAGGCTGGACCATAAGCCATCGGAACTTTCGGGTGGTGAGCAGCAAAGGGTTGCAATCGCAAGGGCGCTTGTGAATCACCCAGCCGTGGTGTTTGCCGATGAACCTACCGGCAATTTGGATTCCAAGACAAAAGAGGAGATTCACCGCATTTTCTTCGACCTTCGAGACCGCCTGGGGCAAACAATTATCATAGTTACCCACGACCCTGAACTTGCGGGGCTTTGCGATAGGGCCTTGGTAATGAAGGATGGCCTGTTTGTATGAGCGAATTCCGCTTCAAGCGCTTTAGTGTTCAAAACGAAAAATCGGCCCTAAAACTAGGGACCGATGCGGTGTTGTTGGGCTCCGCAATGACCATTTTACCTGGCGATGCCCGCATGTTGGATATTGGCACCGGCACTGGGGTTATCGCCCTTATGGCCGCTCAGCGCTGCCGTGCGGCTTGCATAGATGCCATTGACATCGATGCTCCTTCGGTTGAGGAGGCTGGGGCTAATTTTGCCTCTTCTCCTTGGGGTGAGCGCCTTGCAGCCTTTGAGGTGGACCTTAATAAGTTTACCCCGAACTGCCAGTACGACCTGATTTTTACAAATCCGCCGTATTACGATAGTTCGCTTAAAAATCCCGATGAGCGCAGCGCCAGGGCTCGGCATACCGATTCGCTTAGCTATTCGCAGATTTTTGCTTTTGCAGCGGAGCATCTAGCACCTTTGCCGCTGGAGGCAGACGCTTCGTTTGTGGAGCATCTCCCAAAATTTTCAGCGGAACAAACGAAGCTCTGCGAAAGCGGCGTTGGTTTGCTGCCGTCGGAGGCACGCTCTCTGTTTGTGGAGCATCTCCCAAAATTTCAAGCGGAGCAAACAGAGAGCTGCGAAGACGGCACAATCGGAGGCCGACTCTCGATGATACTCCCCGCTACTGAAGAAAAGATGCTGTTAAGAACGGCAGCCGGCTTTGGGCTGTATCCATTTAGACTACTTAGAATAAGGAGTACCGAAAAGAAGCCTTTTTCGAGGCTAATAGCTGAATTTAGCAGGCAGCGCCAGGGCGAAGTATTGCAAGAAGAACTGACTATACTTCAGCCAGATGGCAGTCGAAGTGCGGCTTACAGCCAATTAACATCTGAATTCTACCTCTAGCGAAGCGCAAATTCACATAGCTCCAGCCTGGAGCCGTGAATCTCGCTGACTCCGCAGAACGACACAATCTCACCCGCATTCGAAGCGGTAATTCCGGCTCCTGCCATAATCTTAGGCCCGCTGGGGCCCACAATGCTCAGCATTGCCTTAAGGCTCTCTCGCCCCTCCCAAGCCGAGGTCGCTCCTCCTGAGGTTAGAATTCTATCTACCCCCAGGCTAATGACATCTTTGGTGGCCGCAAGAATATCTGTAGTCTCGTCTATTGCCCTATGGAAGGTTACGGAAAGCCCGTAGGAACGGGCAAGAGTAATCATCCGAGAGCAAAGTTCAATGTCTACGGAGCCGTCGACCTTAAGAGCCCCAAGCACAACCCCATTAGCCCCGGCACTCCCACAAAAACGGATATCATCCATCATTTGCAAGGCTTCCATCTCGGAATAAACAAAATCCTCACTACGGGGCCTTATAAGCACGTTTACGGGAATTTTAAGGGCATCCACACCCTTGGTTAAGGACAGAATATTGGGGTGAGGTGGAGTGATGCCGCCGCAGCTTAGGTCTTCGCATAGCTCAATGCGATTCGCCCCTAGCGAAGCGGCCTTTCGGGCCCATTCCACCGAAGGGGAACATATTTCTACAAATGTATTCATTTATACGGCCTTATAGCTCTCGGGCTCTCGGAAACCGGCAAGGAAGGCCTTGATTTCCATACGCTTTTTGCCCGAAAGTTGAACGTCGCTAAGCTCAATGGCACCATCGGCAGTGCAGATTGCAAGATAGCTCTTGCCGTCGCTAAGAATGGTGCCGGGAGCGCCCTTAATGCTGTCTGAAACCTTGCCGAAGAAGACTTTGAGAGTTGTCTGGACTCCATCTTTTTCAAGAGTGGTCCAAGCGGTAGGATATGGACTTAAGCCACGAATAAGGTTGTAGACCTCTTCCGAAGGCTTGTTCCAGTCGATATGGCAAGTCTCGGTGGTGAGCTTGGGAGCGGGTTTAAGCACCTCGCTACCTTGGATGAACGAGCGCTGAACCCTGGTTTCAACCTCCTTTCGGATAATGGCATCGGTGGTTGTAACAACCAGCTCTGCTCCAATGTTCATAAGCTTGTCGTGAACCGTGCCAGCGGTGTCATCGGGTTCTATTCTGCATTCCTCACGGAGAATGATGCCACCGGTATCAATGTTCTTGTCTATCATAAAGGTGGTAACGCCCGTGATTCTCTCGCCGTTGATTACAGCCCAGTTGATAGGAGCGGCACCTCTATACTGGGGCAGAAGGGCGGCGTGCAGATTGAATGTGCCAAGCTTCGGCATAGTCCAAACTTCTTCCGGCAGCATTCTAAAGGCCACAACCACAAATAGGTCTGCCTTCCAAGCGGCCAGGGCCTCAAGGAATTCGGAATCCTTAAGTTTAAGGGGTTGGAGCAGAGGTAGATTATGCTCAACGGCATATTTCTTAACGGCGCTTTCGTTCATCTTAAGCCCGCGTCCACTAGGCTTGTCGGCCACTGTAACCACGCCCACAACCTTGTAGCCTGCCTTGATAAGGGCATCCAGCGAAGCCACCGCAAATTCTGGAGTACCCATGAATACGATTCTAGTAGGTTTGAATTTCTGTACCACTTTACTCTTGATTTTTCGCCACCAGCTGCCGAAACTCTCGTTCTTAAGAAGCGAGGAGTCGTTAATAGCCTTATAGGTTATGAAGGCCCCTATGGGCCCAAGCACAAGGGTCGACACAAAGGCTCCTATATATGCGGGAGTTGCACCGTCATTAGAAAGTTTAATACCCGTAATATCCACAACCCAGTATAGCACAAAGAATAGGGCAGATATAATTGCACTGGTGCCAAGTCCACCTTTCTTAATTAGAGAACCCATCGGCGCACCTATAAAGAACAGCACCAGGCACGCCAGAGCCTGGGCAAAACGCTTCATTAGCTCGGTGCTGGTATAGTGCAGGCCCACATAGTCGTTGCGGGTGTCGCTATCCAAGGTCTTCATGTCGGCAAGCATTCTTTGAGCCGCATCCCGAGCCTTTTCGTAGGCCGATTTTTCTTGTGTAATATTATTCCATTGGAGGAAATTCTCGTCTTCGAAGATTGGCCTACCTGGGAGCCTTTTTGCCGTATCTAGCTGGCTTCTAAGCGAGAAAGAGCTGCCCGTGCGCATTCTGGAATAGGCCTTTTCCCTTGCTTCGTTGGTTTTATTTACTAGCGAATCGGTGTTATACGCCAGCTTCGATACCTTCATGGTTCTCACCTGATCGCCAAATCGGGAAGAGTCTGACTTCTCGAAGGAATAGTTCTTCAGGGGAATAACCAACTCTTGCTTGTCAAAGTCTATATGCTGAAGTTCCCTAGTGGTATCCTTGGCGTGCCTAGTGTTGGTTTCTTGATAGTTGGCACCATTGTAAAGGGTGAAGGTAAGGTAGTCCTTGTTGTCAGAGAGCTTCATTATGGCCGAATCCGCAAGGGTGAGGGCGGTGTTAGCCTTGTTTTGGGTATGGTCATACACCATCACCCCGTGCATCATCCCGGTTTCATCGTCCCTTTGTTCAACCCTCAGAATATAGCCGTCTATACCATCATAGAAGATACCTGCGGGGATTTTAATCTCGCTCTTGGTTCTGCCGATATCATCCCTAAGGGTGTAGATGGCATTTACCGCCTTGGGAACCAGGTTGTTAGCCACGAAGAAGGCCCCAACACTAATTAGCACTGCTACAACAATTAGGGGAGCTAGCACTCTGGCAAGGGAGATTCCGGCGGATTTAATGGCCATCAACTCGTTGTGCTCGGCCATATTCCCCACCGTCATCATCGAGGACAGCAGGGTGGCAAGGGGGAGGGAAAGGGGTAGTACGGTACATGCCCCCCAGAACATAAATTCAAGTATAACCTTGATACCCAGACCTTTACCCACAAGTTCATCGATATACACCCACAAAAACTGCATCACCAAAATGAATATGGCGATGACAAGGATCCCAAAGAAGGGTCCTATGAAGGATGTAACTATGAACTTGTCTAGCTTCTTCAAATCTTTTCTATCATTTTATCCAAAGCTTCCTGGAGTCCTGCAAGATTCTTGCCGCCTGCAGTGGCGAGCCCGGGTTGTCCGCCGCCACCACCCTGAATGAATTTTGCGGCTTCGCGGATATCGGCCCCTGCGTTCTTGCCGGCCTTCACAAGGTCGGAAGAGTACATTAGCAGTAGCTGAGGCTTGCCGGAGGCCTCGAAGGCTGCGGCGATAACTAGATTCTCGGCTTCCTTTTGCAGCAGAGCGGCAGCGTCGCGGAGCACGCTAAGGTCGCGGGTCTCGTTAATCTTTATGACGTTGTGCCCATTGATGCTAATCGCCTGATTCATAAGGGCTTGCTTTAGCTGTTGGGTCTTTTCTTTGGTAACCTCCTGAATCTGACGCTTGTACTCTTCGTTCTCGTCCACCATCTTCTTTATGGCATCCACAAGCCCAGGAGTGTTGTTGAACATGGCACGGGCGGTGCGAAGCATGTCCTGAGCGGCGTATACCATGCCTTCGGCCTCTTCGCCGGTAACGGCCTCGATCCGGCGCACCCCGGCCGCAATGGCCCTCTCGGAGGTAATTTTAAAGAGCCCGATTTTTCCCGGGGGGGAGGTGTGGCAACCGCCGCAAAGCTCCACGCTGGGGCCGAATTTCACAACCCTTACTTTATCGCCATACTTCTCTCCAAAGAGGGCGATAGCGCCCATGGCATTAGCTTCTTCCATGGTGGCGGAGCGGTTCTCTACCAGAGGGTAATTGGCTCTAATCAAGGCATTTACCTTTTGCTCAACCTCTTTTATTTGCTCTTCGCTAAGTTTCTCGAAGTGAGAGAAATCGAATCGAAGGTATTTGTCGCAAACGTATGAGCCCTTTTGCTCAACGTGCTTACCCAGAACCTCGCGAAGCACTTCGTCCAAAAGGTGGGTGACGCTGTGGTTGTTGGCAATCTTCTGTCTGCGGGCGGCGTCCACCTCAAGGGTGAAGGCACCTTCGCATTTTGCGGGAATCTTGTCCGCAATATGAATGGTTAAGTTGTTCTCTTTTACGGTGTTAAGAATTTTAATCCGTTCGCCGTCCTCTGCTATTGCAACGCCCGTGTCTCCGACTTCGCCGCCCATTTCGCCATAGAAGGGTGTCTTGTCAAACACTAGTTGGAGCATTTCCTTGTTCTTTTGCACAACCTTACGGCTCTTAAGTAGATGCGCTCCCTCGTGGGTGGTTTCGTCGTAGCCTGTGAACTCGACATCTTCGCCTTCGCAGTAGATGGTCCAGTCGCCGAATTCATTAGCAGTGGCGTTGCGGGCACGGTTTTTCTGCTTCTCCAGCTCAACCTGGAAGCCTTCCATATCCACCTTGTAGCCATTTTCCGAAGCAATCAGCTCGGTGAGGTCGATGGGGAATCCAAAGGTATCGTAGAGCACAAAGGCATCCACGCCGGGGATCAGCTTGCTATCGGCATTCTTTGCCATGTAATCGTCCATGAGCTTGATTCCACGGTCCAGAGTGCGCAGGAAGGCCATTTCCTCCTCTCTAATCACATTCTCAATCAGCTTCTGCTGGGCCTTTAGCTCGGGATAGGCCTCTCCCATATCCTCGATTAGCTGGGGAACAAGCCTACAGAGGAATGGCTCGTTAAAGCCTAGGAAGGTATAGCCGTAGCGCACAGCCCTACGTAGGATACGGCGAATCACATAGCCTGCCTTCACGTTGGAGGGTAGCTGCCCGTCGGCGATGCTAAAGGCAATGGCCCTGATATGGTCGGCGCAGACGCGCATGGCAACATTTACATTCTCGCTCTCGCCATATTTGTGCCCGCTGAGCTCGCCGAGCTTGCCAAGAAGCCCCGAGAAAACATCGGAATCGTAATTGCTGTTTTTACCCTGAAGTATGGAGCAGAGACGCTCGAAGCCCATGCCGGTGTCGATATTCTTGGCGGGAAGACTCTCGAGGTGTCCGTCCGCTTTGCGCTCGAACTGCATGAATACCAGGTTCCAAATCTCAATCACATGGGGGTCATCATGGTTTACCAACTCGGCGCCGGTCTTGCCGCTAGCGGCCTTTTCGGCTTCCGTACGAATGTCTATATGAATCTCGGAACATGGTCCACAGGGGCCTGTGTCGCCCATTTCCCAGAAATTATCGTGCTTGTTGCCAAGCAGGATATGGTCGGCGGGAAGATGCTTTAGCCAAGCCTGCCTTGCCTCTTCGTCAAGGGTGGTGCCATCTTCCTTGGAGCCCTCGAATACGGTGGCATAGAGAAGATTCTTGTCTATCCCATAAACATCCGTAAGCAGCTCCCAGGCCCAATCAATGGCCTCGCTCTTGAAATAATCGCCAAAACTCCAATTGCCTAGCATCTCGAACATGGTGTGATGGTAGGTGTCGTGTCCCACGGCTTCAAGGTCGTTGTGCTTGCCGCTCACCCTAAGGCACTTTTGGCTATCGGTTGCCCTGCGGAATTTTGGGGTAGTATTACCCAAGAAAATGTCCTTAAACTGGTTCATTCCCGCATTTGTGAACATAAGTGTGGGGTCATTCTTAACCACCATGGGAGCGGAGGGCACTACAGTGTGGCCCTTGGATGCAAAGAAGTCTAGAAACTTCTGCCGTATTTCTTTAGATGTCATCATATCCTTTTTAATAAATCTTGCAAAGATACATGCGTTTTGCGAGATTTGCAAGATTTAGATAAGCCTTGCCAATTGCCCAAAAATAAGTATATTTGCGCTTTGATGCAAAGATATGTTTTTAACCCGATTACCCTGATGTACGAGGTTCACGAAGAGCCCCGTTATAAGAGGGTTTTGCGTATAATCGGGTATATTGCGGTGGTTCTGGCACTTTGCTATTTGTATTTTTGGCTCTATACGTCGGTGCTGGGTTGGGACTTGCCTAAAACCACCCTTCTAAAGAAGCAGAATGCCGAATGGCAGTCTAAATTTTCGCTTTTAGACCACCAGTTGGATGCCTACGAAGCCACTTTGGAAGGTATTGAGGAAAGGGATGACGACGTTTACCGTTCTATTTTTGGCCTTAACGAGGTGCCCAAACCATCCAGTCTTCCCGACGAAGATTATGAGGAACTCGATAAGGGAGGAGCTTCTCCCCAGCTAGCCAAGGTGGCCCGCAGAATGGACCTGCTAGCTGCCCGCACCTACGTGCAAAGTACCGCTTTGGACGAGGTCTACGGGGTTTCCAAGACGGCGGGAGATATGGTTTCGCATATTCCTGCGGTGCCCCCGCTGGTGCCGGATAGATTTCAAGTGCATCTGGCTAGCCCCTTTGGCTATCGTACCGACCCGGTTTATGGTGGAACCCGCTTTCATAGCGGTCAAGACCTTGCCGTGGCCCAAGGATATCCCGTCTATGCTCCTGGCGATGGAGTGGTGGAACTCACCGACTTCAAGTTCAGTGGCTATGGCAACGAAATCATAATAGACCATGGCTTTGGATATAAGACCCGCTATGCGCATCTTAGCAGAATAAATGTGGCCGAGGGAATGAGCGTAAAGAGGGGAGATTTGATTGGAGCGGTGGGCTCCACGGGTAAATCCACCGGCCCTCATCTTCATTATGAGGTGATTTACAAGGGATCACCCGTGAACCCCAATGCCTTTATGGACATGGATATGTCGCTGGAGGAGTACAAGGCGATGATTACCCAGCGTAAGGATGAGGCTGAACCCAAGCAGAAGTCCACGCTCGAACTATTAAAAGACAGAAACAAGTAATGGCAGAATACGAATTCGACGAAGATGGCGTTGGCTACCGCAGGGTCAAACGCACGGTTTGGGAAGTGCTGGGCAGAATCCTAAGGGTGATTCTGGCCTCGCTGTCGTTATTTGTGGTGCTGTACATTCTGCTGGCATTGTTCCTAAGCACAGATGCCGAGAAGCGCTTGCGCAAGGAAAATAGAATGTATGAGAAGGTATACCCCAAACTCAAACCAAAGGAAACCTTGGTGTCGGAGGCTCTGGAAGGGCTTCAGGTCAAGGATAACGCCATTTATGAGCAGGTTTTCCATAGCGAGGCTCCAAGTGTGGACCCCATTAATTCGCTGGATTTTCTCTTTGGCGCGGATACCATTCCCGACGCTAAAATCGTTACCTACACCACCGCAAAGGCCGAGGTTCTCTCTTCCATGGCAAGTTCGGTGGATAGCCTTTTCGAGCGGATTTTCTCCTCTCTAGCGGATTCGGCCTATACCCCTGCGCCCATGAGTCTGCCGGTGGAGAATCTCTCTTATCCCCAGATAGGAGCGTCCATTGGCAATCGCTTCAATGCCTTTTATAAGGCTGAGGTTAGGCACAATGGCTTGGATTTCATTGTGCCCCAGGGCTCAAAGGTGTTCGCTTCGGCCGATGGAGATGTGGTGGATGTGCAGAACTCCGGCAAGGGCGAGGGCAAGACCATCACTCTAAAGCACGAAGGTGGGTACTATACCCGCTATTTGCATCTTTCCGAAATTAAGGTGCACAGTGGGCAGAAGGTTAAAAAAGGCACTGTGATTGGCTCCGTGGGTATGACGGGAAATGCGTTCGCACCCCATCTTCACTACGAGGTTCTAAAGGGCGAACAGGCCCAGAATCCGGTGAACTATCTCTTTGCTTCCGTTGGACCGGAAGAGTACGCAAACATGCTATATATGTCGGTAAATACAAGACAATCAATGGATTAGTATATGGAGAAGCTATTTTATTCAATTAGCGAAGTGGCCGAAATTTTGGGAGAGAATATCTCTCTCGTTAGATTTTGGACCAATAATTTCCCTCGCCTGCTAAAGCCCTCTCGAACGGCCAAAGGCAATAGGCAGTACACCGCCGAGGATATCGAGACCCTAAAGCAGCTTCATTTTCTTATCAAGCAAAAGGGCCTATCGCTCGAAGGCGCTGAGCAGCAATTACTTGCAGATCGCAAGAAGGTGAGTGGCACAGTAAAGGCGCTGGATTCTCTCAAGGCCATTAGGGCCCAACTCGTCGAAATTCGCAAGTCTATATGAAAGTAGCCGAAGTTATTGGAGCCATCGAGGAGTTCGCTCCCCTGGGAATTCAGGAGAGTTGGGATAATAGTGGGCTTCAGATAGGTTCGCCCGATGCCGATGTAACGGGCATTCTGCTTGGTTTCGATTGTACTCCATCCCTTATTGCCGAGGCGGTGGAAAAGAAGTGCAATCTAATCATAACCCATCATCCACTGCTGTTTTCGGGCCTAAAAAGAATCTATCCCGAGGATTTCACGGGCCACTGCGTAATTGACGCAATTAAGTATGGCATAAATATTTACGCCGCTCACACCACCGCCGACAAAGTTATTGCGGGAGTAAGTGGAGCCCTAGCAAGACGACTAGGGCTTCAAAACATCAAGGTGCTCTGCCCCGAGGACGAAGGAATAGGCCTTGGAGCGGTGGGGGAATGGAGCGAACCCAAGGGGGCAAAAGAGGCTCTGGAATATATAAAATCCGCCCTAGAGCTGCCTGCATTAAGGCATTCTGCCCTAATCGATACTCCCATAAGTAGGGTGGCAATGTGCGGGGGAGCGGGGGCTTCCCTAATTGAGAACGCCAAGGATGCGGGGGCACAACTTTACCTCTGCGGCGATATCTCCTATCATCATTTCTTCGTCTCCAGAGATTTTATGATTGCCGATATCGGACATTTTGAGAGCGAAGTTGAGATAGTGGAAATTTTACATGGTGTATTACAGAAAAAATTTGCTAACTTTGCACCCCTTATATACAAAGGAAAAAGTGTACATAACCCGGTAAATTATCTATAGGTAAAAATATGGCAACTACTAAAAAAGCAAAAAAGGTCGTGACTCCGATTGACGAGCGCGAAACTTTCGTCTCCCTACAGAAGAGCTTCAGCGATTCTGACCTTTCTGTAGAAGATAAACTTAAGACCCTCTACAACCTTCAATCCGCCGACAACGACATTGAGAAGCTGGTGCAATTGCGTGGCGAACTCCCTGCCGAGGTGGCTGCTCTTGAAGATGAAATTGCCGAAATCGAGGGTAAAATCGCTCATTGTAGAGAGACTATCGAAGGTCTTAACAAGGGCATTGAACTCAGCAAAGAGAGCATCATAGAGCACGATGCCGAGATTGAAAAGTACCAAAAGCAGCTAACCAACATCACCAACAGCCGCGAGTACGATTCAATTAACAAGGAACTCGAAAACACCAATCTGCTTCGTCAGATTGACGACAAGAACATTCACGACGCCAAAGACAAGATTAACGAGAACAAAGAGAGAATCGACTCTTGCAACGACCGTATCTCCATTCTAAAGGAAGACCTTGCCGCAAAGCAGGAGGAGCTCGAAAAAATCAAGGAGTCTACCGCTACTGAAGAGGCCGCCCTTGTGCAGAAGAGGGATGAGTGCGCCGCAAAGCTCGATGAACGTACACTTAGCGCCTACAACCGCATTCGCAATGCCAATAGCAACCATCTGGCAGTGGTATCTGTATATCAGGGTGATGCCTGTGGAGGTTGCTTTAATATCATCACTCCCCAAAGGCTGGTGGATATCGCATCCGGCAAAAAGCTTGTGATTTGCGAGCACTGCGGAAGAATCATCGTTAATCCCGACGCTGAATAAAAATGAGCGAGAGTCGAAGCAAAAAGACTAACAAGACTGCCGTTGACATCGACAATCTCGGACTTGAAATGGGAAACAAGCCCCCTCAGGCCCTAGATGTTGAGGAAGCGGTGCTCGGCTCTATGCTACTTGAGCCCTCCAGTGTGGACCTTGCAATGGAGGAACTCAAGCCCAATTGTTTTTATGACCCACGTCATAAGATGATATTCGAGGCCATCAGTGCCTTGGTAAATGACCACGCTCCCATCGACATAGTGACGGTGAGCAACAAGCTAAAGCAAAACGGCAATCTCGAGGCCGTGGGCGGAGCTGTTGTGCTAGCCAATCTCAGTGAGAAGGTGGGAAGCGCCGCACACTTGGAGTATCATCTTAAAATCCTCAAACAGAAGACAATACAGCGAGAGCTAATCTCGGCTTCTTACGCTATTCTAAAGGATTCCTTCGATGATTCGGTGGATGTGGACGACCTTATTGACATGGCTCAAAGCAAGATTTACGACGCCATCCAGAGCAACGTCCGCAAGGAGCTTCAAGACATAGGCTCGGTCATAAACAATGTGATTCAGGATATTCAGGAAGCCCAGACCAGCACCGGCCTCAGCGGAGTGCCTTCGGGCTATGTGAGCATCGACCGCATTACCCAGGGTTGGCAGAAGTCGGACCTTATCATATTGGCTGCCAGACCTTCGGTGGGTAAGACCGCATTCGCCCTTAATATTGCACGCAATGCCGCCGTGGACCACAATATGCCGGTTGCCGTGTTCTCACTCGAAATGTCCGCAACCCAGCTTGCAAAGCGTCTGGTGGTGAGCGAAACGGGGCTTAGCGCCGACAAAATCAAGGGAGCGTCAAAACTCGAAGACTACGAATGGGAGCAGCTGGAGTACAAAATCAAGGCTCTCAGCAAGGCTGCCTTCTATATCGACGATACCCCTGGACTCCCGCTTATGGAGTTCCGCACCAAGGCTAAGAATCTGGTTAAGAACAAGGGGGTTAGGCTCATCATCGTGGACTACCTTCAGCTGATGCAGGGGCCTACCGAGCTTAGAGGCATGCGAGAGCAGGAGGTTGCAGCCATCTCCCGTACCCTAAAGGCTACGGCAAAGGAGCTGGACGTGCCGATTATTGCCCTCTCGCAGCTCTCTCGCCAGGCTGTTCAGCGCACCGGCGGCACCGGCAAACCCCAACTTAGCGACCTTAGGGAATCGGGTTCAATCGAGCAGGATGCCGATATGGTAATCTTCATTCATAGGCCCGATTATATTGGGCTCTCCGATAATCCCGAAGATAAGGAAAAGACTCAAATCATCATTGCAAAGCATCGTAATGGTGAAACTACCGATATAGACATGGTATTCAAGAGCGACAGGGTTCGATTCATGGAGATGGACGAAGCCCTGGATTCCATTGCATCCACAATGCCAATGGATTCGGCTATGAATCCCGAATTTGAATAAACTAGACTATGAACTCCGAAGAAATCTCGCATAAGGGTAGAATTGTGGCAATTGATCCGCAGTTTACCACGGTGGAAATAATCTCCGAATCGGCTTGCAGCGCCTGCCACGCTTCAGGCCTTTGTGGTATTTCGGAGGCAAAGACCAAAGCTATCCAGATTCCAACCACCGTTGGCCCTTGGAGTGTGGGGCAGGAAGTTGACGTGTTGTTAAAGCGTGGAATGGGGTTTAAGGCCGTTTGGCTATCATACGTGATTCCCCTGATTGTGCTGCTTGCGGTGCTCCTGGTTCTGGTTCAACTTGGGGTGAAAGAGCTTGTCTCGGGCCTTATTGCCCTCGGAGCCACTGCCCTTTATTACTTTATTCTTTGGCTCTTTCGGAATAAACTTCGCAACGAATATAGCTTTTATATAAAATGAACTCAACAATTATTTGGACTATCGTAATCCTTGCGGGTCTGGGCCTGATTCTGGCCTTGCTTCTGTACTTTATCGCACAGAAGTTCAAGGTTGAGGAAGACCCCCGCATCGATGAGGTCGAGAAGGTGCTCCCCGGTGCCAACTGTGGCGGCTGCGGTTATGCCGGCTGCCATGCCTTTGCCGACACTGCCGTCAAGGCTTCCGACCTCAGTAAGCATTTTTGCCCCGTTGGTGGCAACGATGTAATGAAGAAGGTGTCTGCCATCCTTGGCTATGCGGTTGAGGAAAAGGCACCTCAGGTGGCTGTGCTTCGCTGTAATGGCACTTGCGCCGCTAGACCTGTGGTTAATGAGTACGACGGTGTAAAGTCCTGTAAGGTTAAGGCTGCTTTGTATAGCGGCGATACCGCCTGTGCCTTTGGCTGTGTAGGTTGTGGCGACTGTGTTGCCGCTTGCAAGTTCGGGGCGCTTAGCATGGACCCTACCACCGGACTTCCCGTTGTTGACGAAGAAAAGTGCGTGGCTTGCGGCGCTTGCGTAAGGGAATGCCCCAAGCACCTCTTCGAACTTCGCAACAAGGGCCCTCGTGGCATGCGTGAGGTGGTTGTTTGTCGCAATACCGACAAAGGCCCCGCCGCCAAGAAGGCCTGCGCCAATGCTTGTATCGGCTGCGGACTTTGCTTCCGCACTTGCCAGCATGGTGCCATTGTATTTGAAAACAATCTGGCTTACATCGACTATAGCAAATGTAAGCTTTGCCGCGAGTGTGAGGCTGTTTGCCCCACTGGCGCCATCCATGGCGTGAACTTCCCTCGTCCCCTGGATAAGGAAGCCGTTAAGGCCCGCATCCAGGAGCGTCAGAAGAAGGCAAGGGAGCAGGAGATGGCCGACAAGGCTGCCGCCGCAAAGGAGCAGGAGGCTTCCAATGCCGGCAGCATCTCCCAAAATTTAAAAGCTGACGGCGTTGGAGCGGCTCCTGCGGCTGCTGAGAAAGCAGCAGAAGTGAAAAATGAAGTAAAGGAGGAAAGCAAATGAGTAAAGTGACTTTTAGTATTGGTGGCGTTCACCCGAACGACTCCAAACTCGCAAGAGGCTGCGCCATTGAGGTTCTTCCTCTTCCCGAAAAGGTGTATGTGTCTATGGCTCAGCATCTTGGGGCCCCTGCAAAGCCAATTGTGGCAGTCGGCGACAAGGTAAAGGTGGGCCAGGTAATAGCCGAACCCGGCGGATTCATCTCTGCCTTTGTACACTCTCCCGTAAGTGGTACCGTAAAATCCATTGGCCCATACAAGGATATAGCCGGCAATAATGTAACTCACGTCGAAATTGCGGTGGAAGGTGACGAATGGGATGAGGGCATTGACCGCAGCGACACCCTAATTACTCGCATCCCCGAAGACCGAGAGGCCATCCTCGAAAAAATCAAGGCAAATGGTGTTGTAGGTCTAGGTGGAGCCACCTTCCCAACACACGTCAAGCTCAATCCCGCACCCGGAAGCAAGGCAGAATGCCTGATTCTCAACGGAGCTGAGTGCGAGCCATATCTTACCAGCGACTACCGCATTATGTTGGAACATACCAAAGAGATTATCATTGGTGCCGCCATAATGCAGAAGGTTCTAGGTGGCCCAAAGACCATCATTGGTATCGAAGAGAACAAGCCCGAGGCTATTGAGGCCATGCAAAAGGCTCTAAAGGAGCTTCCCTACGAAAATATCGAGGTGCTATCGCTAAAGAAGCGCTACCCGCAGGGAGGTGAAAAGCAGCTGATTGATGCTGTAATGCATCGTCAGGTGGGCTCCGGTGGTCTGCCTATTAGCGTAGGTGCCGTGGTTCAGAATGTAGCCACCTCACTTGCCGTCTATGAGGCTGTTCAGAAGAATAAGCCCCTCATCACCAATACTTTAACTATTACTGGCGACTGCCTCCCTGTGGAGAAGATGCACAATTATCTCTTCCGCATCGGTATGCCACTGAGCTATATCGCCGCCTGCGCAGGTGGAGTGCCAGAGGGAGCAGCCAAGCTAATTAGCGGCGGCCCCATGATGGGAAAGGCCATTGCCAATCTTGATGCTTGCACCGTAAAGGGCTCATCTTCAATTCTTTATCTGTCCGAGGCCAGCACCAAGAGGGGAGAGGAGGGTGCATGTATCCGCTGCGGACGCTGCGCCGATGCCTGCCCTATGGGACTTGAACCCTATCTGCTGAATCGTCTTTACAAGGCCGGCGGAAGGCTCGATGAACTTGAGAAGAATGCGGCCCAGGATTGTATAGAATGCGGTTGCTGCCTCTATTCTTGCCCCGCAAATATCCCTCTGCTCGACAATATCCGTATGGCAAAGGGTCAGGTAATGGGTGTAATTAGGGCTCGTGCCGCTGCCGCAAAGGCCGCCGCCGAGGCTAAGAAGGCCGCAGAGCAGTCCGGCAACGGCGGCATCTCCCAAAATACTAAAGCCGACGGGGCCGGAGCTGCTCCCGCGGCCTCTGTTAAAAACGATAAAAAGAGTTAGTTATGGGAAAAATGCTAATATCTCCAAATCCTCATATACACGCTAACGTCAGCACTAAGAGTCTGATGCGCGATGTAATTATAGCCCTCTGCCCCGCAGTGATTGTATCCTTCCTTTTCTACGGATGGAGCGAAATCCTGATTATGGCCGTCAGCATCCTTGCTTGTGTACTGCTGGAATGGGCTATAACCAAGTACATGCTAAAGCGTCCCAGCACAATAGGCGACCTTTCAGCCGTTGTAACGGGCATGCTACTAGCCATGAACCTGCCTCCTACCACTCCCTGGTGGGTAGTTGTAATTGGGGCTGTTGTAGCCATTGGCGTAGCCAAGATGACCTTCGGTGGCCTGGGGCAGAACGTGTTTAACCCCGCCATCACCGGCCGTGTGTTCTTGCTAATCTCCTTCCCTGCGGTCATGACCGATTGGACCGTTCCTCAGGGCTTCATTCAAAATGTAGATGCCTTTAGTGGTGCCACCCTTCTGGGGGTAGCAAAAGAGCAGGGTGTAGCTGCTGCCGAACAGCTTCTCAACGTCAATACCTTCCTAACAAACATCGGAGGTTCGGCAGGTGAGATTTCCGCAATCGCACTGCTTCTTGGTTGGGTATATCTGCTTATCCGTAAGGTGGTTAAGCCTTGGATTACTCTTAGTATCTTTGCTACCGTGGCTCTTGTTGCAGCTATCTTCCATGGCATTGCCCCCGACACCTACACAGGGCCCCTCTTCAACCTTCTTACCGGTGGTATGATTCTGGGTGCCTGCTTCATGGCTACAGATTATGTAACCTCCCCTATGAGCAATTGGGGTGGGGTAGTCTATGGCTTTGGAATAGGTTTCATTGTGATGATGATTCGTTATTTCGGCTCTTACCCCGAAGGTATGTCTTTCGCGATTCTTATTATGAATATGGCGGTTCCGCTCATTAACATGGGCTTCCACCAGAAAAAATATGGGAGGAAGTAATTATGGCTGCTGAAAGTAATCTTAAGAATATGGCACTTTCGCTGTTCCTGGTGTGCCTGATTTGTTCGGCCATTCTGGGC
>Ga0181612_115517_pt1 | contig 37378 bp, 23 predicted proteins | sample HoacroProtozoa21_FD_119630 | JGI IMG/M metagenome (GOLD analysis project Ga0181612, IMG submission 119630) | Hoatzin crop microbial communities from Cojedes, Venezuel. Combined Assembly of Gp0051906, Gp0051904, Gp0051908
ACTCCTCTAGAAAATTAAAATTGAAGCATTATCCTTCTGCTTGGGAGTTTTGCCCTTTTTTTATTTCGCTCTAACAGAAGCACCTTTCATTAATGCCTAACAACACTTTCAGTTCATTAATTCTGATTCTGTAAATGGAAATGAAAACAAGTTCCTCCACAGAGACCCCTTTTTAAAGGCAATATCTCAAGTCTGTGACTATGTGTCAAATTAAAATCCTAGAGCTGTGAATTCATTTGCGAACTGAAGCCCTAGGCAGCGCACGTGCGCGTCCCAGTAGAGGCCTTGCACAGCACACACACACAACCCCACTGAAGGGTTTCTAGCAAAACAGCACTGCCCAGAAGCAACTATACTAATCTCAGACCAGAAGGTTTTTTCCTAATGCTGTTGACACTTCTGGTACCTAATTGGACTCTGACTTAATCAAGACCCCTTAATTTAATGACATGTAAGGTGGAATTCCCTTGCCTGAATACACACAGCCAGTCCCACTTTAGATTCCTTGCGGATCCCCGCTACCGCCGCTGCAGGCGTGGGTCTCCTGCCAGCCCGGTGCTGCACCTGCGGGGCTGACAGCAACTTCTCAGCGCATCGGGCGTCTAACACGGCACCACAACTGTGTTTCAGCACCTAACCCACTTCTTCAGAAATATTACAACACCATGCCAATGCAAATCAGAGTAATAAAGTTGTGGCCATTAAATAAATGCAATTTGAACTCCCCAAATCCAATTCGAAGATCCTATTCCCAAAATGCAGGCCAACAGCTACTACCTTGTTTACACTGCAGATGTCAATACGGTAAGGTGAACCGGTGGCCAACACACAGACTCAGCTGCTATACTGCTAAAGACTGCTCTGGCTCGTTGCTATACACCTTGCGATGAATGAGACTGGAGAACTGGGAGGGCAAACAACTGACACCGCTGAGGCGGTTGGACACGACAGCGAATAAGCCATAGAAAGAGCTGGCAAGAAAACAAAGTTTCTTCATTCTGACTGGGTACTGAGAAAGCTTAAAGATTTATTTTGAATCGTCTCAGTTTTAACAGCTTGCTGAGGTCTCTTCAGGTCTGTTTGTTTGTTGCTAGAGTTTTTTATTATTATTTTTATTGCTGTTTTTGGCATGCAATCTTGATGAGGGATTTTAACTGCAAGGTGATTAATCCGTGGAAAAGTAGAGGCTGCAGATCTCATAACCAGAGCAGCAACATAAAAGACTGTCTGGAACAAACAGATTTGAAGAAACTTCCCCCCCCACCCATCCCTTCACGATAAGATTTATAGTATGAATTTCTGCAGTACATTTACGGTGATACTTTCTTTCTCACATATGTACACTTTACCATTGAAGTTCACAAACTTGAGAAATGGAACATATTTGAGGGCCAGCACAGTTCTCCTCAATCTTTCTCCCTAAATTGTTCACTCAGCATTTTCAGCAGATCTGTTAGGATCTTCCCAGTACAAATATCATCACTGGTGCCCCAAATATGCTATGCAACTAAACATACAAGGGGCACTCATCTTTGAAACCGAATACCCTAAACCCAATGTCCAAAGACTTAAAAGATCTAAGAGCAGCTGTATTTGAAAATTCTGGTAATTTTAAGCTCATATACTAAAGCCTTAGAAATCATTCTGCCAAAAGAACTCACTTCATGTCTGGAGCCAAAACTGCATATTGCTAATTACATAACTGCAATATACAATTGTGGCCTCCAATCCAGCAGCAGATCATGTGTATGAATTTTATACTGCAAAAACATAATTACCAAACTTCATCAAAACCAGATGCCAAATAGACCCGTTTGCAATATTATAATCCAAATTCTCCTTCCTGCAGTACTTCAGTCTAAAGGTATGCAAGCTCTGCTCCAGGAAAGCTCACAAACCTATCAAGCTCTGTTGAATCCTGCGGAGAACTGTGATTAGAACAAACCTATGCAGTGAGTGCCTTCATTATTACAGTAAATCATGAAAAGTTGGGTTTATGCCAAGTAGCTCACCAGGAATTACGCCGAGAAAAGCTTTTAGTTTTCTGAGCATCAGTAGTCTGGGTTTTTGTTCTACAGAGCTCACACATATCAAAAGAAGGTTCAGGAAATTTTACTCCAGCTCAAACTCCATTTATCATGGGGATCTTGGATGCTGTCAGGTTTCTGCTAGATGCACTTTGATTAGAAATCTTTGTTTGGTGAGCTTCTAGAGAACTCTGACTGTTCAGGATATACAGATCACAATAATTGAGCAGCTATACCGATTATAAATATACCCTACAGCAGACATTTTGGCTGATGCTCTACCTTCCTTAGAGAATGTAAAGAGCGTGGTTTATTTGACACCATACCAACCACTGCAGAAATCGTTTGCCATGCAGTCACATTTTGAATCATCACAAAGAGATGATGAATGATTAGCCATTAAATATTCAGTATAAAATAGTGTTGTGGTCTGAACATTTGTAACAGTGAGGATATCATGTTCTCATTAATATTCATCTGTGAATTTTGTCTGAATAGCTAAAGACTTCAGGAAGCTGCACGGCATGAAAAGATGAGCGTAGGCCTAAGAACTAGGCGTAGAGCCTTTTCCTTTTCACTTCAGTCTTTGGTACTAGTCTTGTTGTAGTTTCACTCACTAGCACTGAAAAGTCCACAATTCTTAGCAACAGTATCTCTCACCTGTTGTTCTAAGTGCAAGGAAACTGCGGAATTTGCTGTACAATGGCACATGCGCACACGCACACATACACACGAGAAATCATCAACAAAGCTATGATCTCTCAGGTAAGTTTGTAAGAAACTTATTTCTCTCCTTTGACAACATGATGATGGACAGCATAAGTTTTTAAATTCAGAGACTCGGCTTACTAGTTTAGGGAAATGTTTTCCAGGTGCTGGAGTACAGGTTTTTGGTAAACCCCACAAACAGGCTTGATTTTCTGGTCCATTTTAGCTGCCATGCTAACGGTTTGGTTCCTGAAAAACTATTATTCTACCATATCTTCCTTACAAGCAAGGATTATACCACATTATATTCCTAATGACCTTCTACCTGCTGTATAACACCTTAAAATAGACCTCACTGCATAGCAAACTTTTTTTTAGTAGTCCCTAAAGTTTGATTCTTTTATGGTTTAATCGAGCTCCACTGGTATAGCAAGGAGGGAACAAAAGGAGCTCCCTGCTTCTCAAATGGTCAGAAGTCTGGAAGGTAATAAATTAGGTACTGGTCTTTCAATGTCGAGATATGCAAATAATCTCAAAATAGAAAGAGGTGTCAAGAATGGGTATTCCACAAAAAACTCTGACTTTCTTGACTTCTTCCAAGTCACTGGATTCCGCATGGATCAGAACTTGCTTCCTTAAATATTTGGTGACCCTCAGGAAAATTGCTTTTGTAGGTTTACTACTTGAAAAAAAAAAAAATAAAAGTTCTTAACTGTTGGTCACGTAATATATAGATGCCCGTCCCCAGGTTAAGGAAAATTTACTATCTAATTGAAATAGCTTATCCGATTATGACTTATCTGCATAAGAATTCACTGTGTAATGATGAAGTCCAGCCTTCCCAGGAAGCCTGCACAGAAAATCTAGTGCTTAGAGGGGACACTGGACCTAGCTGCCCACCTTCAGAGAACCTCCCAAGTGCCAAAGCCAAGGGCAAGCACGGTAGAGTTGATAAGAGCACGCCTAGCAGATGGGTGTTCAACTTTCACATCTGAAATTCAGGATTGGCAAATACAGTCCACAAACCCCACTCAACCACACTTCTGTGTGGATGCAAACGTCTACAAAAATAAATGTCTCAGAAGCCCCTTTGGAGACTGTCATGAAAGCTGAACTTGCCACCAAGACTTTTAAATGAGCTAGTAATTTTTGCTCTATACTTTTGGGTGCTCCCTATTTCCAGAAGAACAGCAATAACTAGAGTGGCCAGTGACTAACTTTTGGACTTCTCCACAAATCCCGAGACACACTGTTAGGACAGTGCCAGGAAGCTGTAGCGATAACTGCTGTCAGTTTGATGCATTCCTTCAGCAGTACATTCACATTTAAGAGATAAATTGTAATCCCATAAGGACATATTGCTAATTACGTTTTAGGAGTATAATTTTATATCCATTCTTAAATCTAAACATAAACAGTTTTCATAAGATCATCAAATATTTGAGCTACAACTGGAATCTGTGTCACCTTCAAAGGTGTTCTTTATTATTTATGACTGAATCTCTTCTGCTAATACATCACCCGTACACCACTTGCATTTTCATCACTGTTCTGAAGTGACTAGTAAATCATGCCCATATTTCTCATTCTATTCTCTGTTCTCAAAGGCTGAATTAAACGTGAAGAATAGAAACTGCACTCATGCATTCTTAAAAGCCCAGCACAATCATAACTCCAACACTTTCTCGCAATTTTTCTGTTAAAGTCAAACTGGCAAACTTGTGACTCATCAAAGCAATTTTCTGATACACTACTCTGAATCATTTCCACTGGGGGAGTGGGCCATGGGATCCACCAACAGCAAATGAAGATGCAGCCTGCAAACGTATCAGTTAATAGATATTTAATCAAATGGAAGCACTTCTCATTGACGTGTATGTTTGTTTTTTTAAATCTAAAAGCTTGATTTGTATCCTCTTCAGCCCTCTGCTAGTATGGCTTTCCTTGGTGGGACTTTCTGGAGCAGACAGACCATGTGGCTGCTGCAGCTTCTTGAAAAAGGCAAACTGTTGAGAAGACGATCACAGGAGCTACATGCCTTGTACTGTTCACCACATCGTGGGGCCTGATTCTAAGCAATAAGCACAAGCCAGCCAGTTGGGCCCATGCCTTTCTCCAGCTAAATGTTTAAACAAGAGAAGTGGGCTGAAAGAAACAAACCGGTCAATGGCCATCTGCCTCTAGCTTGCCAGCACTGAACATTGCCTCAGCACACACTTGCTCCAAGGAAACCTGCAGTGTTCAAAATCAGAAGAGTGACTACACTTTCAGGCAACAGCTGACCTAGTATTCCTGGGTCTATAGCTTAAGAAACACCACTGAGAATGTATGAAAAGAAACTAGAAGATAGGCTGGACATTCAGGGTAGATCTTCAGAAGTCTGCACCAACGCATGTCTAGCAAAAACTGTGTCCATGTTACACGTACAAAGACTGCATACAAAAAACATTGCTCACAAGCTAATTCATTATGTCAGATGAGATGTACGGGCGCATTTGGTGTGTATTTTCATGAGGCATCAGCTTTTGAAAATAGGACATCTGCTGAGCAAGCTGCTCTTGACATGAATGAGGATCACGTATCTACTGATGTATCAATTTATCACCCCATTAAAATGCATCACATTGCTCTTCTCTAAAGATGACTTGATGGTCAGCCAAATAGGAACCTGACTTCCTAAATACAATTATACTCATTACTTTTCTAGGACCTAGTTGGCCACTTCATTCCACAGGGAAGGCAAAAGCACTACAGAACTTTAAAGAGTCAGCTAAAGGACCTACTAAAAAGACTCTAGGCTAATTCTATTGGCGTTCAGAGCAAAGAGTTGAACTACAAAGTGGCTTTCTTTTCTGTTAGAGAATGATTTAACAAGGACAGTTGAAAACACTTCCAAGTACAAGGAAGTTAAACAGGTTCAGGAGGAGAAGGGGAAAATAAATGCCCCAAAGCTATTGGAATGACAATCAACACTTTTATTTACCTAAGACAACTGAATTTGGATTAAATGAGGCATTAACTATATGTTCATTCAATATCAGTTGCTCATAAAAGTGCATCCGCTGGGCTTGCAGAAGTGAGTGCAAGGTGCATTCCTCCAGGTGAATTGTTAACACAAGGTTAACAGAAAGTTTCTCAGGGAGAAAAAGACCCAACAGAGGGGGCAACGGCTGTTTTGAGCATCATCACAATTATTACGGCTGGTGTCAATGCAAAACAGGAGTTCTTGGCTCCTCACACAGTGAACAGGGAATGGGCCACTCACATCTCTCGTCAGGCTGCTGTTCCATCACGGTGGTGATATATTGGACAGACTATCATACAGGCTGCTCTCCAGCCTTTCATTCCTCCAGCTCCTCATTTTTTTACATAGCATATAACGGCTTGATAAAATGAATCTTGGAGCCAGATGGTTCTGGAACTCTGGAACTCTGATGGTTCAGATCCACATCCCATTTTTTGCTGCAGCAGTGCACCTCAATTCTCTACTTCTTCCACAGATGAGCTTTCTTCTCTTCAACCTTGCTTACTGGCCAGCCAGACCTTCCTTCTCCCCAACTTTGGAGAGAAGATCTGTCATCTGAAGAAAAGACCTTGAGAAGATCCTCCAAGGCCCCTGGGAGCTGCTGGCTTTGATTACTGCCATTTCAGAGCAGGTGACAAACTTCTCCTCTTTTTCTGCAGTTAGAATTCTCACCCCTGCCCTGCCCTGCTGCTGTACAGGGGACACTGTGCTGAGGAAATCCAGCAGCCAAGCTCTCAAGCTGCTCTTAAGAAAACAGCTAGCAAACTGGCACAAGACTAAGCACTAAGAAACGGATCGGATGACTCAGTAGTTCTTGTTCCCATACTTAGTTCTTTTACCTTAGCCTTCACACTGATCAACTCCCATTTTTAAATGCAACATTTGTTTGTGAACAATATGCAGAATCTGCTGCACATTGCCTGAATGCCCTTGGCAGAAAGACGTTGCAGGGAGCCTGTTTCCTCTCTCCTTAACCAGGACTCTGATGCAGGAATGCGGCAGAGTGTAACCACAGGATTTACTGTGTTTCATTCAAATGCGCTTCCGTCTGGTCAGGCAATTTCTTTCCATACCTTTCCTCATTCAAGAGTTTTAGGAGTGTTGGAATAGACCCTATCAAGTGTAAATAAAGTATAAAATAAAGCCTGGACAGTAGAACACGTTTTTGTATTTAGCAGCGGGATATTTATCTTCTAAACAGATTATTTTTACAGTGTTTTAAGGAAGGTTAAAGAAATATTTGTATACATTTGATTTTAACCAGAGGAAGAAGAAGTAAGCTTGGGTTATAATAGAAGAATTGCAGCACAACTATTACTCCCTAATTAATTCTGTCTGTGAGTAAATCAAAGCTCTAATTATAGACACAAAATCTGCTCAATATTGTGGAATATTTATGCAAAACATTATTCCTAGCACTTATCAGCTAAAATATAATGTCTCACTAGAGCTGAAGCAGCAATTTTAAAAAGAATGTCATCATTTTTTTGCCACTTCTTTATAGCTCAATACATGGAGAGTGCCTGATGAGAGTACAATTTCTTTTTTTAAGTACTTTATAAATCCCTGCTGCCAACTGCTTCAGTTCTTCCTTTAAGAAACATCTGTCTTTATTTAAAGAAAAAAAAAACCTCCAAAAATCCTTAAAATGACATTTCTCTTACTATTATGAAATAACATCCTTTAGCTCCACAACTGTCGACATACCTTGAATAATTATATTTGACCTTCTTCTCCATGTGCTGTACCACGCACTAGCGCAGTGTGATCTGTCATTCATAGTTCCATTACATCATTACATAATAACTCCCCCCAAGCTCTAATCCTGAAAGTTACTCTAGCTAGGAAGACTGCACTCTACTCCACTCACCTTAGTGAGTTGCAGTTAGTCGGCGTTTTTGCAAAGACAGACAACTTGCTCACCGACTGTGTATCTAGAGATGGCAGAGAAGGGTTTGGGATACAGACTCTTTCACTATGGAACGCACTGCTGTTATTCTGAGAGCATTAAGTGATTCTGTCCCATCAAAGAACAATCACACCTTAATGTCAATAAAAGATAAAATGATATAATTGTCATATGACAGTGGTGCCACTCCTTTTAAAAGCTTTTGGGTGGTGACTCAGTGGTTCGCTGCATGACAGATAACAGACACACTCTAGCAGAATTAGGCTCTGAGTCTCCAAAGTGTGGACATTTTGGAGTTATTTCCTCTATCACTTGAAAAGCAAAGAGAAATTTGAAATAGACTCTTAAATGTCAGTGGACCTAGTTAACGAGCTGTGCAGGTTACTGCAGTTCTTTGTTTTTTCTGTTTATTTCTTTTAAAACAGGACTATGAAAATTTATTGTTATAAAGAAAAAAACAGTAACCTTCACAGTCACCAGCCATCATCCAAACTAATTTTATTCCATGGAAATTCAAAGCCCACAGATACTGCACAGGCTATTGAATGACATTCACTTTTATACGAAAGTTGTGGCAAACATTTGACTAATTACAATAAACCTAGGACAGAGGCAGAGTGCACTGAAAAAGGTATTAGGAAGATGGCAATGAATCCATTTTTTTCAAAGGTTAGTCAATGTTTTCGCTAGATCTGCATCTTCCACAAAGGGTAATGTATATGTTGAGTAGATCCGCATTTTCCTCTAAAAGCGAGGTGGACACAACAGGTCTCTGCTAACTTTTAAGGTAATTTGAAGAAGATATGCCCCAGAGCACAATGATTTTACGAAGCACAATAACTTCTATTGACCTAGGAGTATTTTAATTGTTTTAATCTGGCTTCAGCTTTAAACTCCACAGTTTCAAAGGCAGTGTGATAATGATCACTTCTGTCCTTTGAAGTTTCATCACCTACTATTCCTTGATGCTCAGATCTCCCATTTATTTTGCACAAACACCTAGAAAACACAGCTTATTAGTCTTTCTGATACTATCAGGACTGATAAAATAACTCTCACAGAGGAGTTCAAAGTAGAGGTGAATGTTGCAAAAGTTACCATTTCCGGAAGACCGTGAAAAGGGAAAACCCCAACAGAAATTAAATGTGTTCATCAGCTCGAACACATGAAAAGAAAAAAACCAAAAAACAAACAACCACTCACAGTACCAGACTGTATTTATCTCATTTATCCGTTTCAGCCAAAGTTACAGGGCCAGCCGCTGACAAGGCATGCTGGGAAATGCAAGTACAAGAACCACGTCAGGAAACTCCATAATTGTAACTTCAGGGATCAGTGGAGGAATTAGAGCAAGAGAAATCTTAGTTTGGTTAGCTTGAAGTATGACCCTGAACAATCTTTGTCAACGTTTAAAACCAGGCAGCTTTCTTCCTTTTTGCTACAGGTCCTGTATATGGGAGGGGAGAAATAAATAGCTCACACACACATATGTGCACACATACAATTGCACAGAACTCAGTGTCCCCAACAGACAGAGGACAACTTCAGGCTGACATGTGCAACTCCTTACACGCTTTGGCAAAGGGACTGTAGCAAAATAACTGCATTACAATGATGAGAAAATTAGCTTTGTATCCTGTCAGCATTCTCGGATGCCAGAAGCTGGAGACACTCTAGAGAAAAGGGGAGAGTAAAATAAAGTAGTTGCAGCTGCTTCACCCTCCCTAACGGGGTCATACTTGGAGCAAACCAAATTCAAAGATTAATCTTTCTATTTTGCACTGCCATCCGCCTGTACACCAAAGAAAACACAAAGTGTGTGTCACTAAATCTCACAGTAACTTCATCAGTGAAAAAGCTCATGGGCATTTAGGGTATTAAGCTTATCGCAGCCAATGTACCAACTGCAGATCAAAAGCCTGTTTTTCAGACCACTCATTTCCTTTCATTGCAATGCAAAGAATATGGTTCAGAAAAAGGAGAGGGAATGGAATCCTTTTAGGAATATTTCAAGAAAATTAGGCTACCTAGCTGGGGCATGCAAATGATAAATTCCTTCTGACAACTTCAGGGTGCTACTTTAAGCCCAGCTAGAGATAAAAGTGCAAAGTGAAAATGTATCATCTCTCAGTTATGCATTTGTTTAGTTATGCAGTCCATATATTTAGCTCTCCTAACACAGTTAAATCAAGAATGCTAATGAAGACGGAATCTCCTGAGTCAGTCAATCTTCTTAATATATTTTCAGAGTTCCATTTTCTTCCAGTGTTAAAATTCCTGTTTATAGTGTAAATGTTATTAATTAGGACAATAACGAGGAAACAAATACATTTTTCCACCTTTGAATACATAAACAATCTTAACAACATACCAAGTGGTGATGAGTGATGTTTATCTTCTAGTACAAATTTGCTAATGGCAGGCACAAGAAAAAGATAATAACAGAAGTTTGCAATTTAAACCCTTGCCCTCTAGTGGGAGGCAGAAGTACTTTGATGCTTCTAAAAAGAGGACTCTAAATACTTTTCCTGACTTCAGCATTATCTGCTGGAAATATTGATGTCTCCAAAGTGAAGAATGAGGAGCTGGGTCTGGGAAATAGGTATAGAAACAAAGGTTTAAAAGCGAGTATTTGGAAACTGATATGGGAGGTTTAATCAAAATGCTGTTATGTCAAACATAGTTAGAAAATAATAGAGTTGGCACCTGGACAACTTCTGGAACTTCATTTGAGGCTCTCCTGTTTCTGTAAACAGCACAACACTGGGATGAAACTCCAGCGGTGCTTCTTTCACGAGCTCATTTTCTGTTCTTATAACAATGCACCTTAATTCCAATTTGATGAGTATTCCTGCCAGCAACACATTTTCATTTTCCTAAACCTCTGTCTGGGGACTTCTCAGAGCTGACAGTGCTGTTTCAGGGCCAATTTTTTGCAGTCATTGCTACCTATTCCCATCCACACAGCCTTGCCAAGACGCACAGTTCATTCTAAGGCGCTGTCCTGACCGAGTCTAAATTAATTCTTTCTATTTGACTTTTGCTGCTACAGCCTCTAATTTTAGTAACTATCTCCTTCAGGAACTTTTTTATGTCATCCATTCTATTGAGGGGACCAACTAGCTTTACTTACTGGTAAATGCTGATTAAAGATTCTGAGGGCTGAAAAGTTAGAAAGGTTATGGGTTTTAAATCGTGAAATTCTATAGATATGCACGAGATTAACTCCAAAAGTTCCAGCGCTCTTTGGGACCAAAAAAAGAAAATTTAAAATTTTATGAAAGTAGATGAAACACTGCTCAGAAGATGCTTTGTAGCACTATTTTTTAATATACACTGAGTTCTTTGTCCTTCTGTAGCACATAACCCCATTCTTCAGCCCTCTCTTCTCCACGTTCTAACCTCCTGATACACTTCTCTTGCTAGACTTCATATTCTGATAATTCTTTGTCCTCAGAGTCCTTTTCCCAATCCCTGTTTAATCTTTGATTTTATTTCCATATCTTTATGTCAAGAATTGCAGTTCTGTTCTTCCTTGCAATGCCTCCTGCATCTTTTCATTGTACTGATTTTCATTTCTGTAACATCACTATACCAGCAATCTTTACACCCAGAGACAGTGACTACATTCTGCAGTGACTACTGTTACACTTCCCTGGCTTCAGCCTTCAGGAACAAGCAAGGCTTGGTCAAACCCACAACTTTGGCTTCCAAGTCTGCTGAAGATCAAGGAGAAAAAGTAACATAATACATCCTTCAAAAAAGAATTATAAAGAAAGGTCCATTCTCCAACTGCCCACATTTTTGAGAACATATAGGTATTGCTGTTTAGAATTGCCCTAAATACAGGCAAAGACAGACCGATGAAAAGAGTCCGATCCGTGAGACAGGATGTCTGATCAGTGAGACATGTCAGTAGCACCACTTCCCTGAGCGGTCAAAAGCCAGAAGTCAAATCAGTATTTAAATTCTTAAGGTCACTGTCTGTGTGGCAAACGGAATCTGCAAAGACAGCACGTGTAGGAGTAACCACCACTAGTTCTAATCCATTTAGCGCATGTACTCAGAGCAATTAAAACATGGTGTACGGACTTCAGAATGCTTTAGCACTAGCATGTTTAGCTACAGCTGATAGAACCCAGTAGCCAGTCCGATGCCACTTGTGTCTTCTATGCAAGCAACAATCTGTACTAGCCACCGTATAGTAGGGAACGTGTTCACAAGCGAAAAAAGGTTAGGCACGATACATATATCCAGAGAGAATAATGAAGAAGCAACCAATGATCCTCTAAAAAGAAGCAGGAGTAAATAGTGGTGTGATGTATTTTCATCATTTCTAAGACATGATATGATAACACCAGCTATCCTTACTTAGGAGTTCCTGCTGCATACTGACTCCACAGAAAACACAAGGGTAAAACCAGTAACATCCAAGACATCACAAGAAACTCATCAGACCTTCACTTCAGCATCCATCTAACTCTGTCCTCTGAATTAAACCACACAAGAAATTCAGATAAAGCTCGGGGCACTAAGTCTACTTCCCAAATACATAAAAAAAAATATTTCCTGACCTATTATTTTATCGATAACACCTTCAATATCAGTGGCTGTTCAACTTACCACGATAAGGTCTGCTAGAGAGAGCACGATCTGTACACCTGTGACTGCGAAGGCAGGCAAGGAGTGTGAGCGTGATGGGCTGCACCTGCCCGTCTCCCTCCTACGACACATTCTACTGTTCAAATCCGCTACGGGTGTCCAACAGCTTTGCCTGTGGCAGTATCACTTCTCAGAGTTCCCACTGAGATATTATTCACAAGACTAGCTTTTTCAAAAATTAAAAATCAAATATATAAACATATTACAGCTAAAGAGCCATGCTTTGTGTTCCTTGATAAGTATTTTCAGAACACTGACTTTGAACAGTAAGTTTCATTTTGCAGTTTAGCTGCATGAAATTCCGTAAAACTGTCTAACATTTCCCTCCACTAATCCTTTTACCTAACTTTTAATAGGGTTTTAAAATCTTTATTAAACTTTGATATTTAAAACAGTTGATATTCTGCTAGATGCTACATTTTTTCCTCTAATTATTTTACTGGCAACATCTGTGTTCGGTAAATTGGGATTCTCTAAATAGGGTTACATTGTATTAATAAGACAACATCTCTTGGTCCTGATGTTTAATTCATTGGTTTTTATTAGTATATTTCCAGGAGAAGATTTAATTTGTACGTATTAAGCACATCAACCACAAGACCTGACACTCAGGATGCGTTTCATTAAGCGTAATCCCTAGTAATGAATCTTTTCAAATCTCTCATACAAAACACTCCTCTCCCTTTTCAGTCCACCTCAGATGCTTCTTGAGAAACTTAATCAAATTTATTAGGAAGGAAGCTAAAAACTCCCATTGTGAGATGAGGTATCTTTGTATACAGATTTCCACTCATCCCATGCGTCACCATTATTCCTCCAGCAAGATTTTAGGAATAAAGGGGGCTAAAGGAGTGCTCTGTCCCTCAGCTTCAATATCTGCCAATTGCTGCAGTATTTACTAACAGACCTGAGACTGTGGTGTGAAGCTCTCTCTCTCAGGGGACCAACTCTACCTTCATACTATTAATTATCTCTTTATTTCCTACACATCATACAGCTGCAAAGAAGGTGCAATCTTAGCATAATAAGAAAATGATCTTTTAGGAGAAATATAATTTCTCACTGAGGCACACATATCAGAATAAGGGAAATTAATAATCTATTTATTTACAGCACATTTAGCATTTCCATGGGTTTGTGTATCAAGGCTTGATTACAGGATTATCAGAGCCTGGTTTTGGCTAATCTGTTTTTAATGAACGTGTGCTTGCCAGCATGGTGTCCCCATCTCCATCAATTTTACTTCATTTGCAATATTTTAACTTTATTCAGTGCCAAAGTGAAAAAAAATAGCTCATAAACCCAAAGAAAAGTAGTAAAAGTATTTTGTAAGTCCTAATATAAAGCTTTAATTAAGGAAAGCATTTAAGCATGTGCCTGATTTTATGCCAAGGCTTAAGCACATGTGAAATTAGTCTTCACCATTATGTGGGATCGGACTCCATGTATCATTAACAGTTTGAATTGAATTGTAACAAAGTAGTCATCTATGTTACACAACTTTTGTCTTCAATAAGCCATCAATTTCCAAGCCAGGGACATCACTACAGCTACAACCAGACTAAACGGTCAAGGCAAGTGATCCTGATAATAAAAAGCATGCTTGTGCCCACTGATGGGACAACTGGTGTCCTATTCTCCATAATAAAATGCCATTAGAGTAAGAATTCCTCAGGGAATTCCTGAAGCCACAGTAAGCTAAATTCTAAATAGAGTTTGAAAAGCTTTTGGTTCTACTTCAACAGCGCAGCAAGCAAAAAGAGCAGACAATGTTGGGTAGCCTTTTGATTATCTCTTATTCTAGAACCAGTCCTGTGCAAGCCCAACTCCCAGGGAAAGTCTGTTTTAACATATATCACATACCAAGTAATACCGGGTAACTACGGACCTTCCAGTCACGTGTGCATCTAGGCAGATCCCCAGGCCATGACAAACCCTCTTGTAAAAGCAGGCGGCTGAAGCTCCTGGTAGAAGCCCACATGACGGGGAAATTTGCCAGCAGTTATTTAAGCCAGTTTTAGGGAAACTTTGTAGTAACAGAGTAGAACTTCTCTTCTCCAGTGTCTCAAAAAATTGAGTTCAATATCTTGCCACACTGGTTCAAAACAGTGTAGTTTTATGGCAGATGGTAAAATTCTCACTTCTTACACCAGACAAAATTCTAAAATTCCTGACACGGTGTCGTGTTTGAGTGATGTCCACATTTTGCACAGCTAACTTAAATCTCTATGGAGAACCTTCCTCTCTTCCACAGTCAGAAAAAAAACCAAAACCAGTAATTTCTTGTTCAAAAAGGAAAAGTAACAGGGGTACTATACTGAAACCATGCAGCCAGGAGAAAAAGATTTTAATTCCAAGTCTGCACACATTTGAGATTATTAATTCTATATTCTTTGGTTGTACTCAGGCTTCTGAGACGGACTGGTTGGATTAAAGGGCTATTATGGAACAGACTGCAAATGTGTTTTTCCAGTTGAGAAAAAGAAGCTGTTTAAGGTGGAGACTAATAACTATTCTGAAAGCTGTTGCACTGCACTGGGATGATCCTCACCTTTCAAAGCTAATTTTTGAATTAATATTTTAAATGTTTGTTTATATTGCACCTTCAAATCCCCCAGCTATGAGTTTGGCAGATCCCTTATAACTCGCTTGGAAGCTCACCATGAGATCCTGTAAAAAGTTATGGGCGTCTGGGGCCTCCCCTAAAAGGCTCTGGATCAAGCAGAGTAAAATTCAGAAGCACTCGAGGCCATTGTTCTCATGGTTCTCCCAGTCTGACCAGCAGCATAAGTTACCCTCACTTCCAAACACTGTTCGCATTTTTTTTTTAATCATGTCTAAGCTCCAAGAAGATCCAGTCAGGACTAGAGCCAACACCAGGACCTGTACCAGCTGTGCTACCAAACCAGCTCACTTCTGCCAGGAAGTGATCTCTACGAGAAAATCACATTTTCTATCCTTTACATCTGTTTGCTCTGTCACTTCACTGCTTGCATTTTCAATGATAAAATAGCAAAGGAAATAGGGGGAAAATATATTGATATGCAAAAGAGCATAAGCTAAGGATGCACATTTATGAAAGTAAACTCCCCCAAATGTTTAACGCTCCCTGTGACTAATGAAACCAGGGTAATCAAATCAGTCACTGTCAAATGTCTAGCCATATTTCAAGATACAAATTCTTGTGATTGGATTAAAACATTTAACAGACTTTTGCCTTCATACGCAGGAATAAAATTAGCAAGTGTACTTATTAATTCATAGAGGAAGCACTTAGGTTTAAGTGGCATATGGCTGTGCCAATATATGGCAGATCTGATGACCTGATCTATGATTAAAATGATGAGCTGCATTTGTTTACACAGAATTTTTTAACAATAAATCTTTTCACCCCTTTGTTACAAAGACAGAGGTCAGCTCATGTACTCAGAAGCAGAACAGTATTGTCTCATTCAGAGGATGAAGCAAAGATACAAGATAAAGAAATCTTTTAAAAAAAATTTAAATGTCAAGTTACATAAGGGAACTACATACAGTAAACTGTGTCTGGCAGTTCATACATGCACATATTTTCTACTACAGAGCAATTAGGCTCCACCAGCTTCCTCGTTCTCTGCAGTAGAAAGTAAAGGAAAACTATTATCAAACTGACTGTACCATTCTCTCTATTAAATGTGGCAGAACATGGTCGTCTTTGCCCAAACATAATTCCTCAGCATATCGTTTAAATAGCCTCCAGATGAATATCTGTGTAAGTGACCTCAGATTCACATGCTGCTTTTGTGGCCCTGCAAATGCTGCTGGTAAAGCAATGAGCAAACCAAGAAGGAGCTAACTGACAAAGCCTGGTGTGCAAGGGGAGCCGGGAATTGCCCGCACCCGCGCAGCATCACGGGCAGGGCAGGCTGTAGGGAGCATCCTCTCGCGCGCAGGCCAGGGTGCTCAGGGGCCTCTGTCCCCGCAGCCCTGCCATGAGCAGGCTCCCGGTGACTCGCTCTTGTGCTCTCCTAGGATGGCTCCCCTTCGCAGGGCTCCAGGTGACGGGGAATACATCTCATTACATTAGTTTTACTGGAACAATATTGAGGCCTTATAAACGAACCAACCAACCCATCCAAAAAATCATCATCTGAAGTGTCAGAACCTCTAATTAAGCTCAGTGATTAATTCTACTGTGACAGATAGTCACTGCAACTACCTGGAATGCACTGTATTAATTTTGGACATGGCACATGCATACACATAACTTACACACATCCCATCAACTCCACTCCCTTTTTGCACAGACCCTGTTCCTTTTTGTCCCAAGCAGACAAACAACCGTGAGCACGGATGACAGTTATGAATAAAATCTCTACAGCTTCAAACAACATTTAATTGTGTAAGTCATTCACCTCATTTCAATGTTAACTGCTATCTGTGAGGACAAATATAATCAGCTTTGGGCTTCCTCTATGGTTTGTTTTTTATTTAAAAGTGAACGCAGTGTATGCCAAAACTGCTGGTTGGCTTAGCCCCTCTTGGGAAAGACGGCACAGCCTTTGAAAACAGCCCCGGTCCCCCACCTGTCCCAGTAAGACAGGGCCCCTCAAACGGAGGGGGGAGTCTTGCTGAGAAAGCAGGGGGGAACCCCAACCCCAAAAACGGGGGGCAGCCAGGGGAGCGAAGTAGGGACGCTTGAGGATGGGAGCTGTGGCACAGAAGCCCCAACAAGGACCGCTGCCTGTTTCACAGAATCACAGAATAGTAGGGGTTGGAAGGGACCTCTGTGGGTCACCTAGTCCAACCCTCGCAATGCTTAACATCAGCCAGCACAAACCACCCACGCAGCAGAACTCCACAGCCTCAGGACTGGAAGCGGGAGGGAAGTGCCATGAAGAAGACAAACCCAGACAGGGGGACAACCAGCCTATGAAGATGGCTGGCGTAAAGCAGTATAGGGAAGGAACAGATCCTACCAAGAAAATGTTTTTTCCTGAAGAAAAATTTCCTCAAACATTTTCACTTTTGGGTGAAATAAGTCCAAATGAGAAAACTGCATTAAAAAGTATTTTTCAGTAATTTTTTCTTTTTAAAAAACTTCTATGTACTTCGTACATATTTATATTTAAACCATTTTAAAAAATAAAACCATAAACTGCCTTTCTCACTAACACACACAGACTGAAAAGCAAAGGATCACCTGCCTGCAGCGTGATGCATCGGCTTTGTTCTGGCAGTTTGCACCGGAATTAAACATCACTGAAAGCACCTAACATCCCTGCACATGCCAGCAAGAGACATCAATGGTGGGGGAAGCTTTGCCTTTAGAAGATAACGGAATCTGGACCCGTGAAGAGGGAGATGTAGCACACTGCAGTCTCAGAAGCATTACTGGCACTGGAAGTACCCAGGCTCTCCTTTGCCAACATTTCTCAACCCTGGCTTGGAACGGAGCATCCATAATGAGAGAGAATCATTCAACTACCCCAATCCTTTTCATCTGTAGAAGAAAAACAATAAAAGGTATCCATTCATTTTCAGTTATGGTGCTTTTTTGTTATGTCAGTACTTGATTACTTCCAATGCCTTGACTCCAGCCACATTTTTCAGACTGGTTCTCAGAACAGCTAAAGCAATCAGTAATTTTTGATGGACAATAAGCCCAGAAACAAAAACAGCCCAGCTAAAATCCAGCTGAGGTAAGCAAATAAACCAGTCTTTAACTTCTAGTGGGCACTGTTCTCCTCAGTGATAAGGAAGGTTCTTGCTGCTTATTACTGATGGGTAATAAACATCTCTTTCAGTAGGGAAAGAAGAATATTCCATGCAGTTGTATTAGCCAGCAATTTAAATGCTTTTTGCAATCCAATTTCCTTTTGATTTTTCTTCCAAATAGCATATCCTCAGATGAGAATGCCAAATTCTGTCACTAATTCAGCATTTAAGTCAATTGTGTAAGTATTTGCCACAGAACTGAAACTTTACAATAGAAATAAGCTCTGTTATTTAGGCTTTCATTTAACAAAACAATAATTACTGCATTTAAACACTCGCACTTGTAAAGAAAATTATGTAACCTGAAGTTGATGACTTAAGTTTTCTGATCACTTACTGTTAATGCTTAAGAAACTATCAAGTCACGGGTTTATCCCACCTACTTAAGTTACCTGCTATATCATTCAATGTGGGGGAAGACCCAGCTATGTCCTAAAGGTGAAAGAACCTTCAGATGAATATTTTCCCTTCCACAATCTCTGCAATGATTTGTCAGCACAGACATTTCTAGCACCTTCACTGCTAAAAATTTTAGGACGCAGTGATGCATACAGAATCAAAACCAACATAATGGCTTAAAGACTACTTACAGATCACAGTTTCTTTTCATATTAATTTCCATATAAAATCAGCTTGTTTCATTTTTCCTAAAACTGCCACACGTTTTGCAATCTGCTACATTATTTTACTGTAAAATTTGGGTTCAGCTTGCTGTGGCACACGTTGGACCTTGATAATCGCTAGTGTCATGCTAAGCTGTAAATGATAACGGGTGGCCTATAACTGCAGTATGTCAAACACTTCGGCTGCATATCTAACAGCTGCTAATAGCTAACGTGGAGTTAGTGAGATCAACAGGGTTGCATCAGTGGAAGTGAGAGGAGAAAGCAGAACCACTAACTGCTGGAGCTAGGAAGAAATTACAGTGAAGTTCCCGTGTAGTCAAGTAATTTTATAACAGTCCACCACGGTCTTTGTAACGCGCTCCTTTGGAATCCTGCTCTTTGTCAGGTACGGTATGGCTGGATCACTGGTAGGGTCGACTTCCATTCCTTGCGCCTCTCAGTACACCAGCAGTCCCACCGTGTCAGTGCATACAGTGTTGCTGCAGTCAGAGGCTGGATCAGGAGTATGGTTCTGTTCTTTGTTTCTGTGATACAGTTGAGGCTTTCTTTACTTAATACTGATAGTTACCACAAGTAAATGCTAGATGTGTTTTAATGTTCAAAAGAAGAATTAGTAGATAGATTTTCAGTCAAGTTAGTTCTGAAGGCACGTATAACTGCCACAAAGCCCAGTTCATTTATGGGATCATGAGAAGATTCTCATTCCAATCTAACCAACCATCCAGTATATAAACCCTTCCAAGCTTAGCGCTGGCATAGACAGACAGTTCATTAACAGGAGCTACTGGAGCAGATCTTCACCAGTCACATTGGTAAGACACCCCTCATTAGTTTCATAATTACACTGTATATGTCCCACATACCACATACCATGTTTTTGAGCTATTAAAATACAGCTTTCATTTTCTGAAAGGCTAACCACATTAAATCAGAGAAGCCAGGAGTAACACTCTCTCAAACAAATCGTAATTCACCTTAGACATTTAAACCAACTTTTTTTTCTGAATGACACAATCTAGCAAGGTGCATTGTTGCTGATCTTCAGAAGCTGCTTGTTCTTCAGAGATCAGATTTTAATTATGCAAAAAATGATAGTTTGTGATGAATAGGCTGGTATATCATAACTATCTTTTACATTACTATCTTTTGGTTTGCATGTGGTATTTTAGGCACCATCATTCTCACCATCCCTTGAGAAAAGCTGGAATTGCTCGTTAAATCAAAGTCACTTAGACTTTGTCAACAGACACACTGATAGTACATTTCACAGACGAAAGGTATTTATGATGCTGCTCTGTCAGGACCCTGTACACCCTTAGTTACTCTAACAGGAATTTTGCATTAAGGTATTGTTCACCTAAAAATGTACACATTTATTTTTCCCAGTGAAAAACGCAAAGCAAACATGAAGGACTATGGGGGTAGTACTTCTAATGAAATGTCCTCCACTGATCCATCTGACATCTGGAACGAGACAGGTCCAGCTACAGCAATCAAAAGCCAACTTCTTGCATGCTTCCACAGAAAATCACACACAAACACACTTGTCCCAGCACCAATTCTGGCTGACAGCTGCTTTTTCCCAGTAAGTCAGAAATACTTCTTTCTGTATTGAAAACACTTCATCCTTTTGATCGTATTACCCATCAATACTGCAAGTAGAGTTTTGACCACTTGTGCTTTTCTATTTATTGCTACAAACATACAAACAACACTGGCAGCCACGCAAGCAGGCTGCCTTCTTCCTCTTTAAATGTTGGTGTGCCGGTGAGTTGCAGTGCCTGTAATTAGACATAGACAGCAAGTAATTGTACTGAGACTGCCAGTCTATGCCCCACACACCTTCTCGCAGAGGAATCAAGCAAGGGAAAACGGAACCAAGGTTTAATGTAGTTGCTTCTGAGTACATCTGAGGATACTAAATGCACAGTGAGTAATTACTGTAAATACTACAAGTTTACATGGCTTTTCTGACACGTTATTCTGTTTCAGGAAAGCGTTGTCCCAAACATTTAGCTAAATCATGAAGCGTATGCACTAATTGGTTTGTACTGTAGACTGCAATTCAAATTGTACACAACAGGGACATCTGTATTTAGAGGATTTAGGATTTTTAAAAATAACTTTTTCTTGTCATCAAACTCTTGTACCTTTAAATTGGAACTCTTTTCAGTAGTGCATAAACCTCATACACAACAGCATTGCTTGTGCAGCCCTCTGTGCTCTTCCCCATGCTCCTGAAGCTATCCATAAGCCATTCCCCATCAGATTACAGTATGACTTTGACTGTCTGTCCATCATATCTATTCTCTCAGATGTGAAGCAGAACAATGCATCACTTCCTAACAGTGTTTATGTGAATGGCATAACAAAGAAGTCTGGAGAGTTACACTACAAAGACTCATGTCTGTAAACATTACTGCATCCCAAACTTACAATTTCATGGGAAAATCCAAATACTTCCATGGCCCAAATGAGACCAAAGCATTATACATAAATACAGCCACTAATTTGTCTTTCAAGAGCACCTCAAGATTCTCTAGAAATACAAAGATGAGAATCTTAGTTGCAAATGCCAGACACATTTCCCCAACCAAAGTAAAAACATCACCTTTATCACCTTTTCCATTTACCTCTCCAAAATTACGAGTGTATCCAGTCTTATTTGAAGCTGCAAGTGATTTACATTCAAAATAGCCTACCAGTAAAATATTTCAGTTAGATTTTGTTTCCTTGACTGCCTGTCTTGGTTAATACAAACTCACACTCCCTAGACTCTCTCGCAAAATTAAAAAAATTCAAATCCTTCTCATTCACTTTAAAACCTCCACATTTACCATGTTCCCCCCCACCTCTTTTTCTCCTTTAAAATTATACTGTGAAAACACTTTGGGACTACCCTGCAGCACGGAAGACTTTCCTTTTAGAAGAACAATGAAAATGAATTATTGAATCCCTTACTACTCCACAACTGTAAAATGTCATCAGCAAATCTTATAAGATCACCAGCTGTTGAAAATGGCTTGACTTTCTACACTGACCTTTAACATTTGCAGTTTGCAAGAGGAATTCCGTACTTTCACATCTGCTTAAAACAGATCGTAATGAAAATGAGACTAACGCTAAAAATTGCCTCAGAGAAATTCAGGCGCGTGTGCGTGCACGTGTACAGGTGCCAGGAAGCACTCACATGTTCATAACGCTCATTCGAGGCTTCCACTGACTACTTCACTAGCTCTTCTTAAATTTTAATTAAATATTACAACTAGGAAAACTTCTATATGTGTACATCTGAATATAAAGCCTATATGTGAATGTGTGACAGTTAATGTGACTTTGTTTTTTAACAAAGAATGTCATCAGGTAAGAGCATAGGATAAAGGGTGGTGGTACCTGGGCATAAACTTAGTAAGAAGGACAACAGGATGAATGAAGGATGCAAATGAAAGGTAAAGGAGGATAAACTGCTTATGTGCAAGGGCTGTTTGCAGCCAGCATTCTCCAGTTTTATAGGCCGCCTTCACAGAGCACTGTTCTCACTCTACGTTCACAAACCAATGGGATTTCACAGCTGGCATAGCTATGTTGTGCTGCAGCTGAAGATCTGGTTCAGTCCAAGGCTGGAGACAATTATCACCTTGTCTTCACCAATCTGTTTGTTTGCTTGCTGAAACTAAGTGAAACTTTGGCAACCTGATTAAGAATTTCCTGTAAGGAGGGAACAGCTCTTGATGCCCAAAAGGGTCTCATGAAAGCAAACAACAAAAAGATACTAGCACTCTGGTGATACTTTATCTATCAGTTAAAGTCCTTCAAACATCTCATACAGGAGATGCAGAAAACAAAACCTCCACAAGGTGTTTTGAAAAAGAATTTGTTTTGTTCAAATGCTGTGTCTTTCCTTAAAAAGATGCCACAACAAATTGTATATAAGCTACTAGTTACCACATTGTACATAAGGATAAGGAAATAATACAGTGCAAGAGAATTTGAGCTCTTTTTTATTGCATCCTCTTATTATTTGTAAATAATCAAGGTATTTGCTCTATGCATGCTTACTCCTGAAACATACTGAGCATAAAAGTCTTACTTTTAGTGGCATAGGAAGCTCTTCTCACAAAGTGAGTGACATCTGCCACATTAGCAGATAGGCGGCAGAGAGCAGAGGAGATTTTGTCAATGACTATTAACATTTTGTGGTGTCAGTTTGTGAATACCAAATGTGGCACCACAGAAACGAGGATCAACTCCTCAATGGCACACTTTGGTACAAACTTTAAGGGACTGAGAAAGATAATGCTGCAGGCCAGAGCCGCCAGACGTAAATGCTCAGTCTCAGACCACTACAATTCATGGAATAAATAAGTTATAGCTAATCAGTCAGTATCAAAACCCACCTAATGTAACAGAAAAAGATCCTTCTTCTCTACAGTCTTGTCAAGACATTTCTAATACCTTGAAGTAAATATGCAGATGAAGCTTTGCAGCAAGAAAACATCCTACCTGCAACCTATCCCTGATCCATGGCTGCAAGGTAGAAAGATTATACAACAGGCTTTTAAATAATCAAAGGAAGATGTCAGATTAAACTTTTTGGTGTTAGTGACAGTCACTGTTGACTTCCAGGATAAGAAATTAAACAGAACATGCTGAATGTAAACAGCATTAAACCAACAATTAAATATCACTTACCAACAATTAGGGAAAGCCTAACTTTCCCTTCTGAATGAAGAGAAAAAAAAAAAAAGTTGATATTTCAAATATATTCTGTTTGATTACTTTATCACCTTCATTAAATAAATTATAAATACTTTTATACCTCTGTAGTGTAGGGAAGGCACATAATATTTTCCTCACACTTAAAAGCTAGAAGCAAACCAATTTATTTCCAGTTCTTTTGCATTTTACTGCCTTTCTTACATTGCATCCTCATTTTGAATTATGGCAAATTTTGTTCTACAGAAATTTAGACCTACCCACTCTTGAATTAACCTACATTGCCAGGCTGTTGGGAGTCATTTTGTTTGAACATATGGACCAACCACATGTTTCCTACTGAAAATAAATCATCATTTATGAGTTATGAGTATTAAAAGAGGGTTGATGAAGATTGGGCCGCATATGTTTAGTGTATTATGAGAAAATATTATATAAAAATTGTGTTTGGAAAATTTATGGAATACACTGAAAATGAGATGCTTATCTGGGTCTGTAGCAAGGTAGTTTATAGTTTCATAGTTCAACTGGGTCTGCATTTATTAAAAATTTCATTAATATTACAATGCCATCTGTATATAATCAGTATTTAATCATTATTTAACACCTCAATTTACAAAAAAAAAAAAAAAGATGCCATGCATATGTGATTAAAGAGTCTTTTGCTGATTTTATTCTACAAATTAAAGACATCGTTGGGTCTTTCTTTAGTGGGTAAGTGTGATCCCAAGAGAGCCTTTATGCATCCTTGAATCTGTAAGGGACTCCAGTGTTTTGTCCTCACATCCCTCCCTGAAGTACCGTTTCTATATGAGAGACTGGAAATGGGTGCTGTGGAAATCCATTACTCCACTTCTAAATCACCTGAACATTCAGACTTACACTCAGTAACATGCAGGAGTCCTTCCTTTTTGTATGGTATTAAATCAACCTTTCATCTTTTTCTAGGAACCCTATAGCTTTTACTTGAAATACACATATCTGGCAACAGCAACTAATTATTTGGGAGTCTGATTATCAGAGTCTCAAAGCAACCTTAATTTAAGTAATATTTCCCTGCACAGAATAAAGGAAAACAGAGACAGTTAATTTGAAAATATTTTTTTCTAAAATGTCACAAATGTGGAGACAATGATGAATAATAATATAAAGCTTTATCTAACATTGGTCTTAAACGCAGACAGACAGGCAAGTAAACTGGAAGAACTACAAGAGGAAAGAAATTCTGTAAGTACTTCTACAACCTGGACACTTCTCTCCATCTCCTTGCGTTACCAAACTGAAGTGAAGCTTTTCTATCACCCAGCAACAAGTTTTCTCTAAATCTTTTTTATGTCTTACTCATTGCTATCATATCTACACATCGAACAATTTTAATTCTTTTTCTGGTGGTAAGTTTAACCAAAAAATATAGGCCAGGGTGACTGAACCTTAATAAAAATTTTACAGGATTTCACCAGTGTAAAAAGATTATGACCTCAGTGCTCTGCTGTTAGGAACCATAACTATAAAGCTGGTCTAGATCAAATCTTATATAACAGCCTCTACGGCAAGTTTTATTTCATAATATTAGTGAGGAGTTTTCAAAGTCTCAACTCCTTGAAGCCTGTGATTGCATGAAAAGACTAGTTTTGTAAATAAAAAAAACTAACCAATATTACTGGATGGAGCAGCAGAGAAATGCTTGAGAGCGTGATCTGAGTTTGAGTTAAAGAACTGAACACAAAACACATGCAGAACTATCCCAAATTCATTATTTTGAAATAAAAATCTTCTGGGTACCAAGCCAAACTCATGATTTTCACGTGCCTGACTAATGCCTTTTTTATGTCCTCACACTGCCTGTGTCTAATACATATCACAGCACTCACTGTACCTACATCTTTAGGGCTATCAGAGGGCGTGGAATGAATCCTTAACAACCGTATGCATCATGCGCTGTAGATCCACATTACTGACGGCATAATAAAAGTCAATTCGAATATCAGTGAATGCACTCAGAGCCAACGCATTCCCTCTCCTTGCTTAGTGAATCGTTTGCATGCCAGGAGAGTTCCTACCATCAAGTTACAGAGAACTGGGACACCAATTTTGAATATCAAGTGACATAATCATCTTTGGATTGATAATATAAACACAGGCAGTAATTGGAATACAGGTACTGAAAACACTGCTGTTGCATACAGTTTCCAGAGACAATTTAGGGTGCAGTTTCTGAATCTAAAGCCACGCTGGACAACCCTATCCTTTTGGAACTCCTGACCCTGCACCCTGTCCCTGCTCCCCTTGCATCAGCACAGAGCATGTGCAGACATGTAAGGAGCTGGATAAGCTTCTTCCTGCTGGACTGATTTTCAGCTAGATCTCTGAGCTGATCCGAATTCCCATATCGTCACAGTATTGCTGGACAATATTGCTGGCTCCACAGAAAACGTGGAGAAAACATACTGGAGTGGAACAATACTGAGGAGGCAAGGTTCACCCACTCCAGCAGCAGCTCACACTGCAATCTGTTTCAGCTAATCACAGGAAAATACTCTCTCCAGGTCCTCTCAAATGTTAAAATGATCTTACCTGCCACCCAGGAGATGCACATCATATCCATTTTGAGGTTTTTATTGGATGTAGCTTTTCAAGCCAAATTCAGAAACGACTTTGAATTAGCATGAACCACCGTATTTTTCAACTTTCTCCATCCACTTCAATAAATGCTTTTCACTACAGGCACTGTCAGACATGTCTCACAGCAACTTACCCCAGTAAAGGAATGTCTTCTTACATTTTTCACCATCCCAGAATGCCAACATGAGAAGCCTGCAGCCAAAACTGCAGTTTTAACCTGGCCCTAACACTCAGCCTGGTTTTGATAGGAATGGGTTTAGAGAGCAGTTATATACTGAAGGAGGACCTAGGTGTGTTGAAAATGTGAATCTGCATCAACTACAGCATTTTTAATCTCGACCCAAGCTTTTGAGACCAAGCACTTAGTTCACAGGCCGACAGACATACATCTAGTACTACTGTTTTATCTGACTGCTTAAAGCTAGATGTCTAAGCTTACAATCTAGGCCCTCCAAAGTTATCTAGGTGCTCTCTAGTCACTGGAGAAAGCAGGGAATTCCTGAGTCTATTCATACCACGTATCTCAGACTGCTGTTGCTACATTGCTTTTAGAGGTGCTTGCCTCTCGCCGTTTACTAAAGAGGGGAAACTGTAAGGCCAGCTTAGAATAATAACAGGACTAAACATGAGAGAGATAAATACCAACCTTCATGACTAAACAGAATCATTACATACCAAAACATCAAAATATTGGAAACAAGAAAGCAACTCCAAGATGGCTGTACATAAAATACACTGAAGGAGAGAAAAATTTAGATATAAGCTGCAAGTTTAGACTTTTCTGAATGTGATGCTTCAGGCAAGCCCTATGCACCTTTTTCAAGAAAGTCCTTTGTGTTTATAAAACAAATTATCAGTGTTGGTGACTGCAGCAGGGTTTGCCTTTTCCTAGATTTCTGTATCAATTATGCTTTGAAGCTGCTGAATGATTCCATTCTGTGAAATATATCTCAGTTAATTAAAAGGCTGTATATTTCTTCAAGAAGGAATATAATTTATGATGAAATAGGAGATTAATGCTTTCTAAGTCAGAAATCCTTTGGGTGAAAATAAAACAGGTTTTGGAATAGACACGCTTTCCAACCTCATTGGTTAAACTTCCCTGAAAGGCTTCAAATTTGAACTGAGGGAACGCAAAGCTGCATAGGAAGGCACGGAGCTTTTCTTATTTTCCTCTGTTTAACTTAGAAACAATTGAACAGGTAAACACATGGGACTGTACACCCAAAGAATGTGTTACAACTCGCCAAACACCACGCAACAGCAGGCAAAGTGCCTGCAATGCCAGAAACGGTGTGACAGAGAAAGGTGAGCTTTTAGAGTGGTTTGTATATCATAGAAGCAGGAAATCGGGAAACTCCTATATTTTATCACACTGAGAAGCCTGTGTTAGAAATATCAAGAAATATCTTCACTTGCATCTTCATGTATACATAAACTGCCCATTTGTGTAAGCAAGTACACAAATCTATTTTCTGTATAAACACATTCAGCTGAACAAGGCTCCAAACTTGTGCTGTATGGGAAAAAATATATTCTCAAGCTGTTCCGTGCAAGCCTTGAAGTGACAGGAATTAATAAGCGCTCACTAACAATGGACCCGTGCACCACAGCACTTTGAAAAATGCCAGTGACAAATACTGAAACGTAACTCCCAGAGGTGGGACGAAGGTGCTGAGCGTGAAGAATGTGCTCTTCCTCAGAGGCTACAGCAGAAGGCATTATTCCTACTGTGACAGGACAGGACAAAGGAGAACAAAAATATTCTCTGTTACACAAAGGGGCCTTCTTGTCGGGCACCAGCCAAAAGTGCTCTGAACAGCTCATTTCCCCACTCTAGGCACAGAGAACTACTTGAAGACACATGGTGCTCTGCACCGCGCTCATTTCTCGTGCCTGAGAGGCCACAAAGGCGAATGACAAAAATGGAAGTTTGACCAGATTTGGTACAAACAACAATTCCTGGATGATTCCATAAAATGTTGGGCCAAACAGGAACTTGGCATAAGCTGTCACTATTCTAGTGCTTGCTAATTAGAGATAGAAGAGTGCTTTAGAGAAGATAAGCATTTCCTTCAGACACTGCAAATGTGATTTATGCCATGTCTTCATTACGACTTCTGCTGGCCTAGCTCTGTCCATCAGGGTGCTGAGGAGACATGCTCCAGGACCCACCAAGGACCAGAAACTTGTCTTGCAGGTGCGGTTACGTAGCAACCTGGCATGTCCAACAGACTGGTTTGATTCTCTTCTAGGACATCATTTTACTATAATGATACATGACACAGCCTTCCTACACCACTACGTCCATTCTAGGACTGACCACCTTCTGGGAGCATATGAAAGTCCTGGGATTGTTAGAGCTGTGTTAAAGTGCCTTCAAGCTTTCTCAGCTTCTCTTCTATCAATTTCCTAAGGAAAGAAAGTTGCTGAGAATAGGGCTCAAAATCTTACGATGTTCTGTGTAAACACACTTATTGGTTGCCATCCTGAGCTCCTCACTTAATCCCTACTCTGTTCAACCCCAAATATCCTTGCTAGACCACAGTTCTCCCAGCCCTGTAGTGCACAGCAATGCAGACAGCACCAGCATCCCTGCAGAAACCACGCAGACAGCATTAGCATCCCAGTATGTATGTTGTTTGCTCTCCAAAAGCCAGCTCCTCAGTGGGTGTTTCTCCTTCCATGTCACTGGAGCTACAATGATGTATTTCACTTAAGAGATCTAATTCAAGATTTTGTTGGCTCTAACCTAAAAGTTGTCTCCTGCCCAGAGGTCTGAAAGTGTGAGAAACAACTATCGGGCACTTTCAAACTTTTTATTCTTTGACTATTCTTTTTTTTTTTCTACTTTGGGACAAGTAAAAATTCTAAGCCTGCAGATTTTAGGCAATAACTTCATACAAAACTGTAGCAGATCCTTCATTTATTTTGAGTTCCTCAGGTTTAACTTTTCTCCCAGAAACACGGAGCTGCTGTCTTCTCCCCACAGAACACCACCACACTTTGAGAAGCCTTGTCAAAAAGTTCTAGAGAAAGTTTTTGGCTTCTTACAGATCTGGAAACTCGCACTACTTCATGCAAAAGCTTATCATTTTCTACACAGAGTAACCAGATCTTCCCAGAACTAAAATAACCCAAATGAAAAAAGTTACAAAAGTCCAGACAAGCAATGGACTTGTCCATTTCTAATTCCTCACATTCTTTCAGTAAATCACTATTGGATAAAACCCAAGACCACATGCACTAAGAGCTGCTCTGAGTTCCACTTTGATTAGCAGTAATAAGACAAAGTTAAATTAAAAACTACAGAAAATGTCATCAAAAGTTCTTATTCTGTTAGCACTGAAAATCTTGTGCACATGAAGTAATTGGACAGCAACAACTTTACAGTAAAAGACTGCTAACAGGTAAAATGGAAAAGAAGAAAGGTACAGGTCAGCAGCAAGTATTTGAGAAAAGGCTTATTTATGCACTTACTAGAATAAGTGATGTTTAAATTTAATGTTCAGTGTCACTAGAGCAGTTTTTATTATCTGTCCTCTTCCCATTTTCTTAGCTCTCTCCTCTCATCCTATAACTGTGATTCATTTGGACCATTTTTTATGTTCAGCACAGAGTTCCAAAAATGATATATGACACACAAGATTATACTCAGTCAGTGCCTAAAACATTATCATCTTATAAACTTCATGAAGATGAAACCTTTGCCAATCTATTTTTCTCAGTTACTCTGTCTCCAACTACTAGACAGCGTCAAGATTGCAGAGAAGACTGGTTCTGACTCTGTGCCCCCAAAAGTGCTTTGTTTCTAATTTGACCTTATAAATATCCACGGTGTTGTTATTTACGTAATACTGAACTACAACCAAGTCATGTTTTGTTTCACATAGTTGGGCACAGACTATATTTGTATTATCATCATATTACTTTCCTTACTTTTACTGAATTCCATGTTGATGAAACAACTCACTTGACCATTAAAAAAAAAAAATCACTTATGCCATGTGTAGAAGCTCGTAACCATACTTCTTCAAATGGGATAAGCACGACTAAACTCTTAAAACTATTCAGTTAGATCATTTGGGGCTACCTAGGAATATGTGTTACAAAAGTTAATCTAACTGGTGCTCTAATCCTATGCATCAGAACATAACAGCAAGGAAATTAATTTTTAAAATGCTATAAATTCATTATTCAACATCATACAGAAACAGAAAGAGATATATCTCAAACACATTCTATGAATATATTACTTCATTCAAAACTAACTTTTAAAGTGTACAATTCACTATGATATTTAATGCTTAAGAAAAATTTTAAATGCATTTTTAAAGTATACTGCAGATGTTCTTGGGATTAAACTAGCTCAAAGACAACATAACATAAGGACAAATGCAGTAGTTCTACGTGCTTAATGACAGCCAAGCATCGTAGACAGAAGTAGTAGTATTTGTTAACATACGTTAACAATGTAGAAGGTGACACTTATGTAGAAATCTCTTACCTGCCTTGGTTGAATCTCTGCTGATAAGGTTTGTTCTGTGAAAGATGCAAGTCTTTATGTATAAATCAGAAGCAAAGGTGTGCTTGGCACATCCAGTTTTCAGCAAAGCTCAAGTGTTATACGTGTAAGTAATAAATTTGCTTCTCAAAGTAGCTCAGACCATATTAATTGGAAGCAGAGTCACTGCTTGTAAGGTTGCTGATGCTGCTCCTTCTGCTTTGTGCCTTTGCAGAGAGCTAATGTATGAATAAGCCAGAGAGCAAATCCCTTTCTCTCTCTTTCTCTCTTTACCTTTCCCTCTTTCTCTGAAATGGTGAGTTAGAGTTCAGTTTATTCTGCAGACGGTGGCAGAGGACAGGCTGACAGGCAAGGGTGTTGTTTCCTCCCCTGCCGAGACACACTGAATGTGTTGTGAATAAAGACAAAGCCCTCTACCAGTGCACCACATCACTCTGTAGATAAGAGCTGCAAGGATGTGCTGTGCTGTTCCTCAGCATGCAGACAAGCCTTAAACGCAGCCGGACAAACTCCTCGTGCCCTCCTCACTGAAGACTTGCACCAATAACTTCTGTTGGGGACCGCACCTCCTCTGCAAGGGGAACTCCATCTCTGCAGCGGGCAAGGGTTCTGTTTTGCCTTCTAGAACTGGCTACCTCTATGGTGTTATTTTTCTATGTCATAAAGGGCATTTAGTTCTGGTTTCTCCTTCTGGCTAACAGGCAACTAACTGGATGAACTGCCAGTTTTCCATATAGTTAATTAGCCCCTGTAAGATCCTTACTGACACTTCAGTTTTAGGGTTTGTACTGAAGTTAGGCCTGAAAAATACTTGCTATAAAGTTTTGCACATGAATAACCGTGCTTTCCCCTCTGTGTGTCCCTGCTCCCCCCCCCCCCCCTTCTTTTTCACAGTAAGTAAAAAATTCCTAGGTAAAATTACTAACTAGTGGAAAATAGTAATGATACCATTGGAGCAATGGAGTGAGGCTAACTGTAAACAGAAAGTAAACTATCTAGTCAGCAAACAGGACATAAAATGACTGATTTCAAAAGCCATACTGAATATAATGCTTGCTCTTTTAAGTTCACAGACAGTGGATTTGAAGCAATATTAAAAAGATAACATTTCTTTTCCATGCTCCTATCCATGAATACCGACTACTAGCAGGTGGAAAAGACTTAGAGCAAAGTTATTACAAAAGAAGAGCAATTTTTAATATTGTATTTTTCAGATATGCATATACATACATACAGATACTTATATGCAAACCTATGCTTTAGTGCCTAACATGAAACCCTGTCAGACTCCTTCCTTGATATCAAAGGCAGAAAACCTTTCAGAAGAAGAGGAAAAAAACAAAACAACTTTTTTTCCCGTAACGTGGTCTGAACCTTCTCTCCTCCACCCCCAAATAATAAGCAGCTCTTCACCAGACATTGCCCCATTCATGGCTGTGAAATCCCCCTGAGCACCAAATTGCTTGGACTATGGGGAGCAAGGACACTTTAGGTACAAGAAGGCAGGATAAGCAATTCCTGAAAGCATCTCTGCTGCCCTGCAGAAGCCACATTAGACAGCTGAACACTTACAGAGCCGCAAAATATCGCAAGGAAACCTGGAAACCGAACAGAACTCGACTTTGTAGCAAAGTGGCTACAGGGTGTCAGATTTTTGTGGCACCAATGGCTAAGGAATGAAGTCACCCCTCTCACGGTCACACGCAAACGTCCACAGTCTTGCCATAGTGTAATAATGACCATTTATCACATTGAATAAAGATCTCTTTCCTGCAACATGCCCTGTGCATTTTCATTGCAAATGAAAGTGAATCCATTTGCCATCGGTTCACATCCTGGTCACTTTGAGGTCTAGGTTTGAGTAACAAAGAAATGATGGTGAAATTTGAACACTTTTTTCCAGTTTTGTATGGTTTGAAAAGATAACAAGAGTAAAGGTAATAGCAAGTGTTAAACACTGAAAAATGGGATTTGTTCCGGGCTGATATTTACACTGAACCTGACTGAGCTGTCAAAATATTACCATTGTTTTAGTGAACTTAAGTAATAAGGAAACAAAGAAAAATAGTACATGGCAGCCTGTGCCCATTTTATGAGTGCATGCAGAGAACAGAGAATGTCAGGGACAAGAAACTTTTGACAACAGTGATCTACTCATTTTCCAAAGGATGCTGCTCCCAAGTTTGTTGCATCTGCTAATGGGAAACTTAATTTTATGGGGAAATTGCTATTCCTGAGGGAAATATTAAGCAATTGGCACTCAGCTTGATGTTTGATTAAGAACTTAAATAGCTTGAGAAGGCTTGAGAACTACAACTGGTACTGAAGACTTTTTGGCTTCTCTTTACTACAAGCTAAAAACTTGAAGCCTGGATCAGAGGTCCCTTGCTTCTCTACTACTATATAGTACAAAGGTGTTATGATGTGACATGGCAGTAAACTTCACTGGGAAGAGAAGACACACATGCAAAAGATAAATTTCTCTCTAATACATTTTAGCAACCCAACGGTTACATGGTGCTCAGTATTTCCAAGAGGCAGAGGAAGCTCTTGGTTTCCACTGGCTTTCACAGGAGTGGGGTACTCTGCACCTTAAAGCCTTGCTGAGCAACTGCAAAATCACATCCAGTGTAGAAACACAGCCTAAGTCGTGAAACACCATTAATCCTCTATTTACATAGTCAACATCCCAAGGGTTGCAGATAAAACTGTATGGAAGAATAAACAAGAGATTGTTAAAACATAACCACCACTCTAGAATTTAGTCTATGTCTTTATTATTTTATATAAATTTTTCTAGCTTTTTATGTTCATACTAGCATCAGCATTCAAAAATAAAATGCATCAAATGCACTGGTACAGGACAACAGAAAAAATTCAAACTCCTTCTAGATTTTCTCATTCTGCATGACATGCTAATAGGAATAAATCCACTATACACTAAAGAGTAAAGTGTCCAGCCCTGTGCAGCAGGGAATATTCAGAGCCATGAAATGACCTGCACAAAAATTTTCATGTAAAGAAATCATCACAAATACTAGAAGTATTTCATAGTGGAAATATTTTTGCCAGCCACTGGAAGAATCTCATCATCCATCTAATAATTCGTTGTATAACAATGAATGGACAATTTTTAAACAAAAAGAAGTTTCCTTTCATAAGACCAAGCAATGCAGACAAGGAAGGGAAAAAATTATACGCAAGTTCAATTGCCAAAGAAAGAACAAACTGCTTAATACTCAGAAACTAATTTACTTGTATAAAATAAACAAACTAACACAACCAGAAAGTAAAATCTTCTTAACCGAGTTGCATGATGAGGTTAGCCATGTCATAAATTCTGTGAGACTGGGAGCACCATAACTTTCTCTCGTGAAAATGGCGGCTATTTTGCCAAAATATTGTTCAACACTGTGTGACCTATCCAGCCCCTTACTGTGACTGGGACCAAAATTGTCACAAATGTGAAATCTAACTAAATTCTGAACTGCTCATCATAAGCAACAGGGCTAGATGTATCTGAAAAATACATGCACCACTAATGCAACCGATTCAGCTTATCTCCTAATTTACACCTGCTTTCTCAACATTTTGAACAGCAGTTATCTCAGTAACATCACAATGAGAAATAGTTATGTTTCAGAACTGTATATAGCTCAAGCTTTTAGTAAAGGGCCACGAGAACAGATTCTTCCGTTTGTAAGGCAGTGTTTGAATCTGAAATACTTCAGTGGAATTAAAATTACTATTAAGTCATTGTAGCATAAGGAAAAGACGACATCAAGATATTTCTTGACCTACATTGTGAATGTGATGCTGAAGTTAACACCTGTGGGGAATTAGTGAACACAAATGACTCTGTAAATGAAATTTTAGGAGTTGTTTCTTAAATGTTTTAAATGGTAGAGAAGAAGAAGGACTTTTACTGGTTTTTGTTGGGCTTTTTTTCTTTAGTACTAACAGAGTGGGCCATGTAACCTCAAAATTCCAACAGCATTTCAGCTGATGGTGAGGATGAGAAAGTGGATTGCAGATGACTAGTGATTAGCAAAGTCAAAAGTGATCGAGACAAGGTATCTTAGTCTGGCAAACATGGGAACCTTAAAGAACTGGTGGTGTAACAATCTCACCTCTGTCACCAACCTATATTTTTTATAGCAAAAACAAACAAAATTACACCTTTTACCGTTTGAAGTTTGCCCATCATCGGTAGGTAGCATGACAATAAACACGACTGCTTCCAAATCCCCATGCTGGATATATCATTTCTTTCTAATCAGATGGTCTCACATGAAAGAACAGTGCTGCATACATTAATTGCATATTCCATTAGATCTTCACCTTCATCTACAGCAGCACTGTGGCCCCTACCAGTTCTGTAGTATTCCTGCATTTATAAACGCAGAATACGTTTCTTTACAGCCGTCCTTTGACTTGTACATCACCATCATATACAAGGAATATGAAGAAAGAGTGTGTGATTGAGTAAGAGCAGGGCAGAAGGTAAAGAACAGACTCCTGTTTACTGCTACTTAAGGCACCCCCAGCTGTTTTGCTAGACTCTGATCTGTACTGCCTCCATGTCAATTCAGAAGCTAATTAACAGACTCCATGTGAATTCCAACAGGTACAAGTAGTTTACTGATTCATGCGTTGATGAAAAAAAGGCTTGACAGTACTTTAAAATTTCAGAGCTGAAGAATTACTAAACTTAAGTCATACTCGGGGCAGGAGGGTAGGAGGTTCCCTTTCTTCCTCTTTTCAGCTTCTTTACTGAAAATATTGCCACAGACAGTGTCTCTGGGTTATCTGATACAGGCCAGCAATCTTACCATCATAGCTCCAGCACTGTAAATGTTACTGAAGACTCAGGGTTCCTGAGTAACCAGACCAGTTATCTGGAAATACCTGCAGTTTCAAGGACCAGATTAAGCCACATCAATTTTTTCCCAGAGATCATTACAAAAGAGAGAAAAAAGATTGTATTCAAGATACGTTCTTCTGGATTTTAAACATCTCAAATGCTGGAGATGCTCTCATTCAGGGCTTGGGATTCTTTATACCAGACAGAGCTATTGCTACATTTAGTCAAAGTGATTGGATTGAATCAGATGATGTTCTGCAGCAGCTTTAATTTCCTCCTTCCACAATCCCTTTTTTCTCTGTTCATTCATAGCTCTTTTAGTTCTTTTAATAAGCAAAAAGGTCATTCTTCAACAAAATAGAAAACACAGCACAAAAACTTCTGTCAGGTCTCATGTTTGTGAGATTTACAAGGGATTTATGAGACATAGTTGGCAGAGTTTTAAATTGGTAGTTTAGGAATGACTGCTTGTCTACACGTAGAGACGGAGACAAACTTCTGGCCAAACCCTGCATACTTCCTGTACCTACAATATTCAGTGACTTCAAATGGTATTCAGATGGATGAAGACAAAAGAATAAGTCCGTTCTTTTGTACATTTACTGATCCCTATAACCAATTGTAACTGGCCTTTCAAACTTTGCTCTACAACTCAATATTTTTCACTCTATAGCACAGCCAAGGGATATTAAACTACCAACCTCCTGTATTTCGATAGTCAAAAGGATAACAACTGTCTAAATTACACTTGGTGTACTTCAAATATTATAGTACCCAATTTGAATGACAGCCTGAAAATCACAAGGGATGGAAATTCTAAAGTTTAGTCTACAGAAAGTTAACAGCAATACTCTTCACAAAGTATACTTGTTTTTCAGCACAAAGTAACGCAAGTACATTAAGTGTAACAAAATATTTCTTAATGAAAAAAGACAGATATTTGTCCTTTTCTTTTGTGATGTTCCCTTTTAATAAAGAACAACACATTTGATAGAAAAAAAAGAGAATGCGTCAGGGAGAAACACTATTCAAGTAAATTTTTACAATTACATAGGTCGTCAGCTAACTTTGTAATAGATTGGTTATTCCTAGAGTGTAAAAGATGGAAAATCAAGATCAATTCTGCCTTTGAGCTACTAGGCTCCTTCACATGCATGAAATGCTAAATGCGCTCATTATACATCATTATTTCATTACTATCTAAATCATCTGTGTATTAGCTCAGATAACTGTGCACCCAAGGGAGTGCTGTAGCTTTTGGGGACTTCCATCATTTCACACTGGAAATAAAGAAGTGAAAAAAAGCAAGAGACTTGTTCTCAAATATCTGCAAAGAGAACAAGAAAACAGAGTATGCAAAAGCATTGCCTTTAGTCTGAAAATACAAATAAAACATTTCCCCTTGTTTGTAAAGCAAGACAGAGATGAAGATTAATTGTCAGCTCAAGACTTCAAGTGACTTCGGCATGTCTAAAATTAAGGACAATTCAGAATCAGAAGTGTGTACATTGAAACAGGAAGAAAATCAGCCACAAAATCCTAGCTTTTGGGAGAGTGTGTGTGAAATCCTGCAGCAAAGGAAAACAAAGGCAAAATATTCGGTGTCTACATAGAACTAGATATCCACCCTAAGAAGTTTGTATAGATCAAAAGAAAAATAAACACTTTAAAAGCATAATGAGTAACCCTGTCCAAAGCAATTTAGCACATCTTCTTTGCAGCATCTAGAAAGTGAAATTCAAAGGTGCCCAGACACAATCTAAGCAGAGAATGGGTCTGAAAGGCATCCTTCCCATGGAATCCTGCAGTGGCCCAAGATGGCTTAGAAAGGTTTAACTTAAACCTCTGCGCATCAGCATTAGTTAATCTGGCCATTAAACTTCAGAGTTACCCACTTTGGAATAGCTCTGCTCTTTAGGTGATGTAGTAAATCAAAC